>Ga0187868_1001701_pt1 | contig 15209 bp, 9 predicted proteins | sample June2016WEW_13_4_FD_133014 | JGI IMG/M metagenome (GOLD analysis project Ga0187868, IMG submission 133014) | Peatland microbial communities from SPRUCE experiment site at the Marcell Experimental Forest, Minnesota, USA - June2016WEW_13_40 | ecosystem: Environmental > Terrestrial > Soil > Wetlands... | reverse complement strand
TGCGCATAATCCACGACTTTTTTGCAAATCTCGGCGTTCTTGTCGAACGGCTCGTGGCTGGCGTCAATCATCACGCTGGTGAAACCTTCATCAATGCACTGTTTGCACAGTTCGAAGGTGTCGCCGTGGTCCAGGTGGACGGTGATGGGGATGTTGGACAGACTGATCGCCGCCTCGATGAGTTTTTTGAGATAGACCGGGTTGGCATATTGGCGGGCGCCTTTGGAGATTTGGAGGATCAACGGCGCTTTTTCCTCTTCGCAGGCCTCAACGATGGCCTGGATGAGTTCCATATTGTTGACGTTGAACGCGCCGAGCGCGTATTTACCCTTCAACGCCTTTGCAAACAGCTCTTTGGTATGTGTCAGTGGCATAAGTTTTCCAATTTAATTGTTCCTCTCAACAAAACCCCGATTTTTCAAACAGAGGGAATGATAAATTAACTTTTAGGAAAGGAAACAAAAAATACAGCCACCGACCAACCAACCTTTGCCAAAATTTGGCGATAAATTGCCTTGCGATTTGGCGTCTTTGCGCGAAAAGAAGTCCGTGCAAACGCATTTTCTCCTCGGTCCGGCCGGCAGCGGCAAGACGTTTCGCTGTCTGGCGGAAATCCGCCAGGCATTGGACAAGTCGCCGGAAGGCCCGCCGCTGGTTCTGCTCGCGCCCAAGCAGGCGACGTTTCAACTCGAACGCCAGTTGCTCGCTAATGGCGCTCCGCAAGGTTACACGCGCTTGAACATTTTTTCGTTCGAGCGGCTCGCGCGGTTTGTCCTGGACGCGCGCGGCATCCTGCTGCCAGCGGGATTGCTCGCCGCGGAAGGCCGGGTGATGGTCTTGCGTGCCCTGTTGATGCGGCACGAAAGCGAATTGAAATTATTCCGCCAAAGCGCACGCCGCCCCGGTTTTGCCCAACAACTCAGCCAATTGCTCGGCGCACTGCAACAGCATCAATTCACGCCCGCCAAACTCCGTTCGTTGTCCCAGCGCACCGGCTTGCGCCACGAACTTCAGGACAAGCTCCACGACCTTGCGCTGCTGCTCGACACCTACACGCACTGGCTCGCCGAACACGAATTGCAGGACGGAAACCGATTGCTTGATGCGGCGACGGAAAGTCTCAAGTCCAAGGCCCAAAGCCCAAAATCAGCCGGCAATCCGGGCGCTTCGCCATCTTCCATCTTCCATCTTCCATCTTCGCTGCAAATTTCCAGTCTGTGGCTCGACGGCTTTGCCGAAATGACGCCGCAGGAACTGGATTTGCTCGCCGCTGTCGTCCCGTTTTGCAGGCGCGCGACACTGGCGTTTTGCCTGGAAAACGAACCCGCAGCCGAAACTTCATGGCTCTCAATCTGGTCGTCCGTCGGCAAAACATTTCAGCAGTGCCGCCAGCGAATCGCAAATTTACCGGACTGCAAAATCAAAATTGAAATTCTCCCGCGCGGTTCAAACAAAAATCGTTTCGCCAGAAATCCGGTTTTACAAAATTTGGAAATGCGCTGGCAAAGTGGCGCCGGCGTCCCGCTCGTAAAGACCCGTGCAGACGAGACGTCTGCGCTACATTCTATCTCTATCCGCATCGCAGTTTGTTCAAACCCCGACGCCGAAGCAGCACGCGCAGCGCGCGAAATCCGGCGCTTCGTTCGTGGCGGCGGGCGTTTTCGCGATGCCGCCGTGCTCGTGCGGAATCTCGATGGCTATCACAAGCCGTTGGCGCGTGTGTTTCGTCGCTATGGGATTCCGTTCTTTCTCGACCGGCGGGAATCTGTGGCGCATCACCCCCTGGCTGAACTGACCCGCAGCTCGCTCCGCACGGTCACGTTCGACTGGCCGCACGACGATTGGTTCGCCGCACTGAAGGCCGGTTTTTCGCCGGTGGACGAGACCGAAATTGACCGGCTTGAAAATGAAGCCCTCGCCCGTGGCTGGCACGGCGCAAAATGGCGAGAACCCCTTCAAATCGTGGAAAACCCCGAATTGTCCAAGTCCCTCGAACGGCTGCGCGAAATAATTCTGCCGCCCTTTCAAAATTTCGCCGGGCAACTCGCGCGTTGGAAAAACAAGCCGAACGGCAGGCAACTGACCAACGCCCTGCGTGAACTGTGGAATGAACTCGGCGTGGAAAAGACCTTGGAACAATGGAGCCTGGCCAATGCGGAATGCCTTCCATCACTCGTCACTCGTCACTCGTCACTTCACCTGACCGTTTGGGAACAAATGAACGCATGGCTCGACAACGTCGCCCTCGCGTTTTTGGACGAGGCGCTGCCGTTGCACGAATGGCTGCCGATTTTGGAAGCCGGCCTCGCGAACCTGACCGTCGGCGTGATTCCGCCCGCGCTCGATCAAGTGCTCGTCGGCGCGATTGACCGCGCCCGCAATCCCGATTTGAAACTGGCGCTCGTGCTCGGCGCGAACGAATCAGTTTTTCCCGCCGCGCCGGCCGCGCCAACGATTTTGACGGACGCCGACCGTGATGAATTGAGTCAACGTGCCGGCGCGCCCGGTCCCGATTTGCGCGAACGCCTGGCGCGCGAGCGTTATCTCGGCTACATCGCCTGCACGCGCGCCAGCGAAAAACTCGTCGTGACTTTTTCGCGCCACGACGCGGACGGCAAAACGCTGAATCCATCGCCGTTCATTGCGCATCTGCGGCGGATTTTGCCCGGACTCGACATTGAAGAATCCGGCGAAGAAATCAAACTGGCCGATGCGGAACACGTAAGCGAAATCGCACCAATGTTGGTGGAAGTCCAGGTAGGGCGGGCTGTCCCCAGCCAGCCGGGGCGGCGCGATGGGGACATCGCGCCCTACCAACACAATTGGTCTGAGCTGTTGAAGGTACCGGCGGTGGCGGAATGGGCGGGAAACCTGGCCGCCCTGCGCGAGCCGGATCCGATGGAAAGTTTGTCACCTGCGCTCGCGGAAAAACTTTTTGGCTCCACGTTGCACTCCTCGGTGAGCCGGCTGGAGAAATTTGCCCAATGCCCGTTCCGGTTTTTTGTTCACTCCGGATTGCGCGCCGAGGAGCGGAAGGTTTTTGAGCTGGATGCGCGCGAACAGGGCAGTTTTCAACATGAGGTGTTGAAAATGTTCCACGAGCAATTGAGCACCGAAGGCAAACGCTGGCGCGACATCACACCGCCGGACGCCCGTGAACGCGTGGGCAAAATCGCCGCGGTTCTCGCGCTGGATTACCGCGACGGCTTGTTGCGCACCAACCAGCAAAGCCGGTTCACCGCGCGCGTGCTGGGGGAATCGTTGCAGGATTTTGTCGAAACACTGGTGACCTGGATGCGCGGGCAATATGAATTCGACCCGGCGGTGGCCGAGCTCGAATTTGGTTCCGGCGCCGGCGGTGCGCCCGCGTGGGAAATTGATCTGGGCGCCGGACACCGGCTCGCGCTCCGGGGCCGGATTGACCGCATTGATTTGTGCCGTGAAACCGGTGACGGCATGTTATGCGTGGTGATGGATTACAAATCCGGCCAGCAAAAACTCGACAAGATTCTGGTCGAGCACGGCGTGCAATTGCAATTGCTGGCGTATCTGGCGGCAGTCCGAAGCTGGCCGCCGGAAGTTTGGGCGGGATTGAATCTGCCCGCCTTTTTCTCCCTCTCCTCCCCGAAGGAGGAGAGGGCCGGGGTGAGAAGTCCAATAGCTTCAAAATCAAATCCCCTCGCCCCAGCCCTCTCCCCGCTTGGGCAGGGAGAGGGAGAAGAACCGAAAAGATTCGTCGCGTTAAAAATCGCTCCAGCAGGCGTTTTTTACGTGAACCTGCGCGGGCAATATGAGGGTGGCAGCACACGCGACGAAGCACTGGCGGACGCCGCCGCCGCACGCAAACGCGCGTATCGTCATGCCGGACGATTTGACGCCAGCGCGTTATCCCGGCTCGACCGCATCCACGCGGCGGATCAATTTAATTACCGGTTGAACAAGGATGGCAGCGTGCGGTCAAATTCGGTGGAGGCATTGCCACGCGCGGAATTTGAAGCATTGCTCGACCAGGTTGGGGCGCAGTTGCAGGAAATGGGGCGGGCGATTTTTTCCGGCGTGGCGCAGGTGGATCCGTATCGCAAAGGCCATGAAACCCCGTGTAAATTTTGTGATTATCGCCCCGTATGCCGGATTGATCCGTGGACGCACCGGTATCGCGGGTTGCGTCCGTCAGCGGAGAAAACTTCCGATAATCCAGTCGTTTCATAATGCAGACCGGACGCCGTTGGTCAACAGGCCACGGCTGCGCCACCCAGGTTCAACTTATATGACAGGCGCAACTTCATCCCTTGCGCTTTCCACTGATAGGAGATAAATTGCTAAAATGGATACCATGAATCCAAATAATATCATTACGAATTTTTTGATCACCGAACACGCCGTGTTTTGCGAGTTGTTTGACGAGATTGACCGCCTTCTGCCTGACGTGCGGACGGTGGCCGAGGTGGGGCTGCTCAGCCGGCTGGTCGAAGGGGTGCTCTCCCGCCATGCCGATGTGGAACAGAACCTGGCCTATGCGGCGCTGGACCACGCCCTGGCGGAAAAGGGTGAGTTGAACCAGTTGTACCAGGACCATCAGGAAATTGATGCGCGTCTGAAACACGCCACGCTGGCGGTGGAGTTCGTCGAGGCGGTGCGGTTCCTGAGGGCGGGGCTTAAGGCTTCCCGCGAGCATTTTCGCCGGGAGGAGGAAACGGTTTTCCCACTCTTCGAGAAACTGTTCGATCCCGCAGCCTTGGAAGCATTGGGGGTTGGGGCATCCGGCGGCGCTTCGCCTCAGTGGCCGCACGGCTTCGAGACCGCACTGCGAGGCCGAATGTGGAATCCAGAGTATTACTATCAGTCGGCCCCATCGGCTGCGACTGCTCCGCGCCAGAATCTCCGGCGTGCTACACTTCGCCGCCGCAAAGAATCCGGGCCCGACAATGGGTAATAATTCCCCTTTCGGACACAAAGCACTGTTTTTCGAATCATGAAAGCGAGGTTTAATACCAATACCCCGAGACTATCGGTGTCATGGGTTGGGCGGCGCTGCTGCGCCGCCGGGGATGATGGCCGCGCAGCAGCGCGGCCCTACCGTCTGGGAACGGCGCCGATTTTCATCGGGAAATGGTTTAACTTGTTCGTGCCCGGTGCGCTGATTTTGACTATGGGTTGCAATGCCGCGCCGACCAACAACGCCGCCGCCGTGCCTGCAACCGCCAACTCAACCACGAATCAAACCATGAAATTTCCAGTCACCAAAACCGACGCGGAATGGCGCCAGGAATTGACGCCGGAACAGTATCGTGTGCTGCGTCAAGCCGACACGGAGCGGCCGTTCACCGGAAAGTATTGGAACACCAAGGAACCGGGGGTTTACCGCTGCGCGGCGTGCGGGGAAATCATTTTTACTTCAGACACCAAGTTCGACTCCGGCTGCGGCTGGCCGAGTTTTTATGATCTGGCGGCGGAGAAAAAAGTCGTTCTGCGCGACGATTCCAGCTTCGGCATGCACCGCACGGAAGTGATCTGCGCGCACTGCGGCAGCCACCTCGGCCACCTTTTCGACGACGGTCCGAAACCAACCGGCTTGCGTTACTGCATCAACTCGGCGGCGCTGAACTTCGAAAAAACCAATCCGCCGCCGCCGGGTCCGGGAGAGAAAAAGTAAAACATACCAATTTCCAGTGGGAATCGACATTGGGTAGGGCGCGTCACTCCGTGCGCGCCGTCGTTCATTCGCAATCCATCGGCGGGCAACGGAGTGCCCGCCCTACCTCATCTGCGTCTGGCCGGCGCGGCGAACGAATCGTCGGCGAAAATCTGGCGGGGATTGGTTTGCAAATAAGCGGCGATTTCGGCGAGAAACACATCGCCAAACTCGCGCAGTTTCTTTTCGCCCACGCCGATGACGCGGGCAAATTCACGCTCGCTCGCAGGATAATCACGGGCCATCTGCCGCAGTGTTACGTCGGAGAAAACGATGTAAGCCGGCACATTGCGCCCGTCGGCCAGTTGCCTGCGAAGTTTGCGCAGCCGGTCGAACAACACCTCGTCGCAAGCGATTTCGCCCGCACGATGCGCCTTCGGTTCCGGCGCCGTCACGGGCTTGGTGAGGGTCACTTTCCGGCGTTGCTTGAGTGCGGCCAGCCCGTCATTCGTCAACTCCAGCACGCTGAATTTCCCGGACGTTTGCCGCAAGTGACCAAGCCGGATCAATTCCCGCCCGATCGCCGCCCACTCCGGTCGGCTGTGTTCCCGGCCGATGCCGTAGGTCGAGAGTTGTTCGTGATTCCACTTGCGAATCTTCTCCGTGTCCGCGCCGGTCAGGACCTCGACCACATGGTTCAAACCGACGCCGAACCGGGTGTTCTCGCGAATGCGATAAACGCAGGAGAGAAATTTTTGCGCGGCGAGCGTGCCGTCAAAAGTGGCGCGTGGCGAAAGGCAGTTGTCGCACGCGCCGCAATTCTCTTGTTCCGTAGCAGCCGACGTAAGTCGGCTCTGACTTTCCTTTTCACCCGAAGAAGATGGAGCGGACTCACGTCCGCTGCTACGGGATACGATTGGAGAAAAATTCTCACCAAAATACGCCAGCAGTTCCCGTCTCCGGCAGCCCGCGCATTCCGCGTAATGCACCATCTTCTGCAATTGTTTGCGCGCAATCTGTTGTTCCTTCGGATCCGGCTTTTCGTCAATGAACTGCGTTTGCTTGACCACGTCGCCGGCGCTGAAGAGCAGCACGCAATCGCCCGGCAGACCATCGCGGCCCGCGCGGCCGGTTTCCTGGTAATAACCCTCGATGTTCTTCGGCAGATCGTAATGGATGACGAAGCGCACGTTCGGCTTGTTGATGCCCATGCCGAAGGCGATGGTCGCGCAAATCACGCGCACGTCGTCGCGCAGAAAAAGTTCCTGATGCTCCGACCGTTCCTTCGGCGCCAACCCGGCGTGATAGGGGCGGGCCTTCACGCCGTCCTCGTTCAGCCGTTTCGCCACACTCTCGGCGGTCTTGCGCGACTGGCAATAAACGATGCCACTTTCCTTCGGTCGCGCGCGGACGAATTCCAACACCTGGTCATACGGTTTGTTTTTGGCCAGCACGCGGTAGGTAAGGTTTGGACGGTTGAAGCTGGCGACATAGCAACGCGGCTCGCGCAGCTTGAGCAGTTTGATGATGTCGGCGCGCACGCGTTCGGTGGCGGTGGCGGTGAGCGCCATCATCGGGGTTTCCGGAAAAAGCTTCCGCAACTCCGCGAGCTGGCGGTATTCCGGACGGAAATCATGTCCCCACTCGCTGATGCAATGCGCCTCGTCCACGGCGAGCAGACGCACGTTCCACCGCTGCAAATCCGAAAGAAATCCCGAAAGCATCAATCGCTCCGGCGCGACATAGAGCAGGCGGAACTCGCCGTGGTGCAGGCCGCGCAGCCGTGCCCGCGATTCGTTCTGGGCGAGCGAGGAATTGAGAAATGTCGCCGGAATGCCGCCGGCCTGCATCGCGTCCACCTGGTCTTTCATCAATGCAATCAATGGCGACACCACGACCGTCAGTCCGGGTTGTGCCATCGCGGGCAGTTGAAAACAGAGCGATTTGCCGCCGCCGGTGGGCAGCAGCGCGAAGACATCCTTCCCGGCCAGCGAATCGCGGATGATTTCCTCCTGTAGCGGACGGAACGAGGTGAACCCGAAATATTGCTTGAGCAGCGGGAGCAGATTGGTTGTTCCAAGTTTCACCGCCGTCAAAGTAAGACAGGCGTCACGCCTGTCGAGAAAATTGGTATCCGGCGCTGTGGTAGGGCGGAGCTGCTGCTCCGCCATTCGTTATTGAGGCGGCGCAGCAGCGCCGCCCTACCAAATCAATAAACGAGGACGACCGCAAAAGTTGTAGCGTCGAGCCTGTGGCTCGAACGAATCGGCGCACAGCGCCGACGCTACATCAATACACCAGCACCAGCATCGCCGCATCTTGAGCGGATTTCACCACATCCACATTTATAAGGTTGACAACGAAACTGAAATATGTCTTATTCCCCATGTTGTAATCGCAATACCTCTCGTTCGGAGAGGAATATTATTGAGACGACAACACCTCTTTCGGGAGGGATGCCATAGCGCAAGTCCAGCAGGACTTCGCACCAGCGATCGGCGCTGGTGGCCCTGAAAGCAGGAAACATTAGACTGTCCCTGTCGGAACGACGAATGCCGAAAGCGGTTTATTCCGCCATAAGGCCATTTGTCAAAAAACATGAACTCAAAAACTCATAATAGCGGTGAAGGGATTATTCCCTCAACAACTAACGCAACACCTGAAACTCGTCGAATTCGTTTTTACGTCAGTAAAGACCACTTTCGCAAACACGAATTTAATGACAATGGGAAATCGGTCGTCATCTATCACGCTTACCCATTGTTAACCGACTGGGTTGGACGTGAAGCCCCCGATGAAGTTAATCCACGAAGCCATGACGACGATTGTTTGAAGTCAAGCGTCGCCAGTGACATCGAGCACACAATTATGGAATGGCCAAAGGATTTCATTTTGGCCAATCGGGGGTCTACTTTGCTGGTTGAGTCATTGTCTTATGACCCCAATTCCGGTCTTGCCGAAGCGTTAATCACCGATGATGAAAATCAGGGGTTGGCTGATGGTGCCACAACTGATGCAGTTATCGCCAAAATACAAGCCTTGGCAGCAAGCGGACGTCCGTTCCGCTCGCTTAAAAAGGAAGAGTTGCCGAGTTTTCTGAAGGAAGCTCGACTACATTTAGAAATCATTGTCGGGTTAACCGGCGACCGTGACAGAATCGGCAGATTGGTTAAAGGGCGAAACACAAGTCGCCAAGTTAAGTCGTGGTCAATGTCCGACTTTGAGCATAGGTTTGATTGGATTCAGAAAATATTGGAGCGTGAAAGCGGGCCTTTTAAGGACAGAGTTGGTTACGAGGAAAATGCCGGCAAGGAGCTTACAATACTGGACGTGTTGAGTATCTTAACACTTTTTCATTGGGAATATGATGGAAAAGGCGGTGGCGCATCCGAAAGGCGTAAAGCGCCCACGGTTGCCTATTCAAGCAAAGGACGTATGGACGCCCGTCTTAAAGACGAAACTTTGTTGCCGGGATATATGGCTCTCGCTCTAATCCTTGAGGACATTCTTCGTTTGCATGACCACGTTTATGCAAATTTTGAAACTGCTTATGACACGGCCTTTGGGCCAAAAGCCAAGCTTGGTCGTCGGCAAGGCGTCGAGTCTCGCTTGAACAAAACACCTCTCACCTTGCCTTTGACTGGTAGCCAGTCGAACTATGTCATTCCAAGCGGACTGATTTTTCCGCTTTTGGCGTCACTTCGAGCTTTAATTGAATACGACGACAAGAAGCAAGCTCACTGGAAAATTAATCCTACTGAGTTTTTTGACCGTCATGGGCCAGACCTAATTGGCTGCCTGTTTGAACAAGTTGATTTGCTTGGTGGAAATCCAAATACGGCAGGAAAGAAAAAAGCTGTTTACACCGCAATTCATAATGAAGCACGATTGCTGGTCGATAATTCGTCAACCGGCACACATAGTTAAGAATTCAAATTCACAGAGGGGCAGGTTCATCTGCCCCTCTTTTTTCTGACTAATGGAAGTGATCATTATCCAACCCGGGTCGTCCATTCCGAAATGATTTTGGCAGCGGTGGTTTTCCTCGCCCCGTGTGAGATAATCAGTCCGGTTCTTAGTGCGAATATGGAGACAAGCGGGACGCCTGTCCTACTCTAATGATACTCCTGCAACGTTTGCACGCCGTAGCCGCTTTTTTTAACGCGGCGATGCTGCGGGCGGCGGCCTTGGCGCCGCTGAGCACCCCTAAAGGAGATTCGTAAAAAATTTGACTTCTCAATTATTTCCGTATACTTTATGGATAAGTCATTGATGATTAATATGATAAAAATGTCGTTTTCTTTTGACACGAAATGTTAGAGTGATTCTAACGTGTATTCCGTTTTCCAATTATGGCAAACGGAGTGCTGTTTGTTTATCAAGCAATATGGACAACAACATTAAAACCGTAATCAAGAACTCCAAAGCGAAAGCGGAGAAGCTTGTTAGTTCAACTGCTAAGATCAGAAAGATCTACGCTGTTGGTCGTCCTAACTCCGCTCGAAAGTCAACCGCTGTAGGAGCTTTGAAGGCGTTTTCGGTTATCATCTCGAAGTTTAATCCTGGTTACACAACCAGATAAGCAAGGCCGTCTCCGTATTTTGGCCTTGTAAGGTGCCGCGGCCTTTTTTACTACGGCGGCGGAGGAAGGTTTTCGACAGTCATGCCAACGAAAAGTCGCATCGTAACCACAGCTGAAGAGCGTATTGAAAGAATCAAAACGCTTCAGGGAGCATACGATTTGATGGCGCAGCGTTATAAGGAAATTGGAGAGTACACGCATTTCAATCCGTCTACTGCAGCAGTCACGGTTGAAGATTATCTGCAAGCTCGAAAAATGATGATTAAACGCGATAAAATTCGTGGAAATCCACAATGGCATAAAATAGCGGGCTTAATGGCGTCCGCGATCGTCAGGAACAGGCCAATACAACTTGTGCCGGATAACGCTGATTCCAAATGGTGCCGCCTTTCAAGGGATAATGAATTTCTTGCAGTGCTTCATGGATTGGCTATTTGTGCGGAGGGCAAGAGCAATCGTGAAATCGAATCAGTCGTGAAGCTTCCACACTTTCGTAAATGGTTTGACGACTTTGTGTATCTCCTGTACCAAAATCCATCTAATAGCGACGGCTTCATCCTAACTTTTGAGACATTGAGCCTCACGTATTTTTCAGGCAACTTAGTCAATACCAAATAGCCGCTAAGAGATAGTATTGAGCAATAAATACAGTTACGTATTAGGTTGAATGTGTGAACGTCAAATTTAGTAGAATTCTTGCAGTGCTTTCACTCGGTAACTGCTCTTCTTAAGTGCGGCAATACCGAGTGCGGCGGCCTTTGCGCCACTCAACGTCGTCATGATCGGTATGCCGGTGTAAACGGCAGTGGTGCGGATTTTCACCTCGTCCTCGCGCGGCGCGGCGCCGCTGGGTGTGTTGATGACCAACTGGATTTCCTTGTTTTTGAGCAGGTCTATCGCGTTCGGCCGGCCTTCGGCGAGTTTGAAAACGCGCTGGACGTTCAGCCCCGCCTTTTCCAGAACGGCCGCCGTACCGTCGGTGGCGACCAGTTCAAAACCCAAATCGGCGAACTGTTTTGCCACCGCCGCGACTTCCTTTTTGTGCGCGTCGCTGACACTGATGAAAACTTTTCCGCCGAGCGGCAGCGGTGAGCCGGCGGCCATTTGCGATTTCGCGTAGGCGATGCCGAGGTCGGCGTCCAGACCCATGACCTCGCCGGTCGAGCGCATTTCCGGCGAGAGCAAAATGTCCTGTCCGTGAAAGCGGTTGAACGGGAATACGGATTCCTTCACCGCCCAATACTTCGGCCAGATTTCCTTGGTGAAACTGAGTTGTTTCAAGGTCTTTCCGACCATGACTTTGGCGGCAAGTTTGGCGAGTGCAACACCGATGGCTTTGCTTACAAATGGCACGGTGCGCGACGCGCGCGGGTTGACTTCGAGCACATAGACCTTTTCGCCCTTCACCGCATATTGCACGTTCATCAAGCCGATGACCTTTAATTCGCGCGCCATCGCTTGCGTGTGGTCGCGGATGATTTGGATGACTTTTTTGGAAAGCGTGTGCGGGGGCAAAACCATCGCGGCATCACCGGAATGAACGCCGGCGAACTCGATGTGCTCCAGTATCCCACCGATGACAACCGTGCCACCCTTTGGTAAGCCGACATCAGCAATACAATCCACATCCACTTCGGTCGCGTCTTCCAAAAATTTGTCCACAAGCACGGGGCGAGTCGCGTCTTCGAAAAATTTTTCCATGTGCATGGGCCGTTTCCGTGAAGGAGGGTATAAACGCACGTAACGCTGCAATTTTGCGTCAGAATAAACGTTTTGTATGGCGCTACTGCTGCCCCCAGAGTCTGACCAAACTGAAATTGGGTAGCTAAATTTCTTAGCAAATCTGAGTGCTTTGGTTTTGCTCGTGACACTGACTTGGACAGCGCGCATGTAATGCTGCAACTCGGCATCGGAATAAACAATTTGCATGGCGCGGCCGCCCAGCACAAAGGATGGACGGACCAAAATCGGGTAGCCGAGTTTTTTGGCAACGTCGAGCGCCTCGGTTGCATTGTTGGCGATACCATTGGGCGGTTGTGAAATTTTCAATTTGTCGAGCATCTTGGCGAAGAGCTTGCGGTCCTCGGCGATTTCAATGCTTTTCGGCGAGGTGCCGATGATGTTGACGCCGTTTTTCTGGAGGCCGAGCGCCAGGTTCAGCGGCGTCTGCCCGCCGAACTGCGCAATCGCCCCCCAACAACCTTCCCGCTCGTAAATGTGCAGCACGTCCTCCAGCGTAAGCGGCTCGAAGAAAAGTTTGTCGCTGGTGTCGTAATCGGTGGAGACGGTTTCGGGATTTGAATTGACCATGATGGTTTCAAAGCCGTCTTCCTTGAGCGCGAACGCGGCATGGACACAGCAGTAATCAAATTCAATTCCCTGACCGATGCGATTGGGCCCGCCGCCAAGAATCATCACCTTTTTCTTTGATGTCTTTTTAATCTCGTCGTCACCACAGTCATAAGTGGAATAATAATACGGGGTGTAAGCCTCGAACTCGGCGGCGCAGGTGTCCACCAGCCGGTAGCTGGGCACAAAGCCCAGCTTTTTTCGGGCCAGCTTTTTCCGCAGCGCGCGGATTTTGTCCTCGGTCGTGCCGGTCAAATGCGCGATTTGCCGGTCGGAGAAACCGAGCGACTTGGCTTTGGCCATCAATTCGGCGTTGAGTGGCGGCATTGGCGCAACAGTAGGCCGGAAAATTTTCCGCGTGTCCAGCGGGGAGTGCGCTCGCCGACGGATTGGTTTGGCGAAAAATGGATGCGGGCGGGGACCGAATTCCTAATTCCTAAATCCCAATGACTAAAGAATTCCCAATGACCAATTCAGAATGTCAGGGCGTAGGAATTGTTTCGTCATTCTTTAGGCATTATGGTTTAGTGATTCGTCATTGCACGGAAGAATCGCCTGTTGCGAGGCAAACCCGCACCCCGATTATAATCGAAGACACGCACTGGCCCGTCCAAATCCGCTTGCTGGCGGCGCGGCTTTGCGTTACGAAAATGGCGATGAAACAAATCGGGCGCGCGCTGCTGTGGCTGACGTTATCCGCTCCGATCTTCGTCTCCGCGCAAATTGACCCGATCAAGCGCGACCTGATCCAGTTCGGCTACAATCAGGCATTCGAAGGCCACGCGCCGTTCGTCGGCTACGCGTTTTACTATCACAACCAGCCGGATTTCCTGCGCACGAACCTGACGCTGCGGCTGGCGCTCGCACCGGTGTATCTCGATTCCGAATTCGGCTTTGTCGGCGGGCTGGGGCCGCACACGGACTTTGCCATCGGCCTGGCGGGCGGCGGTTTCGCGGACAGCTACAACGAAATCCACGGCGGCACCTATTATCCCAGCCAGTCTTTTGAGGGCAGCGGCGGTGAAATTTCCGCGAGCGTTTATCACCTGTTCAACCCCGGCGACCTGATTCCGTTGAACCTGATCCTCCGCGGCACGGCGCACTATTCCACTTTCGACCGCAGTGACAGCACGGCCTCTGGATTCCAACTGCCGGAGGATCGCGGCGAGTTCAGCGTACGCACCGGTTTGCGCTGGGGCGGCATCGAACCGACGCTGTTCCCGGCACTCGCGATGGAATTGTCCGTCTGGTACGAAGGACAGCTTCGTACCGACTCCGGCCCTTATGGCTTCTTCAACGGCGTCAGCTACGATCGCTCGGTCGAAGAGCAATCGCATTTATTTTGGGCCGAAGCAGCGCTGTCCTACACGCTGCCCAAGAGTCAGCAGAATTTTTATGTGCGGCTGACGGGCGGCACGAGCGTGGACGCCGACCGTTTCAGTGCGTATCGCCTCGGCGGATATTTGCCGCTGGTGGCGGAATTTCCGCTGTCGCTGCCCGGTTATTATTTCCAGGAAATCAGCGCGCGGCAATTTGTGCTGTTCAACGCGAATTACCTTTTGCCGCTCGATAAAAACCAGCGCTGGAATCTGGGCGTCAACGCCTCCAGCGCGTTTGTGGATTATCTGCCTGGCGAGGAGCAACCAGGCAACTGGCTTAGCGGCGTGGGCGGCGGCATTTTATATCGCGCGCCATCCGACCGTTTCAAAATCATGCTCGACTATGCCTACGGCATTGACGCCATCCGGTCGCATGGCCGCGGCGCAAACAGCATCGGCGTGCTGATGCAATGGGATTTGGAAAAGACGCGCGGCGGCGAGGGTTTCCACCCCGCACATCCCGATCGCTGGCGCGGCTGGCAATGGTTGTTGGGCGACTAAAAAGAACGCGCGAAAATCTTTGCGGGCGCCCGCGCCTTGCGCACAGGATTCGATTCAACTTGCGCAAACCGCCGCCGCTTGGTTCATTATGCGGGCGGGTGCGCATATGGTGGAATTGGCAGACACGCTACTTTGAGGTGGTAGTGGGGCAACCCGTGCAGGTTCAAGTCCTGCTATGCGCACCAAATTTTCAATTTCTCCCGTGGCACGGCACCAAACACACCGGGGCCTCGCTCCCCAGGACGAGCGGCTCTTTGCCGCCCGGCAACTTCCCGCACTCCGCGCTGCCGCCGCCGACCTCTGCTGGCTGCTCGACCGCGGCTACGCCTCGCGCTCCACCATCGAATTGGTGGGCAACCGGCACAACCTCACCTCCCGCCAACGCATGGCCGTCTCCCGCCACGCCTGCGCTCATGAAGACGTTCAACGCCGCCAAAAACTCCGCGTCGAGCCCGGCCGGCTTCAGGGCCAGGAACTCTGGATCGACGGCTACAACGTCCTGACTGTTCTCGAAAGCGCGCTGGCCGGCGGGGTTGTGTTGTTGTGCCGCGACGGCTGTTGCCGGGACATTGCCGGCATCCACCGGCGCTATCGCAAAATAAATGAAACCATTCCCGTCCTGCGTCTGATCGGTGAAACCGCTGCGGCCCTGGGCGCCAGCCGCTGCCGCTGGTGGCTCGACCAGCCGGTCTCCAACAGCGGACGCCTCAAGACCCTCATCCTTGAAACCGCTGCCGCCGCCGGCTGGAACATGGAAGTGGAATTG
>Ga0187868_1001700_pt1 | contig 15223 bp, 12 predicted proteins | sample June2016WEW_13_4_FD_133014 | JGI IMG/M metagenome (GOLD analysis project Ga0187868, IMG submission 133014) | Peatland microbial communities from SPRUCE experiment site at the Marcell Experimental Forest, Minnesota, USA - June2016WEW_13_40 | ecosystem: Environmental > Terrestrial > Soil >... | reverse complement strand
TCTTGAAGACCGCTGCATTAACCGCGTCGTCTCCTTTCACCTCGATGAGCTCATACCCAGCAAGTAGGTCTATGTTTGCTGCCTCGCGAATTTTCTCCAAATATACCTCATCAGCCTTCCAAGAGCTTCGGTTGATGAGATACACTTTGCGCGCAATGCGTGTTAGCTCGTATGCAGCGGTAAAGGCGGAGTTCCCGCCGCCGAGTACCGCGACGTCCGTATCCATAAAAAGTGGCGCGTCGCACGTAGCGCAATAACTAACGCCGCGACCAACGAATCTCTCCACACCCTTGGCATTGAGCGTTCGTGATCTTTTTCCCGTAGCAATAATAATCGTTTTTGAGCGATACTCGTCGTCAGTCTCGGTGCGCGCTACGAATGCGTCGCTTTCTTTCTCTACGCTTTTTACTTGCGCAAATGTTCGTGGCACGTTGTACTTTTCGACCTGTTTTTCAAAGCGATCCATCAAATCGGGGCCCGATATGAATTGATAGCCCATGTAGTTTTCCACGGTGAGGCTGTAAAGAACCTGACCGCCGATATTCTTGGTAATCAGCAGTACGTTCAACATCTTTCGAGTCGCGTAGACTGCCGCGGTCAACCCTGCTGGGCCGCCGCCAACGATTATCAGGTCATATAACGCAGCGCTCTCTTTCATGGCGGTTCCGAAATGAGATTTGCGCCAAAGTGTTTAAGAATATTGCTTGTTACCGGCGGTCATCACGACTGAAACGAGCTGGTGGCTGCATTGAGAAAAAGTGGCGGGTGCCGTTCGCACGTCTCATCTACTCGTTGGTAGGGCCACTTTTGTTATCTGTAGGTGGTATCTGCGCAGAATCTTCGGCTTGAGGCGTCGGTTCCCGACTCTCGCGTGCTACGCTGCTGGATGCCTGTTTTTCCTTTGGTCTTGGCCGACGTTTTATTTCGCGCTCGCTCATTGTATCTCGAGAAAGCCTGTCGGTCACTACGGTGTCCCAAACCTTGCTCATGGTGATGGCAGAAACCGGACAAATCATCGCGCACTCACTACAAAACACACAGTGGCCGACGAAGATCCGTACACTTTTCTCAGAGGCACTTGTGCGCAGTGCGATGGCTCCGGCAGGGCAGACTTTTCCACAGCGTCCACACAAGATACATTTTTCGGGATCAATAATCGGCGTGCCACGGTAAGCTGCCGGGACTTCAACCTCAGACGCGCTCCGTACGGTTGCCGTCTTGCCCACTATACCGACTGTAAACGAGCGTATTAAATCTTTGATAAATCCGGAAGCCATTCTAGAGCCCCGCCCATCCGAACAGGAAGTGCATGTATCTTACGTCTGCAACATACAGGATGAGGTCCGTGACTGCGAGCAGGGTAGGAATCGTCCAATAATACCTGAGCACGCGGGTAACACGGGTTCTCCCGGTAGTCGCCTGCCAAAACGCAATGAAGGCACTGACGAGCAATGCAATGATCGCGAATTCAATGATAAGATTTATACCGGTCCCGAAGTGGTAGATTGCCGTCCCAAAGAACACTACTACTATGAGCGACGCGTAGAGAAATGTCTTGAGCCACTGTCCAAGTTGCAAAAGGGCGAGATTCGGTCCTGAGTACTCGACGTATGGGCCAGAAACGATCTCAGTCTCGGCTTCGGCGATGTCAAAGGGTTGAACCGCCGCTGCGGCAGGCAATGTCCATATTGCAGCAACCGCTGCGAGCGGCAGGACGGTGATCCACGCTGTCGACGATATCGTACTTAACTGGAACGATCCTGCTGCGAGAGCGACCGTTACCATGGCGACGATGAATGGAGCTTCGTAGGCGATGAGGAGGGCGACCTCGCGCGCAGCGCCAATGGCGCCGTACGGGCTTCCGCTCGCCGACCCGCCGAGGATCAGTGCAATTGGTGGGATCGCGAGGAGGTAAATCACCAATATGAGATCGCCCGCACCGACTGCCGATGCAGAGGCGGCCAAAGGTATAACCAGTGCCGCAAAGAGCATAGAGGCGACGCTGAGGATTGGCGCGAGGTTGAAGAGCAGGGGGCTTGTCACATTCGGTGTCAAGCTCTCTTTGCCCATCAGTTTGAAGAAGTCGTAAAACGCTTGGAAGATGCTTGGACCTTTGCGAAACTGACTATGCGCCACGACGATACGGCGAATCCCCTGCAGTAGCAAGGCAGCGACAAAGGCATAGACCAGCACGACGACTATTGAAGCGATCATCAAATCCTCCCTGTTTTCAATTCCTGTGCACTGACGATCTTACGTCTGCCGTCCTTTATCACGGTCACCCGATCAGTACAGCTAAAGCAGGGATCGATTGATGCGGCGATGATAGGGATATCGGCTACTTGACATCCGATGAACTTCGGCACGTAGGAGGGGATATTGGCGAGCGTCGGGGACCTGATTTTTATCCGCTCGAAGAATCTCGTGCCATTTGTCTCGGTGTAGTGGATGAGTTCACCACGGGGGGCTTCAACTCGACCAACGCTCCGCCCTGGTGGTATCTCATCGTACTCAACTTGAAGCGGCCCCTCAGGCAGGTTCACGAAAAGCTCCTTGGTGAGCTGAATTGATTGTTTGAGTTCTGCTAAGCGCACCAGTGCCTGAGCCACGACGTCTCCATCTTTCGCTATCTGTGGCTCGAGATCGAAATCGCCGTACGCTGCGTACTTGCACATCACTCGCGTGTCTTCGGGAACGCCACTCGCACGTGCATTGGGGCCCACTGCCCCTAGACGGATCGCATCCTCTTTGCTTAGGCAGCCGACGCCTTTGCCTCGTTCTGCGATACTGCTGTCCTTAAGAACAGCTTTAGTGATCTTGTCGGCAGTGGTGTCGAGATATCCGAGAACACCGAGGGCGGAACGTGTTTGTTCATCAGAGATATTCCATTTGACGCCGCCAATTTTATTGCATCCGTGCATGACCCTATTCCCGCTCAGCATTTCGAAGAGATCCATCACCTTTTCCCGCTCGCGCCAGGTGTACATGAATAAGGTATGATATCCGATCTCTTCACCCGCAATTCCCACCCACAGCATGTGCGAGTGAATCCGCTCGAGCTCTGCATAAATCGTCCTTATATATTTTGCTCTCTCGGGCACCTCGATATCAGCGATGTCTTCAACGCGTTCGACGTGGTTTAGCGGGTGGGCGTGTGAACAGATGCCGCATATGCGTTCAACGAGATATACGATCTTAGAAAATGGCCGCTCTTGGCAGAGCCGTTCGATGCTGCGGTGGTTGTAACCGATTTCATAGTCGACGTCGACCACCTTCTCGCCCTCGACGTCAAACAAGAATCTCGCAGGCTCCTCCAAGGCGGGGTGGCTTGGCCCAATAGGGACCTTCAACTTCGCAAAGCCGCGATCGTTGACCTCTGCCACGGTTACACCCTCCTGAGCGGCGGCGTCGGATCGCTATATTTCGGGGGCAGTTCGAGCGGCCTTGAATCAGGAATCCCGATCACGTTGATGCCAAGCAAGCCGATGAGCTCTCGCTCATAGAGTAACGCGGCCACAAAGTGGTTGGTAATCGTCGGGACGTTTGGATCGTCATAGGAGAGGTCCACGATGATGGTGTGTAGCTGTGCCGATAGGGCAAAGTGGTACAGCACTTCGAGATGATCTCGTGCATCTTTGCCGGTAATGGTGCCTAGTCGTGCCCCCTCCTGCTTAAGAAATGAGAGTGCCGCATCGAGGTCGTCGACGGCGACACGGTAGTATGAGTTTAAACCCTTGTGACTCGACTCTGTGACCGGTACTACATCTTCAAGCGGTCGCTTCATCTTCCTGCCTCGGGAACGTTATCTGATGACTGGAACTTCGGATCGATGACCGTCTCCTTTGACATCGCTTCGTCAAATCGTGCCGTAGGTCGAGCGCCTTTACCTTTTCTCTTTGAGTCGAGCATCTTTGCTGCGGCTCGAATGCCTGATAGAATATTGAGCGGCCGAGGAGGGCAGCCCATGACGTAGACGTCGACGGGGATGACCGTGTCAAGCGGTCCCGTTAATGAATACCCGCCATCAAAGATTCCGTTTGACACGGGACAACTCCCCACCGCAACGACGGCTTTCGGATTTGGAATCTGGTCATAGATCATCGTTAAGCGGTCCTCCATGCGTTTAGTAACGGGGCCCGTTACCACGAGCACATCAGCGTGCCGCGGAGACGCAACGCGCAAAACGCCGTAGCGTTCCGCATTGAACCGCGGATTTTGAATCGCGAGCACCTCGATATCGCATCCGTTGCACGATCCGGTGTTTATGAAGTAGACCCATGGTGACCTTGCCCGAAACATCATCAGCCTCCTAGCATAGCGAGCGACAGCTTGTTGATTTGGTCCACGATGGCTGTCGGAAACACGCCCATCAGCACACAAAGAACGCTCAAGATAATTATGGGGATTATTATATAAATAGATAGATACGACACTGCAGGCGCTTCTATCTTTTGATCGACGGTGAGGAACACCCGTTGAAAAACTTTGATGTAGGCTGCAAACATAGGAAACGTCAGCACGAGCAACGCCACCGACAAGGCAGGATAGATCCCTCCCTTGTCGAAGCCCGCTTGAAGGATTAAATATTCGCTGATAAAGCCGTTGAGTGGCGGAATCCCCGAGAGCGCAAGTGCCCCTATCAAGAACCCTCCCGCCACGATCGGCATCTTCGTCACTAGGCCGCCAAGCCCGTCGACGTTTCGTTGCTTGGTTGCTGCGATAATGGCTCCGACACAGAGGAAAAGTAGTGATTTCATAACCATGTTATTAATTATTTGAAAAATCCCCCCCGTCAGCGCAGCAGATGATCCAATACCAATCGCAAATAGGATGATTCCGGCTTGTTCTATCGATGAATAAGCGAGAAACCGCTTTAGGTCCTTTTGGGTGTACGCCATAAGGGCACCTACGCCCACGGTAAGCACCGCGGTGACTGCGATGAACAACAGCACAACATCGAGAGCTGGGTGTAACGCAAACAAGAACCGAATGAGGATAAAAGCGGTGGCTGCTTTGACGGTGCCTGCCAAAAACGTACTGACAGGCGTTGGGGCCTCGCCGTACGTATCAGGAACCCACGAATGCATCGGGACGACGCCGATTTTCGTTCCCAATCCTATGAACAAGAAGAGGCTCATCAAAAGAACCGCGTTGCTCGATGTGCTTCCGAAGCTTGCTATGTTGAGCGTTCCGTAGTTGACGAACATCAAGATGAGCGCGATCAGCGTGAACGAGCTTCCGATGCTGTTTAAGACGACAAATTTTGTTGCTGCCTCAAACGCACGTCCCTTTCGGTATGTCACGAGGATTGCCGTCGAAAGGGTGCCGATTTCCAAAAAGATGTACAGCGTCGCAACGTTGGTGCTGAGCACCGCGACAGCTGTGGCACTTATGATGATCAAAAGGAGAGGGTAGTAGATGCGCCCGGCGTTTTCGATGTAAGGGAGACTAAACCAAGTGACAAGGGTTCCGATAACGATCACCACATACGCTACCATGAGCCCTACTGTGGACAGCCCGACCGCCGTTGCAAATGAATCGAGGCCGGCAATTGCGCTCGTGGCGACAAACAAATTGGCTGTAAAAAGGACAGCGCTTAGCGTCATTCCAATGACAGCTGCATACGCCGCTAATTTCGTTTTACGACCGAAAAGCGCACATATGGCCGAAGTTATCAACGGAATGGCCAGGGTGTACAGGATATACATTTAGGTTCTCCGCTATCCACGAAGTTTAGTCAGCTTGTTGCTGTGAGTGGAGCCATATTCGGCGAAGTCCATGAGCGCTATCAAGGCTATTGTGAGCGTAATTAGCACGACGAACGCCTCAGCGACGACCGCAAGCAGCGCCGTGTTTAGTCCCCACGCGATGAGCAGCGTTCCGACGTTTTCGAGGACGAGTATACCGAGGAGGAGCTTAAAGATGCTTCCTTGGCTCACAAGGATTAGAAAAGCGATACCGAATAGCGCTATAAGAGCGTAGGTTTCGGTAATCCGTCCAGGCGGAAATTGCGATTGCATTGAAAAAGCTACCACGTACGAAAGTGCTAGGGTTACGAGCGCCAACGAAATCATTGGCAGCGTACCAAATCGAGGTTGGGTTTGTTTTGTACGAGCGACGGCCAGCAGGATGATGACGGGAGACAGTATCCCAAGCGCCGCCTTTACGAGTGCCCCTATCAAATCGTTTTCCGTAAACAGGAATGCTGCGATTATCAAGTTTAGAGCGAGGAGCGCTAACGTTGACCATTTGTCGCTTAAGATCACGATCAGAATCGCGCATATCACCCACAGGATACCAAACGCAAGTACTGTCTCCATTACGACCCCCTAAAAACTAGAAAAACGGCTCCCGCAAGGAGCAGCCAAACAAATATCCACGCGGCATACCTGATCACGTTTCCGTTTTGTGCCCGGCGTAGCGCTCTCGACAGCGAGTCCACGCCTCGTCCGATTGCAGCGTAGGCGTAGTCAGGGTCAATCCACCGCAATCGCTCGAACGGTTGCGTCACTTGGTAGAGGAAGTGCCTTCCAGATGCGTACACGTATCCTTCAGGCAGCTCGTATCCGGCTCCGAAAAGCTGTTTGGATGTTGGAGCAGTCTCACGAGGTCGCCGCGTTAGGAATTCATTAAGGATTAGACCGGCAAGTATGGCTGTCAAAAGGAGAATCGCCGCCAGGGCAGGGGCGAAACTGGATACGCCTGGTATTTCGATATTAGTGAGCACGATCGCGGACTGCGTGACCACTGTCCCGCTGTACGGGACCTGCGCTATGATGGCGAGAGGGTATTGTGCGAAGACCCCCAAAGCGACGCACCCCGCTGCAAGAATTACCTGTGGCACCCACATCGTGGCTGGCGCCTCGTGCGCCCCTTCCAAGTCGGCCGGAAGCTGACCATAAAATACGCTAATCGTCGCGCGGAAGATGTAGCCTGCTGAGAGCACGCTGCCTGCCAGCACCACAATCACGAAGACCTGTATGCCGGCAGTCGTCGCGGCGATGCTGCTTGAGTAAATGAGCCACTTGCTCACAAAGCCGACAAGAGGCGGCAGGCCTGCAAGTGTCACGGCGGCGATGGTGAATGAGGCGGCGGTGTACGGCATCTTTCTCGATAGGCCGCCCAGCTTGTTGAGATCCATGGTATGCGCAGTGTGATCAACGGACCCCGCTCCTAGAAACAGACAGGCCTTAAAAAAGCCGTGCGCGAGGAATTGCATTAATCCCGCGACGAGTCCTATCGGCCCAAAGCTGAATGCAAGGAACATGAATCCTAGGTTTGTGATTGTGCTGTACGCGAGGACCTCCTTGAGGTCGTTAGCGCGCATTGCGAAGGTAGCGGCCAATACCAAGGTGAATCCGCCGATGATGGCGAGCACCCAGGGCCAGCCACCGGTAAACAACGGAAAGAGTCGTGCCGCAAGATACACCCCAGCGGGAACCATTGCAGCGCTGTGCAGCAACGCAGAAACTGGTGTGGGGCCTTGCATTGCGCTGGGCAACCACGAGAAGAACGGCGTTTGCGCAGACTTGGCGAATATGGCGATGAGCGCGAGGGCGAGCAGAGTATTCATCTGCCACGCTGCCGGCGTCGACGTTAACAATGCGTTGATGTTAAGGCTGCCCGTCCACGCGTAGGCGCCGATCGCAAACAGCAACAATGCCTCTCCTGGTAGGTGTGTAAAGAAGAAGACTTTTTTTGCGGCCTCGTTCTTTAGGGGGTCGGCATACCAGAAACCTACTAACAGGAATGAACAAATGCCCACGATCTCCCAGCCCATGTAAAAAACGACCAAATTGGCGGCGTTGACAAGCATCAGCATGCCGCCGACGAAAAATAACATGAGGAAGTAGTAACGCCCTCTTCCGCTCTCGTTTTGCATGTAGCTATTTGAGTACCATATGATCACGCACCCCATCAGCGCAACAACGAGCGAGAACAGAAGACTAAGCGCGTCGAATCTGAATGAAAAAAGTTGCAGATTGTTGACAGCTACGTTTGCTACGGCTGCGGTCACTGGTCCCGTGTACGCGATAGCAAGGGCGGAAGCGAAGACGAAGGTAATTAGCGCAATAAGGGTAGAAACGTAGTCCACTATTTTTGACTGCGTGAAGCCGCCGAGAATTAGAGGCACAAGCGAGAGCACAGTCGGAGTGAATATCAAGGCGAGCAGAAGGTACGACATCGATAAACCATCCATAGGACGACTCCGTGCGGGTCGTATAGATGTGATGGGTACTTATTAAAGTGACGCTTTTTTTGCGAGAACGTCGCCCCCTTTCGAAAGGGGGCCGTAATCGCGTAATGGTCATATTGTCCGCTAAAAGCTTGTAGATAAGCTATCATTATACCAATGATGGGTATATTTGATTCAGCGGATTTGATTTTAAATCTAGGTCTTTTTATTTTTTATTATTCTTTTTTATAAAAAAAATGTATAGAAACTTTTAAATAGGAACTCATCATGGTGTGTTGAGTGCACTGAACTACCATACCGAGGTGTTTAGTTGAAATATGCGAAAAGAAATGCTACTAAAGCGCTTTTTTTATTGGCAGTTTTATTGCTTGTTGCAGGGTTCGTAATTCCACCAGCTGCAGCAGCACCCAGTACAGCACCCGCCAACTCGGGGGAAAGCAACGCACAGCGCCTCATAAATGCAAGCGCGCCGCATACGTACGTCGATTTCAAAAGCAGCTGGGAGGGAGACACAGCTGCAACTCTCGCAAAATATGACGTGGTAGCCTTGAGCTACACCGAGACGTCGCAGCACATTGACGCCATCAAGGCAATTAACCCCCACGCTGTCGTCCTCGCTTATTTCAACCCGCTCTTCGGCGGCCCAGAGGGTACGCCGCATTCAGAATGGTACCTTCGAGATGCTTCAGGCAACACTCATCCGAGTGGGTACGCGGATGAACCCCTCATGGATTTGACCAATGCAGGCTGGAGGGCTATGTGTATCCAGATTTGCCAGAACGCCTTATCTAAGGGCTTCGATGGACTCGTTCTTGACAACGGTCTTGCCTCCCCCAACGTTCTCTATCCGGGAAGCTGGCCAGGCTCAGACAGCCAATGGCAATCAAGCACGATCTCACTTTACAAATCCATAAAACAGGTAGCTGGGAACAAGATTGTAATATACAACGGCGCTTACTTCATTCCCGGGTACGTTGAAGCTCTCGACGGATATATGGACGAGGGATTCCCGTTTTATAAGGGCTGGGAAAACTCGATTGGCTATGCTCTCGACGCATCCGCCAAGGGCAAACTAGCCCTATTTTATGCACAGGGCAGCGTGTCTGAGCGGTACTTCGTCTATTGTTCAGCGCTCCTCACCGACGGTTACTTCTTCTACGCGCCGACGGGGATCACATGGTTTAGCGATTATGGTATACATCTGGGAACCGCCTTAAACAAGGCGGAGAAGATGTCAGACGGCACGTGGCAACGGGACTACCAATATGGAACCGTCGTGGTTGATCCAAGCACTCAGACGGCGCACATTGATTTGAAAACGGGGCAAGACGCGCAGTCTGCTATAACGCCAATCCCCACGCCAACAGCGACGCCAACGCCAAAAGCTACGGCAGCGGTAACACAAGCGATGCTGACGCCAAAGCTACAGCAACTGTGATACAAGCGACCTTAACGCCATCGCTGGCAATAACAGCCCCCACAAAGACCAAGGCCACCTCGACGCCCCGTCCAGTAGCAGCTTCTGAGCAGGCATCCGGTGAGTCAAGTACGTCAGGTTCGAATTCCCCGATAGCTGCGAAAAGTGCGTCCAAAGTGCTAGAAAATGACTCGGCGCCTGGAATGTCTGTTCCAGCAGCTCAAACGAGCAGCGTGGCAAGCTCACCCCCGCAGCGCGTGCTCGAATTCTCGCTGCTTCGCTCGGAATATCGGCACTTGTCGCTGGGTCAATATATCTGCTGATTAGGCGGTAAACGATCCCTACTCGGGATCCTTTTTTTCTAGAATAGGGCATCAGAGCTTCAAACCTCGTCATTATGGGGGCGTTTTGCGCGTCGAATTGCTGCTGTCTTGATGTTTTTTGTGACGTCGCGTGTATTCGAGGCGCAGGCGTGCGGATATGATAGTCGAAGTGGAACAAAGGTTTATAAACGCATCTTTGCTAATCTATCCAAACGGGTTTTTCAATGCGCATAACCTTGCTTGGTGGCACGGGAAACATTGGGGAGGGGCTGGCGCTTCGCTGGGCTCCAAAACACGACGTAGTCATAGGATCACGAAGCGCTGAAAAAGCTGAGGAAGCAGCACTTTCCTGCGAAGCGCGACTACACACCGAAGGCATTACGTGCGAACTGTACGGGGAAGAAAACGCTCAAGCCACAAAACATAGCGATGTAGTAGTGATTGCACTGCAGTATCATTTTGCAATCTCCACGGCGGTTGCGATCAAAGACCAGCTGGGGGGTAACGCAATAGTCGTGTCTCCGGTCGTGCCAATGAGTAAGGATGGGTTCTTGCGCTACGTGCCCGCCGAAAAGTACGGAAGCGCTGCCGTCGAGATACAAGATATTCTTTCGAACAATAATGTCGTTTCAGCGTTTCACACGACGCCCGCGGCGCGCCTGATTGATCTCAAGGATAAGCTCGGCCTAGACGTTCTCGTGTGTGGCTCTGAACAGCCGAAGGAAACCGTTATGGCGCTAATCAAGGACATAGAGGGGCTTACACCCTTCGATGCCGGGCCGCTCGAAGCGTCATATATGGTCGAGTCGATAACTCCTCTTTTGATAAATGTATCAGCGCGAAACCGCATAAAGAACAGTTCTATTCGTATAATCGGGCAGAGCATCGAATGAGTGGTAGCCCTACGCGCTATGCAAAATTTTCCCAGTCAACGCGTTTATTCTCACCCGTCTTTTTGAAGACTCGCCCGCGTATAAGACCTCAAGAACCGGCGAATATATGATATTTGCATCGGTCACCTCGCAGCCGGGGTACAGTCCTCGTATCAGTTCTTTGAGTTTTAGCTTTGATAGCCTTGGCTTTATGACGTTTTCTGCCCGACCCTCACTAAGCTTTAAACCTTCAGTGCTCTCTGACACGAGGGATTTTGGATAGCTTATATCATTCAGGGAGAAATAGAGTTCATCCTTTATGCCGATCAGATGCCGTTCTTCGAGCTTTTTCAAGCTCGATTTGACGCCCTTGTCGGGCAGAGCTTCGCGCAATTGTGCATAGGTCGTGCCGTTTCTATCCAATATGAAATCCATCACTTTCAGTTGGGTAGGGCTCAGGTCTGCTAGAAGGCCCAGATTCTTAGAGCGCCGCCGCACCCCATTAGGGCTTAGGATCTCTCCGGTAACGGCATCAACCAAGATCGTGTAGTCGTTGAACCTCACGCCTAAGAGTCGTTTCTTCATCTCTCGAACGGAAACCGAGAATATTGGCAACATCAGCAGGTTGAAGTCATTGACGCTCTCGTTCCTGCCGAAGAACTTCAAGTGCTTGTGCTTCTTGTTACTGTTTAAGGCGCTGAGGACCTTGGTCTCGTCGAATGGCATATAATCAACCTTCTTACTTCCCGTCGTTGTATCAAGAGCGAGTCGCGCTCGCATGTGCTCGGCCTTGTCCAAATCCTGTGCCGCGCGAACGCTACCGTGTGGCGTGAGATCCGATGCGTACTCGGTCCGACGCTGAATGGTGGGGGTCGCCCCTCCGTGGCGCGTGTTCCGCTGCCGCACTTTGATGAACGAAGGATCAGCGATAGCTCCTTGGACGTAAAACTGTCCCGGTTCAAGTGCTGTCAGCTGGCGTGCATCATCCATCGAGGAGAAAAATATACGCACCGAATCGATATCGTTTTTTAACGTCAGCTTTCCGATGAACACGTTGTTGCACTGGCTCAAAACGTTCTTGTTGACCAAAGCAGGCCTCTGCGTAGCAAAAAGGATTCCAAGGCCCCGCTTCCTGCCTCTTCTGCTCATTACCTGTAGGATATCGAGTCCGCGTCCTCTCTGCGGAACGTAAATGTCAGCCTCTTCGACGATGACTAAGAAAGGATTCTGCCGATGGCGCCCCTCTCGGAACATGTCCGTGGCGACCTGATAGACGATTCCCAAGAACTTATCTATGACCTTTGGATCAGTCTCGGAAACGTCAAGGACTATTTTTTGTGACTCTTCGATGATTTTTCGGACCCGCTCTTCGTCGGTCGAAATAGGTTCAATGTCTTCAATTACATCGATGTTCTTGTAACCGGAGAGCCCAGCGTATTCTCCTTCAGTATCGATCACGACGAATCCGAGATCACTTGCGGCAAGTTCTTCGCAGATCACACTCACGAGATAGCTTTTGCCGCTTCCGCTTTGGCCGATAACGGCGCTTCGTTCCGTTACAAGGTACCCCGGGTCAATGCTGAACGTCTCTCCGATGTGGAGCTCCATTGGTTCAACATGGCTTATTTGTCCGATATAAGCTTAGTGTAATGCGACAAAATCCATCTAAGGCCTTTTTGACGCCAAACTGGACTGCTCTCTGCGCGCGAGCAGAACTGAGTTGTGGGAAGCCGACCCGCGATCACTTGCGGGAGGCTATCAGGGTCACAGTATCGTTATCCAAGAGCACGTGGGTTAGCCCGACGCGCTGCCCCGCATGTCTCGCACTCGCACCCCACACTTGAGCGTATCTGAATCGTCTGGAGATACGTGCGTGCATGAGGTTGCAGACCTCTTCGATCGTGGAGTTGCGGCGCAAAATCAGCGGGTTTTCCCTATCTGCCGCCTTGCCCGGGGGTTTCAAGTATACCCGAATGAATCTGAGTTTTTCAAAGATCAGCTCTTTTAGATCTTCGATGTTGGTGCCATGCTCCGCAGAAATGTGAACGTCCCCGAAACTTGCTGACCCAGAAGACTGGTCTATCTTGTTTACGACCGTTAGTGCGGGCAAGAAAAGTCTGCTCGGTAATAGGGCATCGACGAATCGATCGACATCAACGTCTTCGTTAAGAATGACGTCGGCGTTGTGGATCTTGAAGTCATGTAAAATCGCTTTTATCGTAGCTTCGTCGATTTCAGCCGCATGGGGAGCCCCGCTAACCGTAACCCCCCCGCGAGGTTTCTTGATTATCGCTACGTTTGGAGGGCTTTGGTTAATCCTGATTCCTGCGTCATACAGTTCTTTTTTGACTACTTCGACTTGATATTCGCTGAAAGCGTCGACCACGATCAATATTAGGTCCGCGCTTCTCACAACTGAAATAATCTCTTTTCCTCTGCCTTTTCCGACTGCTGCGCCGCCAATAAGTCCTGGGATGTCCAAGACTTGTATGTGCGCTCCGTTGTGCACCATAGAGCCAGGGATGACATTCAGCGTCGTGAAATCGTAAGCTCCAACTGGCGATTTTGCATTAGTGAGCGCGTTTAGCAGGGTTGACTTTCCCGCGGACGGATATCCGACTAACACACAGGTAGCGTCACCGGACTTTCGTGGAGCAAATCCGGTTCCCTTGTGCGAACCCCTGGACTCTCGCTTCTCCTTCAGCCGCGCAAGTTTCGCTTTTAGACGACCGATGTGGAGTTGTGTCGCTTTGTTGTAGGGTGTGTCGCGTATCTCCGTTTCTATTTCGCTGATTTGCTCTTCTATGCTAGTCACGCGATTTCCTGCCAGTCATCAACGTCTTCAGCGAATGCAGAGTGAAGACCGCATATATTCAAAAAAGTTAGGCTTTGCTCCGCGAGTGAACCTTCGTATTCACCAAAACGAACTTTGTTCTCTCTCCTCGGATAGCGACGAGATAGACGTGCGGCTCATTTGATGCCATGCATTCCATCCATTTCTTATGCAACGTCCCATCTGAGGAAATGGGGGGCGATCCGTTTCTCGCGCGAAGCTCGTTGATGCAATATACAAAATCTGACTCAGATAAGCGCGCGACCTTGGATTTCGTGCCGATGTTGCGAGGCCACCATACTTGCAGCTCTTTTCTTATGTCGTTTATGAAGCTCACATTCGGCATCTTGCTATCAAGACTCTCAATGACTTCTACTTCACAATCTCCGTCAGCTAAGCTATAATAGCATTTTGCCACGTTTTTGGCCAGCTCTCGGTCGCGTTTTCCCAAAAATAAGTCCCGTATTAATATTTGCGATTAAAGTATTTCAACGTTGTGAAATAAGTCGCAGCCGACGCCAGTTTTTCGTGTTTAACAACTGTGAGTCGCGTTTTTCTAAAAAAAGTGTCTGCTAATCGAGAATTGAAATCGACCGCAGTTTGGTTCGTACCTTTGGATAAATCACGCTTTCAGGTTGGCGACCGTCATAATAGAGGCCGGTTTGCCCTCAAGCAAAGAGTGCGTGGCCCCTAGCGAGAACAAGCCAAAAATACTACCGTTTCATGCGTCAGTTCGAAGACTCGCTCGTGCTACATCAGTAATTCTAGCCACTCATCGAGCAGGGAACAGTACTCTGGATTACATACTTCGTGGCATCCTATACACGGAGCTATCTTGCCTTGCGCCAAGAGGAGGTCGTGCTTGCTTTCGTTGCTTTGTGTTGCGTTCACTGTTTAGCACCTTTCTTAGGGTCGAGCAACCCACCCGCGATCACAGGTGAGTGTTAGGCAATAGCTACTCGAGTATCGGTTGTTCTCTCAAGCAGGTTCAGTGAATTCCGGACTAGTCGTTTACAGGGTTTAGAAGAATGATGTTGTTGCCGCGCAGTACGACCGATCCTAGAACGCGGGACTTTTGTCCGTCAACAACTTCAGTGGTGTTTGTAAGATGCAAGTTTAAATAGTCATCTGCACTCATCAATAGGCCTTCGAGCACGCATTTTTCGCCCTTCATCTCGACTTGGATCTTGGAACCAACCAGATTTTGAACCTTCTTTGACGGGAACAATTTGAATCCTCATATGAAAGTGGCTTTTCGAATACTTTAATATTTTGTTCGTCTTAGTTCGCCGAAAATTGCTCCAAATGCTTCAGTCGCTGATAATCCACGCCTACTTGTAGCCATGCTAAGTCCCACATTTCATGCATTAGCTCGCGGAGAAGGGCCTTACGATCCGTAAAGCACGAAGACGACGACTGCGGCACAGGAGAACAAAATGATTGATGTATTGGCTAAAGGGCTGTCGTACTTGCATAGGTGCGCCGAAAAACGGTGACGGCTGAGCGGCCAGAGCAGCGGACAACCCGACACCGTCAGCGAATCGAGAAGGATATGGCTTGTAATGGCCGCTGTGACAGCGG
>Ga0187868_1001692_pt1 | contig 15264 bp, 15 predicted proteins | sample June2016WEW_13_4_FD_133014 | JGI IMG/M metagenome (GOLD analysis project Ga0187868, IMG submission 133014) | Peatland microbial communities from SPRUCE experiment site at the Marcell Experimental Forest, Minnesota, USA - June2016WEW_13_40 | ecosystem: Environmental > Terrestrial > Soil >... | reverse complement strand
GGTGCAAAGAGAGGAAGAGGTCTTGTTCTCCTCAAATCTGCCCCCAAACCAGAAAATAAGACTTACAACCACTTTACACCAATAAAGGGACAAGCCAGCGCGCAGGCAAGTTAAATAATTGTTTTGCTTCGTGTAAGATTGCTTTTGACGGCTGGCTTTTTTCTGGTTATGGCAAGTTTCTGCTTTGAATTTCTGTTAGAAATAGTTAAACGAATGGAAACTTGCTGCTTGAAACCCTTGTAGCCTTTTCAGATTCGTGGCTTACGCTATATCTCCCTTCAGTTCCATCTTCTGTTTTCAAGCAAAGTACGCTATGCTGTACCGAAGCTCTGGTTTACCCATGAAGGCAGCCACTATCGAGACGGCGTAGACCTCGCAGAACACGAGGCACGTCTGGATGCAGGCATTCTCAAGACCCTGCCAGGTTAGCCTACTGTAGGCAAGCCTGGCTTTCACCCTGCCGTTTAGGCTTTAAGACTTCGCTCTTAGCATTTTGTAGACCACGCGAAGATGCAAAGGACCCTCCACGTCAATGCGATCCTTAACAGAAAGCACATCTGCAGGGGTTCTCGCGTCCCTTCAACCGCCTCCAAGGGATGACGCCGCTTATTTTCCTCGAACCCAAGGTGTCGAAGATCTGGCAGGATTCAAACTGGCTGTCACCCGCCATCAACTCGACTTCGATGTCTTCGCTCAGCAGCCTGTCCAGCAAAGGCTCCACAAGTTTCTTCTCATTGACGTTGGCTGGAGCTTCCACGTGGCCCAGTGGGAAATCTTCGATGTCCACTAGGAAGAGAGATTGGTAGCCCAAGATGAAGCCTTTCTTTCTCCTTCCAAGCCTGGCGTCCGGGTCTCCAAAGCCTCGGCTTGTGTCATGTGGGTCTCGGCTGCTCCAAGCGGGAAGGTCAGTACCATCCACGCAGGCTGCTTGGATAAGGCCGACCGCGGAGAGGGGCTGGCTTTCTCTCAACCTGAGGGCTTTATGGCGTAGCCATTCTTCTATGGCACGGAAGCCTTCAACGCCTACGCGCTTCTTCATCTGTGAGAAGTGGGCTTCCGTTGGTACTTTGCTGTAGTATCCGCAGGTCAATCGCATTTCTCGGTTTCGATTGAGACGTTTTACGAGGTCCTTGACGTAGGGTATCTGCTCCAACTGGCGTAGCATGAGGGCTCGCAGGTCACATTCAGGATCAAACTGTATTGGTCGCCCTGCGCCCTCAAGATGCAGGTCTTTCCAGAGGATAGAGTGAAGAGGTCTGAAATCCAAGCTTTCGAATAGAAGCATGGGAGAACCTGATCTCTTCATTTACACCAATATGACGAGGTCAGGCTCTCCCAATATAAACGATAATTATTTAATCCGCCTGCGCGCTTTAGTTAGTGAATCAAGTTCTAATAAGTTGGAAGATTACGTTAAGAGCCACAAATTAAGAGTTAGACTACGGTAAGGATCATTTGATGATTTGCACATGCTGTTAAGTTCCGGGCGATAAATGACCAGCCGAGCCGCCTAATTCTTTCGTCGCTAACTTGTGTCTCTCAAAAACAGCCTTAACGCACTTTCTCAAACAAAAAATTATAATATTAGACGTTAGTCCCTATTATTTTTAACCAAGTTCATTGGAGATTCAGCACTGCTTTGGTTGAATTTCAGATAATCAATTTCCCGGCTATACGAAAGTTAACCAATCCGCAAACTATGTCAGTCATGATATCGTAACGCCTAAGCCGATTCTTAAACTCATCTCCAAAGATGTGAAACTTTTTCACCCTAGAGTTTGTATGTTCCACGACCACCCTGTCCTTTGCCAACGCCTTGTTGAACGCTTTCTGCTCTGCTGGAAGCTCCTGCGCCTTCACGCCGCGTTTGCCTCGTCCAGGATTCTTCTTCTTGAAAGGCAACATACAGTTCAGCTTGGGATAATCATCCTTTATTCCAAGATAGCCCAAATCCAAATCTAAACGCACGTTATCTGGCAAATGTGGGTGACTGTGCCTGTACAGGTTATAGTCATGCATGCTTCCCTTAACATGAGCGGTCTTATGTATGATTAGGCCATTTTTGTTCACAGTTAGTTGAGTCTTAACGGTATGTTTCTTTCTTTTGCCGCTGTAATGCGTCTTGCGTTTATGCTTGGCTTTTGGTCTTGGGATCTCCTGCTCAGTTGCGTCCAAGAAAGCCTTGGAACCTGGGAACATTGCTTCAATTTCATCAACTGTTTCTATTCTCCTAACTTTGTCATGCTCTTTTTTTGGTAGCGGTAGCACTTCGCTAACCAGGGGTTCTAGCTTTCTGATAGTTTTGAGTACGCTGGTTTGGCTAATGCAGAAGAGGTAGCCTAGCAGTGTTGATGATGGGTACATGTGGTAGTACACTAGCAGCATGAGCAAGCGGTCTGTTAGGGGCAGGTTGAAGGGGTGGCCTGCGCCGACTGCTCTTTTTCTGTCTTCTCTGAAGAGTCTTTTTTGCTCGTAGGCGTCGTATTTCTCTTTTATCTTTAGGGTTTAAGGTGTCAAATTCTTGAAGTTCAAGGCCTGAAAAATTCCTGAAGTGTGAGGGATTTTTAGATAACTCGCTGTAATTTAGCATGCAAACAGCCTAAAAGCCAAATATTGCGCCTCTACTGTAATAAAACCTTCGTTTCAGCGCTAAAACCCTAATTAATACTAAGGTCTATTATGTGACTAAAATTTTGTCAAATGGTTAATCCCCTTTTTTATTGTTGAATTCATTTTTTGGTTATTTACCGCAAAAAATCAGTAAGGAAATAGAAAAACGGAGCAATGAAAAAATTTTAAATTAATTTTTTCGCTTGATTTTATAGTCCATCTACTAGATGGGCTGTTCCGTCGGGGCAGTAGACACAATTGCCTTTCTCAACGATAAGGTAACGTCTATTGCACGGTTTCATTTGGGAGCATCCGTCACAATCTCTTGATAACATTTCTTTTCCTCCTTTTGTTATTATGATTTTTATCAGGGCAAGTTGAGCGCATGTTCGCTGAACTGGCATCCTACCGATTCGCACATGTATCTCTTGCCTCTGATAAAACCGAGTAAAGATTGAAAAGCTGCTTTTAAACTTATCTTTAGTCTTGAGATTAACCAAAATTTAAAATATGCCCAGATGGGAGAGCCAGGTTTAGGTTAAAAAAATCAAAGGATTTCCTAGTGAATTATTTCGGTCACTGGTCTCCGCTTCTAGCGGGTGATGCCTCGTTTGATATCATATTGGAATCAAGGCTTTTGGCCGCATTTCTTTAGGGGCTTTAATGACTTGCCTTATTTCATCCTCTTTGAATGCTCCAATCCAGCATGAACCTAAACCAAGCGAGTAAGGAGTTAACAAGATATTTTGAATTGTAGCCGCAGGGTCCTGAACGCAATACAGCGATTTGCCACGTACACCATAGCCTTGTTCAGCGACCGTTTCTTCCGCGCAAACCACAAAAACGACCGATGCCCCTTCAAGGTCTTTTTGCCCAAAAGCAGCCATAAAAAGGCTCTGCTTCATTTTCTGCGAGCTTGCAACTACAAAAGCCCACGGTTGAACGTTTCCAGCGGAGGATTCCCACCGTGCGGCTTCAAGAAGCTTTTCAATAATGTCTTCGGTCAAGGCCTATTTTTTGAATACTCTGATGCTTCTTCTCTTCTTGATAATTTCTAAAAAGTCCATGCCTTAGACAATCCGTAACTAAAGATTATTGGGAATAATAAAAGCAGTTTCTTAGATAAATAGGCTTTCAGCATAAGAGTCTTAAGTTTTGTTGTCGATTAATGTTTTGGATGATGAGCACTAGAGTCACAGAGCTTGCGCAGTGATAATGACTCGACGGGCGAACTGACACGTTTAAGCGGAAAACTTAATCAACAATGTAGCTGTGAAAAAGTAAGCTAAACACAAGAAACTGGCGTGACCTGAATCGAGGTGAACATTAAATGATTGAAATGAAAGTCGATACTTCAGAGTTTAAAGGTGACGAAGCTAAATTAATCGATAAGCTAGCGGATTTTCTTAAAGAGAAAACAGGCGGAGAAGTTGCGACAGACTCAAAAATCTTAACGGTGAAAGGTGAAGGCGAGGGACTAAGCAAAAAATACGTACGCATAACTTTGAAAAAGTTCCTGCACAAACACGAGCTCTCAGAGCTTTTCAGAGTAATAAGCCCAGAAGAGAACACGCTCAAAATTAAAAAGAGAAAACTTGAAGAAGAAGATTAACAAGTTTCTTTTTCCCTGAACTTTAGTTAATTCTTTATTTTTCCTTCTACTGAAACAGCGATAGCTTGCTGTCCATTCTCTGAACACGCTGTTCCAAAGCTTAGCATTAAATCAAAAAACCGCTTACCTTAACATAAAACAAGTTAGGGTTTAAACTTGAGCAACAAAAACGTCGCTAGCACAGTAATAGTCGTAGTTTCACTCATAGCCCTGATAGCCCTTTTTACTGAAAATTATGTGACTCTGCAAGACATTAACCCTGCAGCCGCCATAGCAGCCGTAACTGTAGCCTTAATAGGTATAATGTGGTTTAAAAAAACAGCTAAATCTTAAGGCTCGTTAAAAAAATAAATGACCCGCAAGTTTTGTTTACTTTCGTTTTAGCATGTTTTCTAGAACAGGCTTGAGCTTTGCGTTTTCTGCTTGGATTTTTTCTTTGCCCAGAGCTTTCATTTGGGCGTCTATTTCTTTGATGACTTCAGCGTAGCGAATGCCTTCAGCGGCTGAAACGTATTCTACTCTGAACCGCTCCGGACTCATACCAAGCTTTGTCAGCATGCCTTTTAGGGCGTCCGTGCGTGCTTTCATCTTGTAGTTTCCGCTGATGTAGTGACAGTCATAGGGTAAGTGGCATGCGCCAAGCATGACCATTCCTGCACCGAGTCGCAGTGCTTCGAGGACGAATTCTCTGGCTACTCTACCTGAACACATAACTCGGATTGCTCGAACGCTTGGCGGGTACTCAAAGCGGCTGATTCCTGCTAGGTCTGCTCCCGCGTAACTGCACCAGTTGCATAAGATTGCTAGTATTTTCTCTTCTGGTTTGTCTTCAAGTGCAGCGCGTATTTGAGCCATAATTTGGGCGTCAGTAAAATGCATCTGGGTAATAGCGTGTTGTGGACATTCAGCAACGCATGTTCCGCAGCCGTGACAGCTGGCAGTTGTAATGTATGCTGCTTTGCCTGGCTCTGCTTTGATGGCGCCGTATGGGCACTTGTCAACGCAAACACCGCATTTGGCAGTTTTGTTTCTGCATTTGGTTTCGTCAACTATAGAGATAATTGGTTCAATCTTCCACTTTTGCTTCGAGATGACTGTTGCTGCTCGCGACGCTGCACCGCTGCCTTGCGAAACGCTGTAGGGAATATCTTTTAAGCCTTGGCAGGCGCCTGCGTAGAAGACCCCGTCCGTCGGTGCATCCATCGGTTTAAGCTTGGGGTGAGACTCCATGAAGAAACCATCTGATCCACGCGACAGGTTTAGTATACGTGCAATGTCAGCTGAGCCTTTTTTAGCTATGGCTGCTGTTGCAAGTACTACCATGTCTGCTTCAACTTCGATTGGTACACCAAGTTGTGAATCTTCCGAGTGAATAGTCAAATTGTGAGTTACTGGGTCTTCATCTATGCGGCTTACGCGTCCACGGATGAAGTTTACGCCTCTTTCTCTAGCGCGGTCATAGAATTCCTCGTATCCTTTGCCTGGACTACGGATATCTACGTAGAAAACATAGACTTCTACATCTTCCTTGTACTTCTCTTTAAGCTGAACAACATGCTTGAGTGTGTACATGCAGCAGAAGTTGCTACAATAGGGGTACTTGCTCTTATCTCGGCTGCCAACGCATTGGATAAATGCAATTCTGTGAGGTTTCTGACCGTCTGATTGCCTAATAACTTTGCCGCCTGTTGGACCAGCTGCTAAGATGAGTCTTTCGAATTCCATGCTGATGATGACGTTGGGGTATTTCCCGTAACCTAACAGCGGCATATCGTATGGTAAGTAAACGTCAAAGCCTGTGGAAACAATGATTGCGCCAACGTCTATTTCGACTTCTTCAGGTTTCTGGTCGAAATCTATGGCTTGCCGATCAGCGCAAGCATCAACACATTTGAAGCATTCAATACAATAATCCTTGTTAACAGCGTAAATTAACGGCACTGTCTGGTCAAAGGGTACTGAAATTGCTTTGCGTGTGCCAAGGTTCATGTCCCACTCATTAGGGTACTCTATTGGGCAAGCATCTTTGCATTCACCGCAGCCAGTACATTTATCAGATATGACGTAGCGTGGGTTCTTGCGGATTTTTACTTTGAAGTTGCCAATGTAACCATCGACTTTAACAAGGTCAGAGTTGGCGAAGATTGTGATGTTAGGGTGGCGACCGCAATCCACCATTTTTGGCCCTTCAATACAGATGCTGCAGTCAAGTGTTGGGAAGGTTTTGTCCAGTGCTGCCATGTGTCCACCTATGCTCTGTGTGTTTTCCAGCATGTAAACTTTGAAGCCCATTTCAGCTAAGTCTAAGGCAGCGTTCATCCCCGCGATTCCTCCACCGATAATGAGTGCTTTGTTGGTGACTGGCACTTCGATAGTTTGCAGAGGCATCATTAACCGTACTTTTGCCACCGCCATACGAACGGCGTCTTTTGCTCGTTCTGTTGCTTCTTGAGGAGTATTCTGGTGGCACCATGAAGCGAACTCTCGAATGTTAGCCATTTCGTAGAGAAACGGGTTTAACCCTGCTTCGGAGACCGTGCGCCTAAATGTGGGTTCGTGCATTCTGGGTGAGCATGCTGCAATTACTACTCGGTTTAGTTTCTGTTGGCGTATAGCCTTGCGGATTTCTTCTTGTCCGGGGTCTGCGCATGTGTAACGGTTTTCTTTGACGAATACCACGTCTGGTATGGTTTTGGCGTATTCGACAACTTGTTTAACGTCTACTGTGCCTGCAATGTTTAAGCCGCAGTCGCAAACGAAAACGCCGACTCGCAGCTCTTCAGGTTTTGCTGCTTCGGGTTGTACAGGTACTACCGGAGTAGTCATTTCGCTGTTTCCTCCAAAACGAATCTTTTGGAAACGGCATTGTGCCTATTCTCAGCAGCTACGGTTCTAAATTCTTTAGCGGCGTCGGTTGGCGAAGTCAGTCTTTCTAAAGCTTTGTTCCATGTGCCTGAGTGGATTGGTGTATGGTGTATTGTTGTGCGTTTAACTGTTAACGCTTCATCTACTGGGCAAACGTTTTTGCATCCGCCACAGTAAGTGCAAAATAATTCGTTAACATGAACTTTCTTGTCTTCGCCAATCGCTAATGCACCTGGAATGGGACAAACGTCAAGGCAGTCTTGGCAGCCTTCAGGGCATTTCTCCCGATTAATAGCGATTATTCCTTCGAAGGCTTTTTTGACCTTTATTGTGCCTGGACTGCATTTGAACTCGCATACTCTGCAAGTTGGACAATAATCTTTTTGAATTTCAAGGTTGACTTGAACGCGTTTTTTCTCGCTTGGCGATAAAGCCTCAAAGTTTTCGATTGGTTTGCCATCATAACCAATTTTAGAGATTTTTATGAGTGACAGCGGGCATGCTGTTTCGCATTCTATGCATTCTTTCTGGCACTGGCTTGTATCAACTTTTATGTCGCGAACCAGTTGTGGGAAACTTTCTTTCGCTAAGATAGAAAGGTCATGTGCACTATTCAAAGTAACTTTGATTGCGCCATACGGGCAGGTTACATCGCAGATACCACAGAAATTGCATTTTGCCAAGTCAATGTCCACTTTGGCTTTTTTAGCCTTTTCCCTTTGAATTTTAGGTTGCTTCTGTGTTTTTATGGCTTCTTTAGGGCAAGCTAAACTGCATATTTGGCAGCCAACACAGCGTTTTTTGTCAAGGGTTAACTTGTAGTTCTTAACGTGTAAACCCCATTCTAACGTTAAAGCATCTGCCGCATCTTTCTTTACGTTTTTAAACGGCATTTATTTTACCACCAAGAGATTTTTACATGCGCGGTACAAACGGGTCCAACGCCTGACAGGTAAATTAGAGTGTCTCAATGAAGTACTTTCGATATAAATATTGCTTGAAAAAAGCACTATTTTCAACGTGTCAAAAACGACAATCAAGAACCGAAAAGAACCGAAACCCCAGTCAACTCGAAAGGTAACTTAACAAGCTGGATAAGAGGCGCTAAAAGAATCGAACAGCTTTTTGTGTGTTTGTTTTTTGTTGATCTTCATGTACAACGTAAATAACGCAAACTTTGGAGCTGAAGACGCAAATGTCGTGACTGAAAACATATTTTTGAGTTGGGTATGTAAATATTCAAGTACAGCTGCTATCAGATATTACAGATCACCATTATCAATGTAGAACTGAACCTTTTACCATTTCATCTTTAGGGAATTTGAAAAAGGCAGTGGATGAAGCATGGTTAAGAAAGAAGTCTTGTTTTGTACAACGCTCATTCTTATAGGCACTATAGACTGGCTAACAACTATAATAGGAGTAGTCTTCTTTGGAGCAACAGAAACCAATCCCCTGCTTGCCGGATTAACACAATCAAACATGCTTATCGTCACGCCATAAAATTTTCAGCGTCACACTTGTAGGACTTGTTTTCTACAAAGCTGAAACCAAAACAAAAATCAGTAACCAAGTTTCACCTTTCGCAAAAAATCTCCTAAACCTTGGATACGTCATATCACTCTTCACATTTACGGCATTAGTTGCAATAACATAACCTCAATCGTTAGGGTAGCGTAGTACCTAAGGGAAAATCAATTGCCACGGTATATGTTGGCATGGTTTACAACCAGCTCCGGTATGGTCTATTTTTGGAAAAAAAGGACTGGGGGTTTTTGCCCTAGTTTGTGTCAGTGATGTTTATTTAGGCGCTTAAGATTTGGGTGTCATCTGTGCTTTTGGATCTTGTTTAGGGATTTGTGCCGCCGATGTTTATTTGGACGCTGAAGCTTGTGATGCCACTTATGCTTGAGGTTACGGTTAGGGTTAGGGTTGCGGCTACTGATGCTCCGGGTTGAAGGTCTGTGCATTGTTGGTTCCAGGTTATGGTTATTGGTCCATTTGCGGTTGTTGGGCTCCAGTTGCTTGTGGTCATGTTCAGGGTTAGTGAGATGCCGCTACTGATGTTTTTGATATAGATGGTTTGAGTGCTGGTTGCCCCCGCTGTTAAGGCTCCCCAGTTTATGGAAGTCAGAGGAGTGGTGCATCCGCTGTTAGAGTACACGCCCAAGTTTGCCGATGTGGACACTGTGCCGCTGGAAGACAAGGTTGAAGATGTGCTGAAGGCTGCAAAAGTTGTAAGTGTTAAGGCTATTCCAATCATAACTAACGCCACTATTGCGGTTGTTATTGAGCGTTTACATTTTGCCGTAATTATTCCCCCCCACACAATATCGTATAGTAAGTCTTAATAAATCTTATTGTAAGCTGTTACAAAACAGATACTGAACAACACAGATACTGAACAAACTTTGGCGCTGTGTCTTGCCCTTTTTGAAAGCTGTTTTGGGTTGTTTTATTGAAGCAAAGCTTAAATCGTCTGCAGGTTGCGTACACAGAAGGACAAGGAAGGACAAGGAAGGACACCAAAGTACGAGGAAGTACGAGGAAGTATTTTCGCGCCCTCTCGCAGTGTTCTAAAGGAGGCATTGTTTGGGCTGCCGTTAAATCAAAGGGTAGTTTCAAAACGATGTTGCAGAAGCAGAATCGCCTGCAGGTTCGTCGATGCGCAAAAAGCACATAAGCCATATTTTCAAAAACGAAACATATCAAAAAGCCACATAACGAAAAATTAGCCTAAACTATCTTTCAAAGCGTCATTAATAGCATAGTCAAGACTTACCAGAATAGAAGTTCCAAAAAATTGTCAGCGGGGCAGATGTTTTCTCAGCAATCCTGTTTATGTCTGATTGCATACTTCTGTTTGGGTACCGGCGCAAAGATTACTAGCTCTTTGTGAGCAGGCAATTTTGGTTTTGGCTTTTTTGTTTCGCTTTTGGATCCTGTCCAATAGAGGCTCCAGCCAATGCACCAGATAAAGACGGTTATTGGCATTAGCAGGAAGAATACGGCTCTGTTTCGCCTTCGCATGAGCCGTTATTGGCGTAAACGATTAATAAGGCTTCATAATAGGTACATATATCTCTCAATCGTAATTCCAAGTTCCTTTCTGCCTATTCCAGTAAATTTTAGTTGCAATTAGTTTAACATATAGCCTCGCATATGGATCAAAATGCTGTGAACGTATCAATTTCGATCTTTGGAATCCAGAAAATTCGCGTTTTTTCTAGGGTACCCAGGTTTATTTGGTGACGGCTTTGGTAAAATATTGTTTGGTAACATTTATAAAGATGCAGACAGGTGTGCGGTTTGATGCGGAAATTTGGGTGTTTACAAGAAGTTTTTTTCTGAGTGTAATTTTTTGGTTGTTGTTTTAGGTTGTTTTTTTGGTTTAGGGTTTGATTCGTTTGCAGGTTGCGTACCAAAAAGGACTAAAAAGGACTCTGAGAAGTTGAAGGGCGCAAAAAGCCGATAATAGTTGACGCGTTGTTTATTAGTTGGAGACCTCGCTAAAGCAGAAAAGAATTAAGACTATTAAAACTGTATAGCGTTTTCAAGTCGCTGATTTAAGCAGTAGATCCAAGCCTTTCTGCAAGCTGACTTTTGCGGTAAACTTCAACTTTTCTGCAGCTTTGGAAGGGTCACCGTAGCTGAACTTGATTTCTCCTTCGCGAGCTTGTGCGTGGTTGACGTGTAAATCTCGTCCGGTAGCAAGTTGTAATGTTTCCACAAGATTGTTAATGCTGGTGGGTATTCCTGTGCATATGTTGAAGATTTCTCCGTTCTCTTCTTTAACTTCTAGCGCTAGAATTAAGGCGTCTACGATGTCGTTTACGTGGATGAAGTCGCGGGTTTGTTTTCCATCACCGTATATGGTTAGAACTTCGTCTTTCGCAGCTTGTTGTAGAAACTTTGTGATTACCCCACTGTAAGGGCTGTTCTCGCTTCTTAGACCGTAAATATTGAAAAACCTCAATGCAATTGTTTCAAGCCCAAAGCAATTTGCAAATGCACTGCAATATGCTTCGCCAGAAACTTTTGAGGCGGCGTAAGGAGAAATCGGGCGGAGGACACTATTTTCTTGAACTGGCAGGGTCTTCACGTCACCATAAACGGCTGTTGAAGAAGCAAAAACAAACTTCTTCACCTTATGCTTAATTGCTGCATGGAGCATGTTAAAAGTTCCGTCTACGTTAACTTCATAATTTTGGCTTGGATCCGTTACAGAAGCAGAGATATCGATTAAGGCGGCAAGATGAACAATAGAATCTTTCCCGTCCAAAACCGCGTTTAGAATGGTCTTGTCCCGGATGTCTCCGCGCTGAAACATGAACTTTGGATGATCAAGTACTCCGTCAAGGTTCTTCAATTTTCCGTTAGATAAATTATCTAGCACAGTCACTGAGTGGCCTTTTTCAAGAAGCCGGGGAACCAGATGCGAGCCGATAAAACCCGCGCCGCCAGTAACAAGAACATTGCTACAAGGTTTGTTCATAATACTCATTCAACGTTTGGACTTAAAATTAATATTGTTTTCGTACAGAGTTTCTGTGAAGTTTTAGGTTGATGGTTATCTCTGTAAAGAAACGGTTAATGATACGATACGGTTAAATTAAGTTACCAACGGGATAAGCAAGATTAAACCAAAAATGGTAACGGCCGCAGTATTTAGTGACTCTCATAGTCAGGTGAGCAATCGAGCAGTTCTACGGACAACCTCCAAACGAAGAAGCCGAGTGCGCTGGCAAGAAACGATAAAACTAGGAAAGTGCCCGCTCTCAACCAAACAGTAAGACGAGACATACTATGAGGCAACTACATGGGTTGATAGAGCTATATTTCTGCTCCGTAGATCCAGCCGAGCAACCGTATATGAAGAGCATTTCACCAATGACTTTTATAATGAGAACGCCCCTGAAAGTTTTTTACATATCTCTTTGGGTAACGAAAACCGTCACCATAAAAATAACGTCAGTAGGTAGGCATCATCAAAGATTAAAATTTAATCGAATCAACAATGTAAATTAAAACTTGTGTGTATTTAGCCGGTGTCTTTTAGTTAAGAGCTAGTTGTGTTTAGGTTTGTATCTTTTCATGGCATTATTGTGTAGGGAAATAGGCAAAGATGATTTTGTGCTGTTTTTTGAAAAGCTTTTTTTTAAATTGCTTTTCTGGTTTGGGGCTTAAATTATTTGCAGGCTGCGTAAATAGAAGCAAACAAAATCAAAAGAAAGCAAAAGGAAGCAAGAGCAAGCAAAAATAAGCAAAAGGAAGGAAAGGGCATGTTCGCTATTGAACTTGCCAGGTTCAAAACCCAATTACAAAATGGGAACCCGCATTTGGGCTAAGTACACACTAAAATTTAATTTTAAAAAGGAGAAAGTAAAAACTTCAAATATGGTTACTATTACTCAAAAGATTACCTTGATTTTTGTATTTTCGCCTTAAAGTTTTGTTTGTTTGCGTCTGTGAAGACGGTACATTCTACGCATTGTTTTGTTGTGCATAGCTCCTCGGTAAATGGGCAGCTGTGGAATATTTTTGGAAGATAATCATTCAATGCCTTATTCTCTATTGACTCAAAATCTAGCTTAGCATTGCTTAGAAGCGTTCGAATTTCATCTGTAGTTTTTTGGGTCATTTATGTTTACCTCACTGCCTTTTTTGATTTTCACTCTTCCCTCTTTCCCCCTAAAAGCAGTATGGGAGCCGTCCTTCTCCTCGAGTTCCTTCTCTCCTTAAACGAAGCAAACTACAAAAAAGCATATAAGGCATATTTCCAAAAACGTAACATATCAAAAAACGTTTTTTCTATTTCGCTCTCTAAGATTTTATGCACGGCAGATATGCGAATTGTTTGAATTGAAAAAATGTTTTTGAGATTACACTGGATGAATGCATTTAGTTGATTGCATGATAAGTTGAGATTTGAGGGTTTTCATGAGTTTTCGATTATGTTTAGAACGTAGCGCGCTCTAAAAGTAGAAAATAAACCGACACTCAAGCTTAAGAGCAAAATAAAGAAAGTAAAGGGTATACGTCGGCGCACAAGCCGAAGTACCAATCTGGCTATTTCACTTTTTTATGTGTATGTATTCGATGCTCTGCTAGGAGTAGAAGCAGAACCACAACGAGTACGACCACTATGATGATAGTTGCCACTACTACCCAAATCCATGGTAAAACAGCTGAGGTTACAGGAGTTGGGGTGACAGCTAAAGCGGTTGTGCCACCTGTGGCAAACAGAGGATCATTGATGCTAGTTATAGTAGCAGTTATAGTTTTCGCAGAAGTATTAACAAGACTATTTAACGCAACATAGTTGTTAGCGTCAGGGTTATACTTGTAAAGTGAATAAGGTGGATTTATCCCTGCAACGTCAGAGTCACTATAAGATATCGTTATATTTGCACTTTTAAAATAACTTGTAGCCATGTTAAAATTAATAGCCACAAAGTGGGTCAACGTAACATTAACAGGCCAAGAAGCATGTGGATGAGGATTCCCAGTGTATGTAGCAGTAGCTACTGATCCAGTTGCACTAGGCGTCCCGGCAATATCAATCGAAACGCCGCCTGCTGTAGTACTTTGATCAACATGAGCTACGCCAGAAGAGGAAAAAGTAAATTAGCAGTCTTTGTAATCTCATACTGCGTCAAAGCAACAAACGATGAAAAAGAAAACAGAACAACCACAAAAACAGTAATAAAACCTACTAAACCAAATTTTTAATCACTTTTTCCATTTCCCAATCTTTTCCGAATTGCAGCTAACACTTTACCAGCTGCTAATTCATTTAAGTTTTTGCTAGCGTGTATATTTAGCCGGCAACGTGATTTTTTAGTTAAGAACTATTTGTGGTTAGATTTTGTATCTTTTCATGGCGTTATTGTGGGGGGATAGGTAAAAATGGTTCTTTGCGCTATTTTTTGAAAAGCTTTTTTCAGATTGCTTTTTTAATTTAGGGCTTGAATTGTTTGCAGGTTGAGTATACAGAAGGACACGGAAGGACAAAAAAGGACAAGGAAGGACAAGCAAGGGTTTTTGCGTCCCAGCATGTCTTTTTGGAACTTGAGGGTAGGTTGCTGTTTATTGAAAGTTTGACCTTTAAAGTAGCAATTTAGGAGGCGTCTTATGACTGAAACCAGCGACAGATAACGGTTCATCCATCCACGAATGAATTTCATCTCCATGAAAACCATATCTCTTTTCAGAATGCAAACAATGTTCCTCACGTTGCGGCATAACTTTAGTATTTGCTTCAGAACGCTTTCAGTTTTTGCGTCTAATCATCAGTTTTGGAAGAGAACGGCAAGGATTACATTGAAAAGGCTTTTAGATTTCTATTATTTTTCCGTCTTCTTCGACAATTTCAATCCAAGCGCCTTTTCTTACTGCGTCTATCAGTTTCTTCTCAATGGCGTCTATCAATTTCTTCTCAATGGCTTCTGAATAGATTGTCCAATATTTTTGCTTCACATTTTCCGCTAATTCATAAATTGGATTTCCGTCTCCATCAAAGCTATCTAATCTATAATAGTAAAGTTTTTTTTCTGTTGTATCAATTTTGTATGGTTCAATTGTTATTCTTTCAATTATCATTTTTTTCACCTACCTATGCGTTTTTAGGCTGTAGTAAGTTTTTGATTCCAACTATGCTTGAGGATATAGTTAGAGATTTGTGCCTGTTATACATATTTGGACGCTAAAGTTTGTGATGTCAACCTCGCATGAGGACACAGTTAGGGTCAGGGTTGCAACTGTTGATTGCTCGGGCGAGAGTATTGTGCCTTCTTGGTTCCACGTTATGGTTATTGGCCCATTCGTGCTTGCTGGACTCCAGTTAGTTGTCGTCATGTTCAGAGTTAGTGAAAGGCTACTGCTAGTGTTTTTAATGTAGATTGTTTGAGTGGCGTTTCCCCCTGCGATCAAGTTTCCCCAATTTATGGAACTCAGAGGAGTGGTGCATGCGCTGTTAGAATACAAGCCAACGTTTGCCGATGTTGTCACTCCATCGCTGGGAGACGCAGGCGGTGATGGTGAGACCGCACCATTAGAAGCCACAAATGGTGATGGTGAGACCGCACCATTAGAAGCCACAAACGGTGATGGTGAGACCGCACCATTAGAAGCCACAAACGGTGATGGTGAGACCGCACCATTAGAAGCCACAAACG
>Ga0187868_1001689_pt1 | contig 15295 bp, 13 predicted proteins | sample June2016WEW_13_4_FD_133014 | JGI IMG/M metagenome (GOLD analysis project Ga0187868, IMG submission 133014) | Peatland microbial communities from SPRUCE experiment site at the Marcell Experimental Forest, Minnesota, USA - June2016WEW_13_40 | ecosystem: Environmental > Terrestrial > Soil >... | reverse complement strand
AGAAGTTATATTAGTATAATCAAAGCCATGCAAAAAATCAGTACCAAGTGACGTTGTATTTTGTATGCTTATAGGAGTATTTGTAAAAACATCTGTTGAAAATTCTTTGTGTCTTAAAATTCCAGCACTCTTATTATAAGTTGCTTCTGGAATTCCTTTTTGTACTACAGTGATATTCTGAGGATTAGAAAATTGTGCTCCTGAAACTGGATTAGTAACATCATACTGCAAACTTGCAACGGTAAGATTCTTTATATAGGCACTACCGTTCTTAAGACTAAAATTATAACTCTGGTCTACTGACGAACTTGTACCTAAAGTTAAATACTGAGCAAGAACTCCTCCACCAATACCTACATTTGTGGGACTAGTAACACCTGGAGTACCTACCTGAAGATCTCCTGTAATCTGTACTAATACATTATTAGTTACAGGTGAATTTACATTTCCATTATTACCATCAAAAATGAATGTATTAAGAGGATAGACAGGATTAACCCTGCTGTCTATCATATGCACACCAAAATTACTTACTGTGCCTCCAGGAATCCCTCCCATAACTACGCTTGCCACTACATTATCAAGCTCACGGAAAGACTGCATCTCCCAGACTAAACCCATACCGTATAGATTAACGTTGGATGCTCTAAGTCCTCCATTTATATAGTGTATAATATCATATACAGTAGCCCAACCTGAAGTAACTGCATTTTGTAAAAAATTTATACCATCACTTGCATATGATCCAAAACCTTCAGCAACACCAGCAAATACACTTAAATATCTGGCAACTGTAGCATCTTTATTAACTTGTAACGAACCAAACTGTGCTAATTGAATGTTAATTTGGTCGGCAAAAAGGTTGCCATAAATATAAACATCGTCCCTAAACAAAGATATAGGACTGACGGTAAATTTATTAAGTAATCCACCGCCATTGATATAAACATCACCGTTTATTAAAAATCCGTCCGCACCTTCTCCGAGATCAAGCTTAACAAATCTTAGATCTATTACATCTCCACCATATTGACCAGACCCGTAATATCCACCTTTAAGGAAATCTACAACTAGATTGGGATATCCTGTCCTTTGTACTGTTAGATCTACTCCAGCCACACCTAGATCTATCTCAGGCATAGATTTAACTAAAAGATGTAGATACTGACTATTACTAGGATCTTCATAATCTATAGCAGCACCGTAAGCTGTACCTGTCTGAGTTAAATAAGTTATAGGACCCGTGTCTCCGTAGGCTCTTGTTACTGCATACTGATATGAAAAAGTACGCTGAAATCCAGCTCCAGTAGGACTATTAATTACACTTACAACTTCGCTCAATCCAGAGTATCCACCATTAACAAGAGGACCTACAACTCCCGTAACGTTATTCCCATTAATTAAGGTTATATCATAGGAAACTAAGTCACCTGAAGCTAGAGCAGTCCCAGCATAAGCATTAGGAAGGTGTAAAAAATCCCCCTCTGAAATATAGACAGGTCTTTCAGAAGTACCGTAAAGAGATAAAACTTGTCGATCAAAATCAGCACCTTTACTACCTAATGTATATAAACGCTCACCAGTGCTATCATATGCTTCATAAAAACCATAGGTCCCTGTATACCCTGCTAGATTACCAGTGACACCCATTACTGCTATACCAGGGACAACCTGTACACTTGCAGGTGATCCGGTTATACCAACTTTTGGTATCCCGGTTATCCCTATCAAAGCTGGATTATTGATATCAATAACTTTAGGCAACTTCCAACTTTGTCCGTAAGCACTACCTTGGACATATAGGTCCTTATCTATAAAATGATGCTGAGTAGTACGTGTAGAAGCATTGACATCTAAAGCGATACTAACTACGTTGCTAGTCCCTGAATATCTTTGTACATCCCAAATAGAATTAGGTCCAGACCATCCAGGCGTACTTGTATCAACACCTATCCTACCTTGATAGTCTACATAGATCGAGTTACCTGAAGTAGTAATAGTCTCACAGTATGTCCCTGTAACTCCTGTTAGATTAATGATAGATAAACCAGATCCGCCAGTCATACCATGCTGATTGATACTAACTTTATCAAAATAAGCTCTTACTCCAGTTACTCCTCGATCATACCCGACATAAATAGATCTAGCAGACTCATCATTTACTATCAGTTCACCAGGACACAACTGATTAGGTCCTGTTACTGGATCTATAGGATAAGTTACCGATCCTGTCTCTTGTCCTATAAGTAGAGAGTTAACTTCAAATTTACCTGCTTTTGATACGATACGAGGTGTAACTGAGTTAGAATTAAAAGCTTGTGACCCTAGACCATCATTAGCACCTGTAGCATAAGCAGTCTCATCTATTACAGCACTTGGATATCTAGGATTAAAAGATACTGTACCAGTCAAACCCAAAAATCCTGTAAATCCAGAAAATAACAGAGTCTCACTTACATCTCTTTGAGTATATCCGCCGTGATTAAGTTGATAGGTTATCTCTTGGAGATCATACATCCTCTTATCATAGAGATCTACTAGGTTTACTATATCGCCACTAAATATATTTGAGATCCCTACGTGTCTAACCAAAAAAGCGATAGGGCACATATAGTGCTTATCCATAGGATTAGGGTCTAATCCTATTTGAGTATCGATAGCTCCAAGAAAATCTGAAGATGTGAATATATTTTGGTCTAAAGTTGGGCAAGGACTAGATCTTGAAGTTCCATCCGAATTTTTAAATCTCCAATCTTCCCAAACCCTAACGTCAAATACAGCACGAGCTCTAGCAGCAGTAGTTGCTCCTACTATAGGATTTTGTAGATTTAAGTCTTGATAGGTACTTATGTTGTTACCAGTTTCGGCGGATGCTTCTGAAAAATGCAAATCTACATAGATTATATCTAACCTATCCGACCCTGAACTAGGATAAGTTAGAATCGGGATTATAGTTTCAGTGTACCCGTCTTGTGTCAGAGTCCCTGTAGCATTTTGGCTAGTATAGTCGATATCTCCCATCAAAAACACATAATATCCATCGATATAAAGGATACCTGCATTTTCAATATTTGACCCACCACCTTTAATAGTGAAATTATTGACTGTATTAGAGGCAGACTGCTGTACCTGGAATGCTATATTAGCCCCTACATTTGCAATCTTATTAGAGGACGGCTCAGTAGGTGACCCTACATTACCATAGACATGCTGCGCTAGTCGTCTGGTTTGATCCAATAGACCTAACCCCATATTACGGATTTCATCATCTAGGAATGGTCTATTTTTTCTTGCCCAAGTATAGTAATATTTCTTACGCTCATCATAGACGATGATGTCACTATACCAATTACTGTGGAAAGGTATCTCAGCCATATATTAAAATCCTCTTCTGGAAGATGATCCGTAAACTGAATTTGAAAACATACTTCTACCTGTCATACCGCCTCGCGTTGGACGGTTCAAACTTATTCTCATAGCTTCTTTAGCTCTTGAGACCTTGAACCTATGAGCTTGTTCTGATCCTAAAGGAGCTGCTCTCATACCTACATAACCTTTAGCCTTATATTCAGTAGCCAATAAAACAGATCGAGCAAAAGCTTCGCTTAAGTCGTCATGTGCTCCGTCTCTTTCTGGAGCAGATACATCTATTATATATTTAGCTTTATGCATAGCTTGTAGTGATAATATCTCTGCTACTAATTCAGAATCTTGTTGTATTATATCTCCTGTTTTTAAACCTTCAGGAAGTCTTAATGCTTTAGACAAAAAATTCATATTTAAATTTTGATATAACAAAGAATTGGTATTATCAGTAGAAGTTCTAAACTCATACTGCTTTAAACCTTTACTAGCTAACAAAGGAATGATAGCCATACCATAATATTGGTCCATCATACCTCGCACTATATAAAACTTATTAGTAAAAGATGCTATCCAATCTGCAAGCTCATCTGGAGTAAAATGAGACTTATTTTCTAACTCAGCATATCTTACTTGGTAAAAATCTACTTCTATTAAAGTCTCTGGAGCACCATTTAAAAGTTCTTGTACATGGTGCGTTATACATATAGCTGATCCATCTTTTTTAAGACCTATATCTATCCCTGCAAAATGCGGAGTCCTGTCTGATGTCCTGTCTTTTAATCTTAATCCAGGGACTATGCACTGCCTAACCACCTCAGGATCCTCTATCCAACCTTTTAACCGGTCATCGAATATAGCTCCATGCTCAGATGCAAAAACTATAGGATTTTCACTAAATTTATTTTTAAGATAATCTGTCGATAAGTTAGGGTCTATCTCCCAGGTAGGTGCTTGTACCATTAGAAGGTCATTATTATCTGACCTAAACGCTCTCTCATATTCCTCGTAAAATTTTCCAGACTTAATACTAGGAGAAGATATACATATGATCTTACCATGGAATACATTATCTTCTTTACTCTTAAATCTAGCTATAGAAGGAGTTACTGCATTATAGATAGATCTATCATTTTTATCTCCACCAGTTATCAAACCTTTAGATTTTTCATCTTCAAAAAAGTGTGCCATTTCGTCCAAAGCTACCGCTATATTATTATGACCACGAAGACCTTTTGCACTACAAGGAGCTACATGGATTGAAACTGTTGCTCTATGATTCCTACCATACTTATCGATATCCCTTTGAGTTTGAAGGTACATAGATTGTTTTGTACCTGGTAGCCTAAATCTTCTAAAAAATTCTGATCGATCTAAATGTCCTGTAACACGATTGAAAAGCTCTGAAGCTGTTTCTTTACTTGTAGATACACAAGTTAAACGGATATCGTCTTCTGGCATTATACCGAAATATTCTTGAGGTTGATATTTGCTTAATAGCTTATAAGTTTCATATGCTATGATACAGCTCGTGAGCAAGCTCTTGCCTGCACGCCGTCCAAGACATAAAATTAAATTAGGATAAGATCTAACTACTTCTGGTACATTTATTCTTCCCTCATTATAAAGATACTTTACATATTCAACTTCATTAAAACGATATCTTTCTATTTCATTAAAATGATCGTTGATTATAATATCCCTGTTACTGCCGTTATCTAATTCTATACCATAATAACATTTGAGGATGAATCTCTGAGCAGGATATAGTGGAGGGACACCATCTACAGTGCCTAGACCTAGACCCCACTCAGCAGTAGCAAACTCTAAGATATTCTTATCTTTAGATACCTTAGAGTTCTCTTTTTTGGTTATAAAATTAGTACAAAGATCTGAGGCACTCATTATTTTTTAACTTTCGGATTATCTATCTTACCATAATAGATCTTATCGACCGTCTTCTCAAAGCCCTCAAGGTCTTGAGCCAACTGCACAAAGAATATGTCATTAAACTGATCTGGGATCCCTGACTTTTCAAAAGCACCCTTAACAGTCTCTAGAAAAAACCCTACCACTTTCTCAAATCGATCCCCTCTAAAATCTATCTTCCCACCTAACTGACTATTAAGTTTATCTCTTTCAGTTATCGTGGATACAAGACTTTGAAGGGCTTTTACACGTTGTGTGGAAGTTTGGGATATATCAGAATTAGTTAAAAAACTAATTTTTCTAGCTGCCTTTAAAAAAGCCAACTCTTCTGCTATCTCTTTAAGTACCTGTTTAAATATATGTGAGCTGGATTCATCATTCTTAACCAAATCATACAGAGTATCGTTCCTAGTTGGGTCACTAAACATTTGTTTAGCTATATCCTTAGGATCCAAATTAGCAGCTAAAAGATCCTCTGGATCATTAGCGATAACAGGCACACTATTATGACTTGTACTGTGGTTTGAAACAGCAGGTACAGAAGGTACTTCTACTTTATCTTCGACTAAGCTATCTACTTTATTTTCCTCAACCTTAGTTTCTCCTATATCCTTGACCTCGCTAAGATCCTTAACATCGATACCTAAACTCTTAATATTCTTAGCGATAAGCTCTACTTGACTTTTGTCTGCTGTATTAGGATCTATCGTGTTTATATCTGTATCCGTTATCCTTACTTCAGGCTCAAGATCCTTATTTATTACAGCATCTATCTTCTTTTGGATAGAAGAATAATCTTTATTTTTACGTTTAAGTTCCCTTACTACTTTATTCTCCTTAACAGACTCTTCCTTCTTCTCTTTAACTGTAAGGACTTCAGAAGACTCTAGTGAGTCTGCTATTAAGTTTGCATCTTCTATGATATCCTCGATTTTAAGATCTTCTGTAGCATCCATTTTATCTCCATGATTTTATATATTATTTTAAATTTAAATCGATACCATCAGAATTGAATGACACATCAGTATCTAAACTAGCTTGTTTAGATCCGTCCCACTCTCTCATATTACCCAAGTCGATATTAATGTTAAGACTACCATGAGGAGGGATATCAAACTCTTCCTGGATCGTCCTCTGAGCTACATCTGGATTTTCAGGGAACTCAACCTTCTCGGTTTTTGGATCGATACCAGACACAGGCTTATCCTTTGCAGGAGCCACTTTCTTGGCTGCGAACTTAAATCCTTGTTTTACACACCCTGCTTCAGTAGCCATTACACAACTATCACACTTAGAAGCTTTCTTGATGGAAGCTCCTATATTAAGCTGATACTTATTTGAAGCACAGTTATCTAAGACATTGGCGTCAATCTCTTTAACTGATGCTACGATCCCTCTAACAAGCCCTACAGCCTCTACTGTTGAGATCTGTGAAGCTATCTTACCTTCTATCTTCTCTATCGAAAAACCAGCTTCTACAGCTTTAAGGGCAGCTTCCTTTATTTTATCTCTGCTTACAGTATGTTTGATAGGCTCCTGGTACAGACTAGCTTTTAATCCGCCTTCTCTTACAGGTCGCTTATAATCCAACGAGCTAGCATATGTATCCTTGAGGACTTTCAGTGTATTATCACCAGAAGCGATCCTCTTCCTAGACTCTTCTGCCTTATCTGAAGAGATCCTCTGTGTGAACTGGAGATCATCGATATAAGAGCTAGCTATTTTTGTGTCTATCTTACCATCTCTTGGAAGGACACGACATCCTGTGGCTGATGCTACTTTCCTAAGAGTGTCATCGAATCCACCAATCCTAACCGACTGCATAATATAATTAGGGTTAGTAAAAGCAGTCTTGATAGCCTTAATAGCCTCTTCTGGAGAGTTATAATAAGATACATCTACATAAAGGTTGCCCATAAGACCTTGAAGGGAAGCTACCTTACGGATCTCATTAGCGAACTTTGCTACAACATCTGGAGCAAGTTTCTTGGTGATAGACTCTTTAAGACTATTACCGATCTTACCTTTAAGCATCTCATTCTGGATAAAAGCGATGTGAGGTCTTGCTTCAAGGAAACGATTTTGTTCTAAGTTACCCTCAGCCTCTGCAGCTTCTTTCATAAGATGTGCAGCGAAGGCACTATCTACTTTCAGAGCATCCTCTTTACTAAGTTTAGCTAGCTTGGAAGTAGCCTCTTTTTCTTGTTTTGGTTGATCTTTAGGTTTAGACTCAGAAGCTTTAAGTAAGGCTGATCTAAGCATATCCTTTGAGTCGATTACATCTTCTGGTCCGATCATACCTGCTGTACGTAAATGTGTCGTGTAATCAGCTAAAATCTCTGGATTATAGTCCATAGAAGCTACTACATCCTTACGAAGCTCTTTGCAATACCCGCCTAGATGTGAAGAGCAGACATGTCTACGAGGGTTACCTACCACGTACTTAGCTAGTCTTACTCTACTAGGTCCAAGTAGTTTTGCAGCCTCTGCACAGCTATCATAAGGAGAGATATCTATATATACCTTACCGAGTAGACCTTGTTCGTTGGCTAATTTGATAAGGTCCTCTTTGGCTGCTTTGATGAGGTTCTTAGGATAGAGTGCAGCCATCTTGAATGCTAGAGCTTTACCTGTAGTCCCGTTCATCATCTCTTTCTTGGCACTCATGACTACATCCCTGATACTTTGTTCATCGATCTTATCGGATGGACCGACTTCTTCTGATCTGATTGTATTAGGGATAAGTTCAGGACTAGCTTCACCTGTATGCTTCCAATTCTCTTGAAGCTGAGGGATGATCTCTATGTTGATTGGCACAGGGATATTCTTGACATCTTCTTGAGAGAGTGCTAACCAGTCTAAATCAGGGACTCTGATAGCTGAAGCATTCTTCTCGTCCATAAAATCTGTAAAATCTGCTTGTTTTTGCTCTGTAGACATGATTTATATACCTTTCTTTAGTGATATCGTGGCTAAAACTTTCTTACTAAGGACTGAAGCTACTTTATCTGAAGCGTTCGGACCTAATAGGTTCCTATATCGATCAAAGTAGGAAGCATTACGGACATCTTCTGGTGATATACCTTCTATGTTCTCAGGGGTGATATCTTCTGATAAGGCTTTGTCAGTGATATCTTTTTCACCATCTCCTACAATTTTTTCTATTACTATGCCTTCACCTGGTTTAATATCCTCAGCTTCTTCTTTCTTTTCTTCTACGATTTCTTGTTCTTTTTCTACTAGTTCTACTTCTTTTTCCTTTAAGCCCCAGTTAGGGTTTGTAAGTTCATCAGCGATAGAGTCTGTTACATTTGACAGACTGTTTACACTATCACTTATGATAGTCTTAATCTCTCTAAACTCCATTATGAATCCTCTACCACCTATTTTACCGTCAGGCGTGATATCAGATCCTCTAAGGATAGCTAAATCTTTCTGAGCAGCGATAAGAGTTCCTAGAGCTACATTTAAGTTATGTAGGGAGTTCTTAAGGATTTTGGCTTTAGACTTATTATAGTCGAAGCCATCTAGATTCCTGTTGGAGCCTTCATCTTTAGCTGGTTTCTTTTTCTTATCTTCTGCAGCAGCTACTTTTGCTGTGATTCTTTCTCTTGTGTTTTGTGACATATTTAGCACCCCTTAACTGGTTTACCGGATTCAAACAGTCTTGTAATATGGACTTCTCCCTTATCATCACTCTCGATGGACCAGAGGTCCTTTGTGGACTTATGGATTATATGTTTATCATCGACTCTATTAAAAGCAAAAAGATCATCTAACGATGCTATCTTGATACGATTCTGGTCAAAAAACATACTCACTCCACCCTCGATAGCCTGCGCTGTCACGCTTGCTACTTTGATCCCTTGTGTCAGATCATTATAAAGGTTTTTTGACACAGCTTTATCAAAATCTTCTGTAGTATCACCAGAGGCTATCTTTTGATAGAGTTCTGTTACTTTTTGAGCAGCTCTGTTCATATTTGCTTCCTTTTTTGTTTTACTAAACCCAGGACATTGGGGTTGGTAAGCTACCGGGAAATCATTACATTGTTCAGGTTTTATATCGAATATCTCACACTTATTATCCTTAAGGAACACACAATCTTTACTGTCTTGCTTGTTTATTAATACTTTATCTCTTCCATCATGGACAGTCTTTACATAATTATCTGAGTTACCTAACTTACTTTCTAATCTCTTTATATCAGCTTCTGTTAAATAAACATATCCTGACCATCTACAGCACTCTCCACATTGTTTACATTCGAATGGGATACCATCTATAATTTTCATAGTTATATGGTTTCCCTTTTATTAAAAAGGAAAAGAGTCTACGATACCTTCTCCAACCCAAGTTTCCCTGTCAAGTTCATTCTCATCTGATTGATCGGGATAATCTTCACCTTTAGGTTTGGTAACATCAAATACTTTATTTTGAGAGTCTGTTTTAGGAGGATCTGGATCTTCAAAAAAATTAGGTCTATTTCCCTTCTCGTCCCAATCTGTCTGTAAAGGTCCTGGACCTTGTCTTATAGTGTCCCACTTACGAGACTCATCATCTTTTTTTGAAGCAGGATCATTATCTCTAAAAGACTGTTCTCCAGGCCATACATCATAGGAGATATCATCAGGGTATTCTTGACCTGGATTAGTATAAACATTCTGCTCAGAGTCAGCATATTCGGCGGATACTAGCTTAGCTATTTTTCTGATTTTATTGGAGATACAAAAAAACATATTCCTACCACCGAATATAAATTTTTAAATCGATTTATATTGGAGGTAGGAATATTAGGAGGTTATTAGAGGAGGTATTTTATCTATATAGATTTTTAATTAACAGCTATTTTTAGTTCATTTATTAAAAAAGACTCAATATTCTTTTTCTTATAAGAAATTCTTATTAAATTAATACCTTTATCCTTACAAAACTTATTTTTAATAGCATCTAATTTCTTTAGTAAATTAAAAGCAGGAATACCTCCAAAATATTCACTAGGATAAAAATGCTGTCTTCCATCATACTCAATAAGTGTATTTAATGAAGGAATATAAAAATCAAAATATAAAAATCTTTTATTTTTACAACCTTTAAAATACTTTTGTCTTTTATATTTAATTTTATTGGAATCTAAAAATAAAGCTACTGCACGCTCTCCGTGTGATTCGTCACATCTAGGACAGCCTTGTCCTCTAGGAGCATGGGCAAGCGGAAGTTGCTTAAAAATTCCATGAATAGGACATTTTATTTTTATCTTTGTATGTGTATCTACATACTTTGATACAGAATAATCATACTTGTTTCCATGAACTTTTATAGATCTACTAATAAATTCTTGAATAGTTAATCTACGTTTATCACCATTTTCTTCGTTAGCACACTTAATACACTTCATTTTCATAAGATGATTATTAGGAGTTTGTTCAAAGATACCATGTTTATGGCAAATTATCTTCACTTTAAATCTACTCTTTTTATATTCTACTAAAGAGTAATCATACTTATCTCCGTGAATCTCTTTAGCTTTAGCGATAAAACTCTCTGTTGTTAGCTCGTTATAGTGTTTTAACTCTCTAGCACATTTTGGACACCCTTGCTCCATTAAGTGCTTATTAGGGGTTTGTTTAAATATACCATGTTTATAACACCTTATCTTCACTTTAATTCTGCTCTTTATATATTCTACCAAAGAGTAATCATACCTATCTCCATGAACTTCTATTGCTTTACTGATAAATGAATCTTTAGTCCCAGATGGCATATTTTCCCCTATTAAAATGTGGAAGCACTACTTCGTGGAGCATATAAAGATGACTCTTAACGTACATAAGAAGTTTATAACAATCTCTAAGATCTTTGTCTGCTTTCTTGATAATTTTAATCTTATCTATAAATCTTTCAAATTTATGCCTAACCTTGATCTGAGTCATCTTATCTTTATCTTGTAGATTATACTTAGTATTAAGCATTTTAGAGGTCTTAGACTGACATGTAGTCTCCACCATATAAACAATAAGGTCTGTTTCAAAGGTAGTAAAATAAGGATTAAGCCTCTTTATAAGATCTTCTTCTGATATCTTAGGCATTTTCTTAAGGAAACTTAGACGTTTCTTAGCTCTAGAAAGTCTGTGAGAGATAGCCCCTTGTGTAACTCCGAAGAACTCAGCGATCTCCTTCTGGTTCTTCTCTTCTCTATAATACATCTCCAATAGATCTATCTCACGCTGAGGTAGACGGCTTATAAAAGGTTCAAACTCCTCAAATCGGAACAAGATTCTGTCAGATATAGAGTTAAGCATTTGCAATTCTTGATCATCTAGGTCTGTTTCCTGGAGACGATTTTGAAGTTCATAAGGGTCGGTGTATTCTGTGATATTAGTCATGGACACCTCTTTCTTAAAATAGGCTATATGTCTCTAGTTGTACTGTCTCTACAGGATCTGAATACCTTATATCCAAAGTGTACCCAAACAACTCTATAATCTCTTCAGGATTAATAGATTTGATTTCATACTTATTAAAAAACTCAATAAGACTATCTTTATTAGCTGAAGCAGGATACATCTTAATATCTTGAAGATTCTCATTAAGCTTAACTATCTTAAAATTATTCTGGATCCTTTGTTGAGCTTCTTCAAATGATTGTTTCTGGAAATCTGTAAGTTCATGATTTTTAAGATTATCATAGAGTTCGTCTACAGAGCTGTATTTATTTACCATCCCTGCAATAACTTTCCTAGGGACTCTTGATATCCCTTTTATGTTATCACTAGCATCTCCGTCAAAACTCCTGAAAAATGCTAGTTTATTAGGAGATACTCCGTATTGTTTTTTTACTGCTTCTTCATCATAAAACTTCTCTGGAGTGACTCCTACTTTAGGCTTAAAAGCGATTACCTTTCCATCCTCTACTAACTGTAACATATCCTTATCATTAGAGTAAATATAAACTTTTCCACCTTGTGCCTTTAGATTAGCTGTTAGGCTACAGATAACATCATCAGCCTCTTGAAATTCTTTATCATACTGATCTACACCTAATGCTACAAGACTATCTTTTATGTCTTGCATTTGCTCCCAAACTACAGCTGGTAATTTAGATCTTCCTGCCTTATAGTCTGGTTGTATCTCAAACTTCGCCTTAGCTTTGTTGTCCCATACTACCGAGAAAGTAAACTGTCTGTATTTCTTCTTAAGGGAAATCAAAGTCCTCAGAAACCCGTAGTACATACCTGAAGGTAGATTAGTACCTGTTTTAAACTCAAAATTAGCATTATGAGCTCGAAAAGCTAGATTATTACCATCTATAATGAAATTGTCCACAGGATATCTTTCAGAAAAAATTTAGTGTTGAAAGTTTTTCCTCAACAGACAAACACTTTAAATTAAATTCACTACCACAAGAACATTTACAATGTCTTATTCTACGGACTGGATCGTCTAGTGTTATTTTTATATCTTTATTTAAACAATTATGATTATCTATAGCTTTAATAAATTCTCCAGCTGAGCTTGTTTCAAATGGCATACTCAACTCCTTTTAATTAATAATATCAAAATTGATTACAGTAAGTCTAGCCTTGACCACCCTAGTCTTCTTGGAGAACTCCACAACAGCAGTTTTATCCGAAGCTCTTACCGATATGACTTTACCTTCTAAACTCTTAAAAGTTCCTTCTTTAGGGATGATCCAATCCCCCTTCTTTGGGATCTTATTTTCTATCTCCTTCTTAAGGGAAGTCTTAAATCTATTGATATCTCGATTAGTGACATATTTATCATTTGAACCTGTATGGAGAATACTATCTAGATGGTCTGTCTTATCAAACTTTCCTACATTCATAGTGCTTGTATATTTAACAAAGATATACCCTCCTTCATAGCACTCAAACAAAGGTACTCCTACATCTTTCTTACCTATCTTATCGATATACAACGGGAAGAAATACACTACATCCTCACCGAATATATCTTCTAGTTCACCCTGTATAAGTTTATAAGATTCCAACAAGTTACAATTATCCATCAATATGATAGTTATCCATTTTTCATTATTATTCTTGAATCTATAATCTAAATCTAAAAAATCTCTATTTATCTGAGGTTTTTGTGACTTTTTAGATTTCTTTGTCTTTTTTACTTTGGTTTCTTCTATGCCTTCACTACTAATAGTTTTAGGGACTTTAATAGACTTATTCTTTTTAGTTTTCTTACTAATCTTCGCCATTTTAGGATCCTTCATAGATGTTGGCTATTGCATTGAAAATAGCTTGTTATTTGTGTTTTGTATTAAGAGTTCTAAGTGAAGCTTTTTTTGTAATAGCATCCGTCTCGATGATTTCAGGTCCCCAAGACTTAGTTACATTATCTTCTATACCCTTCTCATTCTTTTCTTGTAATTTTTTATTCTTCATTTCTCTTATAGCCTCCTCCTTCTCCCAAGGGGGAAGATTATAAATTTCTTCTAAACTAGTTTTATTCTGTGCTGGATTTACAGGCTTTTGAGGGATATCTTTTTTGGGAGCTACAGCAGAAGCTTTAGGCTCAAAATGACCTTGGATAAGCTTATAATGGATTACTAACAAATCTGATTGGAACACTGTAGGATCATTTAATCTATTCTTTGTGAGGATATAGTCTAATATCTCATATACAGAGGATCCGTACTGTTTAGATAATATCTTAAGTGTCTCTGTATAGGTGGAGCTTTCAAAAGTCACTCCTTGGGTATATTTCAGGGTGTCATTCAACATCCTAAGAATGTTTTCATAGATGTCTTTTATATTCAATCTACCTACTAGATAATCTACAGCTTTAAATACTTGTGCTAGGTCATAAGGTAGTGAAGCTAGGAGATAAGCTATTTCCTTATTTAATGTGGTTACTACCTTACTGACATTTTCCTCATTGATATCACCAAGCAAAACTACTAGACCTAATTTGATCTCAGCATCCCTATAATGTCTTCCTGTAGATTGGATGATAGAGTAGAGTGCATCTGGATTATATTTATAATCATTTAGATTACAGATATATTCTAATTTTTTTTGGATGTTAGCTTCAGTAGGAAGGGGGATTTGAAACTCACAGCATCTTGATTTTAATTGAGAAGGGACTTTATCTCCAGCAGTTGTACAAAATATAAAAACTACATTACTATTGTTTTTTTCTAGCTGTAATAAGAGAGCATCTTTTCCAGCAGAGCTTATCCCATGACACTCATCTAAAAGGATTACTCTTTTTTCTGTAACTGTTTCATAGGTTAGAGCTTCTAAGAGTTCTTGGACTTTCTCTTTAGTCCCCTTACTAGCTGCGTCTACTTCTGTGTATGAGGTACTTCTATTTTCAAGAAAATCCCTACAGGACTGGCACTCGTTACAAGGTGACTGGTCTTCTTGCCTATTACTGCAGAGGATACTTCTAGCGAAAAGTCTTCCTAAAGTTGTCTTTCCACTGCTATATTCACCTATAAATAAATAGGCAGGTTTATACTCTCCTTTTCTAAGAGTAGCCCTAAGGATATCTTTAATGTTATCTAGACCTAAAACATCACTGAATGTTATTGGTCTGTATTTTGTGCCATCTGACATTTTATAATCCTTTTATTCTTTCTATCTCAATCTCAACAACTATTTTATCCTTATAAGTAGTTCTTCCTGTTTTACCATCAAACTTAAAGCTAGAACAAGAATCAGCTGTTGAATAGCCTATCTCTATATACTCTGTATCGGGATCACCTGCACAAATATATTTATCAGGATATACAGCACAAGTTCTATAAGGAAAATTTCCTACACGAATAAATTCACAATTCCAGCAACTTTTATGCTCACATTTACTGAGATCCTCTGCAGTGAGTTGTTTCTCTGCAGACCAAGCAGATACATTTACATCAGCAAGGATACCCTTAGAAAAAACATCTTGAATAGACATAGTGTTTAGACTCCTTTATTGATTGAAGTTTTTAATTATATTTAACCTTCTACAACTTCACCATTTT
>Ga0187868_1001687_pt1 | contig 15298 bp, 14 predicted proteins | sample June2016WEW_13_4_FD_133014 | JGI IMG/M metagenome (GOLD analysis project Ga0187868, IMG submission 133014) | Peatland microbial communities from SPRUCE experiment site at the Marcell Experimental Forest, Minnesota, USA - June2016WEW_13_40 | ecosystem: Environmental > Terrestrial > Soil >... | reverse complement strand
TCGCGGTTCTGGTGCGCGAGCTTTTCGAGCAGTTGATAGTCCTGCATCAACAGCGGGCCGCGCGGGCCGGCGGTGATGGAGTTCTGGTTGTCGGCAACGGGATTGCCACCCGTCGTGGTCATGATTTCAGGTTTTTTAGCCATAAGTGTATTTGTTTTTTCCATTGAACCAAATTGGGAGCTATTGTTGAAATACTTTTTTCCTCTCGCTACCGTAGGCATTGCCTATGGAAATGCATCAGCTTCGGTACGTGGTGGCCGTGGCGCGGACCGGAAACTTCTCCCGCGCCGCCGGGCAATGCCACGTTGCCCAGCCCTTGTTCAGCCAGCAGATTCAGAAGCTTGAAGACGAATTGGGCGAGTGTCTCTTCGAGCGGATGAAACGCGAAACCCGGCTCACGCCGCAGGGTGAAGCGGTTCTGCGCCGGGCGGCGCGGATTCTCGAGGAGGTCGACTGCCCTTTACACCATAGGGTTTCGCCGGTTGAGAAACGACCCCCCTTGGAGTTGCCGGCCCTCAGTTAGGAACGCAGCGGGGAAGCTACGCGGATGTGGCTTCGTTGCGGCGGGAGCGTTTGAAGTCCATCCCGAATCGTTTCATCCACAGGCCGATCTGGCGTTCGGTGAGGCCGAGATTGCGCGCGGCGGCGGCGTGTTGTTCCGGATGGATGACGTGTTCAAGGACTCGTTGCGCGCAGGCAATCGGTGGTCCGCCGAGGTGATGCCGCTGCTCGACCAGCCGCGTGCGAAGGAAGTCGCGCTGTTGTTTCCCGCCGAGATGAGCCTCTATGAACCGCTCGAAGTGGACACTGACGGGCGGCACCGGATGGATTTGCTCGGCTGGTATGCGCAGTTCGTTGACCTTGGTTATCACGTGGACATTTTGCATCCGACGCAGATCGCGGCGGGTGCGCTTGCAGGCTACAAACATCTCGTCGTGCCTCACAACTCGCTCTACGACCTGGGCGACAACGGCGCGCTCGAAGCGGCAGTGAAACATTTCGTGACCGATGGCGGCACGGTGTTTCACGGCCCGCACTGCAAACTGGCGCGGTGCGCGTTGGGCATCGAGGAAGACGCCATTGCATTCGACTGCATCAAGTGGCATGAGGAAGTCATTCCCCACGGCTGGTCCACAGTGGCGTATCGCAGCGGGACGGCGCTTGGCACTTACATTCAATCCGGCGCGCGCGCCATCGCACAGACCAATCTCGGCGCCGGACGTGTGTTCTCGTTCGGCTTTCAATACGGCTACTCGTATTCGCGGCGCACGATGCCGATTGTCCCGTCGAATTACGGACGCCGCGAAATACACCCCGTCGTGTTGCTCAAAGAAACGCCGGTGGCCGCGCTGATCGGTGCGTCGCCGCAACTGCCAGTCGCGCCCATCAAAGGCGTTGAGTTCACGCGTTTCGAAAAACATCTCATCGTCGTGAACCATCGTTCCAGTCCGGTGGACATCAGCAGCATCGCCGCACGCCGCGCGCTGCCGCAAGTGCCGTCCGCCGCCGGCTGGCTCGCCGCGCATTCGGCGACGTGTTTGGAACTATGAACACACCGGAGATGCGCGAACGCTGTGCCGGCCAATTGCTTGCCGCCCAGTTGCAAGTGAACCAACTGAAAGCGTTCATCGGGCCGGATGGATTTGTTTGCCATGTTCTAAATTTGATTGCAACGCAACGTCGGAAGGAATAAAACATTGCCGGGGTCAGCGGTCGCAGAGCGGTGCTGAATCTGTGCCCCCGATTGTTTATGCTCCAAACTCCCTGGCGGGGCCAGTCCCCAAGCTCAGACTGGAGCAACAAACGGGTCGCCCCGGTTAACGTGGGAACGTGGATTTTTCAGTCGCCACGCCTGGCTCGAACCGAATTTTTAATGGCCCATATTTGAACATGATTTCTGAATTTGCCACAAAACTCAAAGTGATTCGGCGCGAGATACGTGAGGAATACATTCAATCGCACTCCAAGCCCTGGATCGTCGGCTTTTCCGGCGGAAAGGATTCAACCCTCCTCGTTCACCTCGTTCTCGAATGCCTGCTCGCCATCCCACCTGACGAGCGCAAGCGCCGTGTCTTCATTCTCAGCAACGACACGTTAGTCGAGTCACCCGTGTTCCAAGCATTTGTTAATCGCCTGCTCGACCACATGGCGGAGAACATTCCCGCCTTGCGGGTTCCGGTCGAAGTCATCAAGACCCAACCCGAGATCGAGGAGTCATTTTGGGTCAATCTGCTCGGTCGGGGCTACCCCGCTCCGAACCGCATGTTCCGTTGGTGCACTGACCGAATGAAGATCCGTCCCACATCGAAGTTCATTCGGGAGCAAGTCAGCAGAAGTGGAGAAGCCATCCTCCTTCTCGGCGTTCGGCGCTCGGAGTCCGCACAACGCGCCAAAACCCTTCAGATACACGACGCCAAGACCGAGGGACGTTTATCCCCTCACACGGACTTTAAGGGTTGCTACATTTTCACCCCCATCAAAGATCTCACCACCGCCGAAGTGTGGGCCACATTGATAAACAGCAAACCACCGTGGGGTGGGACCTACAACGAATTAACGACCCTGTACAAGGATGCCCTCGCTGGCGAGTGCCCATTTGTCATGAGCACAGACGATGCCCCCTCTTGCGGCACCAGCTCTGCTCGCTTTGGATGCTGGACATGCACAGTCATAGAGAAAGATAACTCCCTGGAGTCTCTTATTACGGCCGGACACCACCACCTGGAGCCCCTTTCACAATTTCGCAAGCGCCTCAAAGAAGTCTCTGACAATCCCGACTTTCGCAACAAAATTCGTAGGACGGGACAACCTGGTCTGGGACCACTGAACATGGACGCCCGAGCGATGCTGCTTGACGAGCTGTTGGAGATCCAAAAACAGGTGGGCTTTGATCTCATTTCCAACACTGAAGTCCGCCTGATTAAGGAACAATGGGTAGTCGATGAATCCGACGCCCTCTTCCGCGATCTGGCCAAAATTGAACCGGCCAAAGAACCGACTTGCGCGTAACCCCTATGAAAGCGCCACCATGTTTCGAAGATCTGGAAAGTAAGAAAATCATCCGCAACATCTGCGAGCAGCATCGAATCGACATGGAGCTCCTTAAAGACCTTTGTGAGATTGTGAACGTTCATGCAGGCTCCGGTCGCCGTATCGGCCTGCCCGAGGACATCGAAACCGTGCTAGACAGATTCATCAAAAACGGAAGGGAATCCTGATGTATCTGTCCAGATTACATTTACAGAATTGGCGCACGTACGCGGACGCAACCTTCGAGTTCAATGCCCCTTCAGAACATCGCTCGGTTGTGCTCATAGGTGCCATGAACGGTCACGGAAAAACCAGCTTTCTTCTTTCCCTCTATCTGGGACTGTTCGGCCGGTTCGGTCTGCGGCACTGCGAGGGCTTTGCCGCCTACGATAGCGGCCAGGACTTCAAGACTTATCGGGACGCGATCACTAAATTCCGTCGGAACACTGCTGACTCATCTGAGCCAACCGTGATTGACATTACACTCACTCCATCTTGGCGCGATTCCAGCGAGGAGGAGAAAGTGCGTGTTGTCCGGCGCTGGTATTTTTCGGGACGAAACGAACCCAAACAGGGTTCAGCATTCGAAGAGGTGGACATATACGTCGGGGATCGACTCCAAAAACCAACCACGATCGATAAAGACCCCATTGTACTGGCCCATGAGCGTGTCGAGAGAAATTTATTCGAGGCGCACGTTGCCCCAGCTTTCTTCTTTGATGGAGAACAAGCCCAGAAGCTAATCGAGTCCCAGGGTGAGCGCGGGCTCAAGAAAGCCGTCGAGGTCATGTTTGGCACCAAGGTGGTGGAGGAACTGGCAGAAACGATGAACCAGTACCTACTTCGCATGCGCCAAACCACAGGTGGCCGGCGCCGGTGTTCCGAACAACAACAGGAACTGGACGATAAACTCAAGGAGCGGGACGTACTCAGCGAGCAGATCGGAAAAAAACAAGCCGACCTCCAAAAGCTTGAAAATGACAAGGAGCAGAAGGAACAGCAACGAAGTAACCTCCAAGAAGAATTGGCCCGGATGGGGGGAATGAACAACCTCACTTACGCTCAAGTCGAAGCCGACTACGTCAGAGCCGAAAAGGAACAAGTAGATGCCGAGAAGGCTCTTGGCAGCCTAGTCCGCCAGCTCGGTCTCGCGCTGGGGACCTGGCGCCTCGCTCCTGCCATCCAAAATCGCCTCCGAACCGAAGCTCTTCGCGAAGACTGGGAAAGCCTGAAACGAGGCACCATAGACAATCGTGAAAAAGTCCTCGCAGCCGCGTTGCCAGAACCGGACCCTATCCTCGGCGACCTTCCACAACAGACCCGCAGCGCTCTCCGCGACCGCTTCGCCATAGCCTTGGAAAGCATCTACAATCCGCCACCCTCAAACTGCGCCGAAAACTTTCTTCTGGGCCATGTCAAAGGCGACGCCCGCAGCCGTGTGCTTCAACTCCTTGCCCAGGCACAATCCATAGGCTCTGCAAAAATAAGGGGTGCTGCAAAAAGAGCGCGTGATGCGCGAGATGCGTTCGAAGAGGCCAAGAGCAGGAAAGAGCGAATGCAGGATGTTCCAGTGACAACTCAACAGATTAGAGAGAAACTTGACACACTCAACTCTGAGATTCAGCAGAATATTCACGGCATCGGAGCGATCGAGAACGAATTGAAGGTGCTGAAGGCTAATCTCCACGAGCTCAATAAGCGCATCGGGGAGATAAGGGAGCAACTCGCGCGCCTTGGTCCTGAGCAGCGACGAATCGCTGTCGCTGAACGTGTATGCCGGGCGTTGGAGGAGCTTCAGGAAAGTCTGCGGCCCGCTACCACTGCACGCTTGGAATCATATGTGACGCGCCATTTCGTCAACATCGCCGACCGCCGTTTCCGCACCGCTACCGTCAGTCTCGCTCCGGGGCAACCGCCCCAGCTCGTCTTCGGCAACGGGCATCCCGCAATGCTCCTGGAGACAAATAGCGGCTTCGAACGGCGCGCGTTCGGTATCGCCTTCACCCTGGCCCTCGCCGAGATCACCCACCGTCGCGTCCCGCTGGTGATCGACACCCCGCTTGGCAACGCCGATTCCGTGTATCGACCCAGAACCCTGAAAGCACTGGCCGACTTCGACCTGGACCAAATCATCATCCTGACCCACGACAAAGAAGTGACACCAGACCTGGTCGAGCACATCCGCGGACAGATCAGTCAGAAATTCCTCGTTGAATACCAGGAGGCTGAGAACGCCTCGATCGTGCACCCCGACTCCTACTTCACACGCTAGCCATGAATCTCGATTTCAAAGAGAAAGTTTGGAAAGCCCAATTCACCCCCACGGAGGGGTCAGCCGACTTCGAGCAGAGACTTCGCACCGCCTTCGGCCTGAGTAGTCGCTACGAGTCCGCGCAACTGCTCATCGGCCGTTCGCTGGCGGAACGCACACCCCCGGAACCCCTCGTTTCAGCCACCAAGTACTTCAAAACCCCCATCTCTGGAGAAGCGCTCTTCGGAGAGGACCTCGATATTTGGATCTGCGCGCTGGTCCTTGATGGCAAACTCAATCCGGCATCCACGGTCGAGGATTTTCGGAACCTTGTTGAAGCACATTGGGCGCGCGGTTGCACGCTGATTCGGGACGAGCTGGACCGCTGTGAGCATAACCATATCAAATTGGCGACCCGGTTGGCGGAATACCTCCCTGAAGGCATCGGCCTAGCCACAATTCCCTTCGCGACCGGCCCAGGACAGAAAGGCGAAATCCGTCTTAAACTCGGCCCTGTCAGCAAAACCTTCCCCGGTGGCAAGTCATTCGATTTTGTTCTCAACGCCCAAGGCGCGCCACCGCATATTGCCTTCATGGGTTCTTCCGGCGGCGGCAAGACACTGACTGGTGTCCAACTCGCGGAACAAATCGTCGAGCAAACGCAAATCCCATTTTTATTCATCGACGTAAAGCCAGAGTTCACGAGCCAATCTGATCTTCACCCGGATCTCCAGACGTTTGCACGCCGAGCTCATCACATCGAGGTGGGAAAGCAGGCTCTCCCGCTCGATTTTCTGCCGCCCGCGGACGCTCCCACACACAAGATCGCGACCTCGGCTATGCGATTGCGCGATAGTCTGGTCTTATGCTGTAAGAATCCCGGCGACCGCCAGCGCGACATATTGAGGGAGACGATCGAGGAAGTTATTGCCAGTCGAGGCAGCCGCGGTCTTGAGGACATTTTGGAAGAGTACCAGCGCCGCCTCCGCAACGAAGGCAAGGAGGATGACAGTATCGTTAGCCGACTAAATGAACTAACGCGATTGCCGTCATTCTCACCAGATATGCAACCAGCGGAATTCTTCCAACAGTCCTGGATCGTAACTTTGAACCTTCCCGAGGAACTGAAGCGCTTGGCTACCCTGCTGCTGCTGGACGCTGCCAGCGGTTTTCTACTGGACCAATCTGAAGCGCCAGCGACAAGCAACTTCCGCTCCCTCCGCCACTTGCTCATTGTGGACGAGGCCAGAAAAGTGCTTCGGGATCGCCGATCAGAATCCTTGGTTGACCTGATTCGCAAAGGGCGGTCAAAAGGAGTGACAGTTATGCTGCTTTCCCAGGACCCGAGCGACTTCGAGGGCGAAGTTGACGACTTCACCACACAACTGGGCACAGTCGTCTCTTTCGCGTGTGCTCAAACACAGCGAGGGCTCCGCAACTTAATAGGCGTGTTCAGCCGAAAGGTCCTTCCCGAGGAGTTTTCCAGCGGCCAACTGCCGAGAGGTATTGCCTTCGTGAAGGTGCCAGGCCGGCCTCCCGAGCGCGTGCATTGTTGGGGGGATCCTGTCGCCAAATGATTTCCCATAGCAGCTCGATTCCTCAACATGCACGATATATTCCCCTCCTTCACAACCAAAAAGGCTCCCTTGGCATACTACCGAGTCGACAGAATGCTTCTCTCCCCCAGGCACTGGGAGGCGTGCAAACTGTCAATCCCGCTAGCCTGGAAGCCGGTCAAATTCGTCGCGAGCAATGCGCTTAAAGTCCCAAACAACCAGAAGGGAGTTTACTCTTTCATCGTCAAGCCGCGCATTGCGAACCACAAAGATGTCGCTCACCCATCTAGCTAAAGTTCCGTTGGAGCTCGGGCAGCATCCCTGGAACAATGGTGTACTTTGGAACCAAAACACGGGCCGAATGGCAGAGACAAAGAATGCCCCACTCGCAACCAACCTGCTACTTCACATCATCGGAGAAGATCTGAACCCGGCGAACTTTGCCCTTCTTGACGAGTTTCGGCGAGTGCTAGGAGACAACACCATTCGGCTCCCCAAACGAGCCTAACCCCTTAGCCCCTCAGAGCCGCTGCAGCATCCCGGAGAGCATCCAATGCCCTCCCGATGTCCTCTAACGTCAGTTCAGGGCCCAGCGAAAACCGTATCATTTGCCTCCCTGACTTCACCTCGGGCTTCATTGCACGTATCACATGCGAGGGCTCATCGGAATCCGCCAAGCAAGCGGACCCCGACGAAGCACAAATCCCCTCCTCATCAAGCAGCAACAAAAGCGCTTCCGACTCGATCCCGTGGAATGTAATGTTACTTGTGTTGGCAAGTCGGAGCGCGTTGTGCCCGTTCAGTTCGGTGCGAGGTATCCCCTTCAGAATGCTTCCCTCCAACTGGTCCCGCATCGGCCTCACCTGGGCCTCATATGCCACGACTTTCCCACGGGCAAGCTCCGCAGCCCTCCCCATACCCGCGATCAACGCCACATTCTCTGTTCCACCCCGCCGTCCGCGCTCTTGGTGGCCCCCGTACAAATACGGCGAAAACGGTGCCTTGCGATGCACATACAATGCCCCAACACCCTTGGGTGCGTTAAATTTGTGTCCAGTCAGGGATAAATAGTCCAGGGGCATCTTGCGCACATCCATCACCAACTTCCCGGCCACCTGCACAGCGTCACAATGAAACAACACGCCACGGGCTTTGCAGATCTCACCAATCTTCTCCACCGGGAACAACACCCCGGTCTCGTTATTCGCCCACATTACCGAGACAACTGCCGTATCATCGCTCAGACTCGCTTCCAAATCGGAGGTTTTCAACAATCCCTCCCGATCCACGGGAAGATAGGTCACCCGATAGCCCTCAGTTTCCAACTCCATGCAATAGTTGAACACAGAAGAATGCTCCACCGCCGAAGTCACCACATGTCGCCTCTCCGGCCTGGCTTTCAGCGCAGCATGAATCGCAGCGTTATTGCTTTCCGTCGCGCAGGAAGTGAACAGAATTTCACCAGCGTAAGACCCGATCAGTTCAGCCGTTTGCTCCCGTGCCTTCTCCAACGCGGCTCTTAGCTTTGCCCCGAATCGATAGCTGCTTGATGGGTTGCCCCACTCATCGGTAAGGTAGGGCGCCATCGCCTCGAACACCTCTGGTGCAACCGGCGTGGTCGCGTTGTGATCCAGATAGATCATGTCTCTTGGTCCCCCGGGCGCCGCAGTCGCAGAGTTCTGTGATCTAGTCCTTCGGGTCCGATACAATAAGCCGCACCGCCACTCCGCCACACCGGATACCCGTCAACTATCGCCATCGGCTCTGAGGCTGCCTCCCAAGACTGCCGCCACCCGGCTTGCACTTGGTGCAAATCAGCAGGTGTCAAGTTCGCCATGAAGATCCACTCATCGCCAGCAATCCGAACGCGCTCCAGCACGGACCCCTCGGCACGCTGCTTAATTTCGAAGAACCGCTTGCCTCCATGCAATTCATTCGGGCGGCAGTCCTCAACCAGACGCTTGACCTCCAGCTCGATCTCCTCTCGTGACCCAGCAACTGCAACCGCCGGCCCAGAAGTCGCCAGGACCTCCTCGGCCTCTCGCATGGCAGCCTCCCGGAGCATCGCCTCGACCTCCACCCGTGAAAACTTCTTACCCCATAACGCACCGGCCCCCAAAGAGGGGCCTTGTCCAGGTCGCCGCGGATTATCAAGCGCAGCCAGTACCTCAGGCCCGACGCTGGCCGTTGCTTGGGCCAGAGCTCGTTCGGCAACGCCCCGCACGACGGCGGGAGGCAGGCTCTTACGCGGGTTTGCCCCTCGTCTTCCTGGCGGTGGCGTCAGCCGCAAGAATGTCACAGCGACTGTGAATTGAGGTTGGACGGTCAACACCCCCGTGAAAGCTCCCCAAATCTCCAAGTGCGGATCGGCGTTGAGTTGTGCCACTGCGTTGCACAGCAATTCTCTCAACAGTGCCCCAGGAACCCGATTACTTAGATGTCGACCGTCAAGCTTTTCGGTGAACGCCTTTGCCTCAACGAAAGCATAAATTTCATTTTCCGAGTAAAAGATTAGGTCCGGCCAATGGCGAATCACACGCACTAACACTTGAGGTGCGACATACGCCTGCGCGAAAAGCCCGGCAAAAATCTCCCCCAACACCCCAACGCTGGATGGGCTGGAGATTTTCCCCTCCTGCCGAGTCAGGCCCAGCCGGCTGAAGCGTCCCGGATAAGGAAAAATTCGGTGGCCAGTTTCCCACTCGTCCCAGACCCGGAGGTCAGCCAGGGGATCTGCCACCGCAGCCTCTGGAAATGCCTCGTTCGCACAAAGAATCTGCTGCTCCTGAATGTTAATGGTTTGGCTGCTCACCATAACGGCGCCGGCCAGCAGCCGGTCTTGCAGCGCAGTCCCCGCATCAGGCCGGGAGAAAAACGGACTGCCGTAGCGGATGAGCAACTCGTCCGCGATTTCATATTCCCAATGTTGAAAACGAACTTCCATCCGGGACCTGTTCAGCTTCCAGAGAAACGCCAACAGCCCAGTCTGCCAAACCAGCCGACTCGACCTGGAAAACACTCTGCGGCGTCAATCACGGCACATTCATGTCACAATTTGAACCGCCATTAAAGCCCGAACTTTGGCTGCTCTGGCGGACACGCCTCTGATTTAAACTTTCGTTTAATCCGTGCCTCTCGATGAGAAGGAGGAAGTCCCTTCTGTTTGGCCAGATGCCATCACTCTCCGAAACCCCCAGTTTCCGCAGTTTGGCGCTGAATTTGTCCATCAATGCCCGGGCCGGGTCGCGAGTGGATACAAACCGCTCCTTGAAGTAAAGCAATTGTCCGTCGGCGGAATGATCGAAAACCTGCACCCACCGGGTTCGTAGGTTCACCTTGATCCGCTGACGCAGTTCTGGCAAAGGCTTACTCTCGAAATCGTCATAAACGAGGAATGTCACTTTGCCGGATACCTTGTGCAGTTTGATCACGTCAGCCTGCGCCACATCGCCGAATAACGAAGTCGCGCAACCCACGTATGCTCGCAACACCGGCGGCAATTCCTCCAGCAAACTGCGATGCAGATACAAAGCCTGTTCATCCTGCCAGCCCACCTTCAACTCCTCGCACGCCAGTTGAATTTCGTCCGTGTCGCCCGCCGCATACAACAGTTCAATGCCTTTTTCCAATGCGCGCGTGTAATTTCCGAAAAATGCCCGAATGTCCGACCTCAGGCTCATAGACAAATACCCGAACGGCACGCGTTTCCGCAGATTCGCCAGCGCAACATACACTAGCAGATCGCGGCGCCGGTTTTCCGCCGCCTGTTTCACTTCTTCCCTCCCACCCTTCTGTATAAAAATCCGCAGCGCACGTTTTGGCGAGCCAACTTTCTCCCGCAACTCGCCGGTCTGCGGAAATTCCTCAGCCTCTGGCAACCGCCCAAGCTGCAACATCAAACTCCAGTAAGCGTCCAACAATTCCCGGTGTTTCTCATAAAGCATCTCCCAGCGCCGCTTTGGTGGTTGCCCGATTCCAAACTGCACCCTGATTTCCTCCCAATCCAAGCCATCAGGAGCTCCACCCTGCACAAACGCCCGCAACGCGCGTTTTGCCGATCCCAGCCGCTCGCAAATCTCTGGCAGGCGCGCAAAGTCAGTCAGCTCCGGGATGCGGCCCAATTCCAACGCTATTTTCCCAAACCCATCCAATAATTCTTTGTGCGAATCATACAATGCTTTCCACAGGCTTCGCGGTCCCCCCAAACCCGGACGCACGCTGATCTGCGTCCAATCAATCGCCCGCCGGCTCCGCGCTGAAAGAAAATCCTGCTGGTCCGCCGGTTCACAGAACACGTAAAAAACACCCAAAGCCACCGGTACGGCCGTGCTGTCCAACGCGTCCTCGATGTATTGCTGGAGTTCCTGTTGCTCAAAGAATTTTTGGAATGTGTTCCGTTGAGTAAGCACACCGTCTCGATATTGCGCCGCACGATCCGATTCCACCGTCTCGTTGATCAGCCCGGATACAACCAGCAGCTTTTTCGCATGCCGGTGTGCATCCACCAGCGACTCCACACGCTCGGCTGGATCCTCAATCACATTCAGCACATAGCCCAGGTTCACAATGTCCGCTTCGCGCTTGGGGGCATCATGTCGAAAAACCGGATCCCATCCGTCCGCATCATAACCCAGCGCCTGCAACCCACGCACATCGCTCCCTTGTCCGCAACCGTAATCAAAAAACGTCTCACCCGACCTGAGTATCCCATACTCCAACAGCGTCTTCACGGGCTTCGACAAATCGTAACGCATCAGTGCCGTCTTGTGCCGTTCGACGAATCGCTGCGGAGCCTTTTGATTCTCACCGCTCATCGCTACGCGCCGCACTGCGTTCCCACAGATCTTTACTCCCTTCTTCGCGAGCAATTGCTCCCAGTTCAGCTTGAATCCGATTGTCGCCGTGTGCTCATAAAGCCCTGCCGCTTCCTCCGCGCGCGTCAGCGCCTCGAACGTCGGCCACGCCGGATGGTTCTCCGGTAGGAAGTTTTCCTTCCGATGCAGTATTGGCGGATTTGAGTTGTCGGCGTAATCCGTGTGTCTGGCACGTCCGGTGACCAGGTCAATCGTGACCGCATGGCGCAGAGCAGGGTGCGCATTTCCCATAAAATCCGGGTAGCTCAGAAAGGATACCTTGAGTTCATCCGTCCGGAACTTGATGACATTGAATTCGTTTCCCAGTTCATGCCTAGCTGTGAGCATGGCCACAAACCGATTCAGCTCCGGGCCATAATCTGAGCTCGCCTCCCTAAGAACATAAACCGCTGTCGGCAACCGCTTGCCATACGGCAGCGCCGCTAAGTGCCGTTGGTAATCCTCAAGTTGCACCCATCCACGCTAGCCACCAACAACCCACGCGTCCACCCTTGAAACAAATCATCTTTCATTAAAAAAGTTTGCTCCTGTCCTTCACTGTTCCCCCCGCCACTGCCGCTCGAACATATCCCGGTCTATCCGCACCGGCTCGATGCAGCGCGATTGCTGACGGGATAAATTTTCAATGGGGTTTGGAGGGGGCTGTTTAACGCAGCCTCAAACAAATCGCTTCCGGGTTTGTTCTCCAGCCACCAACGATAATGCGCTGGTTCCACGATGAATATTTTAACTTCCATAATTCATTAAACCACGAAGCGCCACGCCTTCTATTGATTTTTGCCTGTTGCAACAATCAAATCTAGTGCATAGGAATAAACCGGCAATGACTCTTTTTCGACACCAAAATTCTTCTCGATCATCAACTCAACAATGTATGGCTGACGGCCTACGCCGTGAAAAAGGTGCCGTCGAGATTCACGGTTTGGCAATGTGCTGACCTTCAATTCCCCGACCAAATCAGGCCTTGGTGCCCTTCGGCACATACGTGTCCCAGGTGCGGCCGGATTCCGGTTCCACGTGGGTGAAACCGGTGCCTGCTGGCGGATTGGGAATGTGGATGAGATGCTGGCAGGCCGGACATTGAATCTGCCGGCCGGCGTGGCACGGGTCGCACTTCAACGGTTGATCGCAGTGGGAACAATAGAATTTAAATTCATTCGTGCTCATAGGCTTCATCCCCATCATGCGCAAACCAGCCACAAAAAGTATACAAAAAAGTTATTTATGCTTTTAGTCGGGCGAATGCGCATGTAGGATTGAATGAGCGAATCCCAATCCGCCATGCCAATGCCTCAGAAACACGAAGAAGCGCTGTTTGCGCTCGCGCTGGAAAAACCGGCGGACAAGCGCGGCGCTTTTTTGGACGCGATGTGCGCCGGTGACCCAGCGTTGCGCCAGCGCCTAGAAGCCCTGCTGGCCGCCCACAACGCGCCCGACGAATTCCTGCCCGCGAGTGTGCCCGCTAATAAAGCAACGGTAAAACTCGACCTGCCTAACGCCCCAGACGAAGCGGTGGGGCAAACTCTTGGCCGCTACAAGCTTCTGGAAAAAGTCGGCGAGGGCGGCTATGGCGTGGTCTATGTCGCCGAACAAACCGTCCCGGTGCGGCGTCGCGTCGCGCTCAAGGTTATCAAATTGGGCATGGACACCAAGGCCGTCGTCGCCCGCTTCGAAGCGGAACGACAGGCGCTGGCGATGATGGATCATCCGAACATCGCCAAGGTGCTTGATGTCGGCACCACCGAGGTCGGTCGTCCCTACTTCGTCATGGAACTGGTGCGCGGCATCCGCATCACTGACTACTGCGACCAGCACCAGCTTTCCACGAAAGAACGTCTCGACCTGTTCATCAAGGTCTGTCAGGCCATCCAGCACGCGCATCAGAAAGGAATCATCCACCGCGACATCAAGCCGTCAAACGTCCTCGTGACGCTGCACGACGGCGTGCCGGTGCCGAAGGTGATTGATTTCGGCATCGCCAAAGCGACTGAAGGCCGGCTGATGGACGCGACGGTTTACACGGAGTTACACCAGTTCATCGGCACGCCGGCGTATATGAGTCCGGAGCAGGCGGAGATGAGCGGACTGGACATTGATACGCGCAGCGATATTTACAGCTTGGGTGTGTTGCTTTACGAATTACTGGTCGGTAGCACGCCGTTCGACGCGAAGGAACTGATGGCATCGGGTATTGACGCGATGCGGAAAACGATTCGCGAAAAGGAACCGGTGCGGCCGAGCACGCGGCTGGCGACGCTGAAGGGCGAGGAGTTGACGACGACGGCAAAGCGCCGTTCGGCGGACACCTCGAAGCTGATGCACCAACTCAAGGGCGATCTGGACTGGATCGTGATGAAGTGTCTGGAGAAGGACCGGACGCGACGTTACGAGACCGCCAACGGTTTGGCAGCAGACCTGAAACGGCACTTGAACAATGAACCGGTCGTCGCCCGCCCGCAGAGCGCCCTCTATACCTTACGGAAGTTGGTGCGTCGCCACAAGCTGGTGTTCGCTGCGGGCGGCGCCGTGATCGTGGCGCTGATACTGGGCGTGATCGGCACGACCGTTGGCTTCGTGCGAGCGGACAGACAACGTCGCGTGGCGGAAGCGGCCCAGCATCTGGCCCAAGAGAATTTCGACCAGGCCCGCGCGGCAGTGGGTGACCTGTTGGCCGTTTCGGACGACGATCTGTACGACCTGCCGGGCATGCAGCCCCTGCGCGAGAAACTGATGCGCGCGGCAATTGACCGTTACAAGCCGTTTCTCGACCGGCCGTCTGCCGACCCGGCGCCGCGGGCAGAATTGGCACGGCTATACGTCAAATATGGTTTCACCGCTTATCATAACGGTGCCGACTACGCGGCGGTCGCCGTCCCTGCTTACGAATCTGCATTCGCTATCCAGCAGCAGTTGGTCCGGGAACATCCCGAAAACCTGGCGCTGCGGTCGGACCTTGGTTGGACGTACGTCTTCTATGCATGGGGTGGGGACTCGCGCGCCGCCAAGAACCAACAGGCCTGTGCGCGGGCGATTGCGATATTTGAGGCTTTGGTGGACGAAGCCCCCGGCGATCCGCTGGCCCGCGCAGACCTGGCTTGGGCGTTGTGGCAGAGCACTTGGGGTTCAACCGGCGCCGAGGTCCTCCGACTCTCGGAGCGGGCGCTAGCCATTCGAGAGCAACTGGTGAAGGAGTTCCCCCAATCGGCAGCGTTTCGTCGCGAACTAGCCACCAGTCTGCAATGGCAATCCCTTTTACAGGACGATCACGCCGCCGCGCTGGCCATGTTGTCCCGCGCCACCGACCTGCGAACGGCGCTGGTGGCAGACATGGAACAACACGTCCCGGCGATCTGGTTGCCGATGCGCCCGCTGGATTCAGAGGCCCTACTCCTTCGACCTGGCTTGGTGTGGACCAAACGCGACTTGGCACTCGGGTGCGCAGCGGCGGCATATCAACGCGGGCATCTCAAACAGTGGCCCGAGGCGCTCGCCTTGTCTGACCGCGCTATTGACATCTACCGCCGGTTGGTGGAGAAGAACCCCTCCATGAGGCAGTTCATTAGCGAGCTCGGTGATGCATCCGACTA
>Ga0187868_1001681_pt1 | contig 15334 bp, 14 predicted proteins | sample June2016WEW_13_4_FD_133014 | JGI IMG/M metagenome (GOLD analysis project Ga0187868, IMG submission 133014) | Peatland microbial communities from SPRUCE experiment site at the Marcell Experimental Forest, Minnesota, USA - June2016WEW_13_40 | ecosystem: Environmental > Terrestrial > Soil >... | reverse complement strand
CTCATCTTCCAAAACAACGCCGATTATGCGCGCGCGGGGATTTGTCCCGATTCCGAGTTCTGCGATATTTCGTGCTTCGTCTCCAAGTGGGTTGATGATCTTGAGGACTTCCTTCGCACGGTCGCCTTGGACATCAACGGCGCGACCTTCTTCGACTCGAATCTTTATCGGATGTTTCAAAAGTTCGAGACCGGCCATGGAGCCATCGATCACGACGGTGCCTTTACAGTTTTCGGGAGCCGTATAGACTTCCCCTGCCGGCAAGTTTGTGCTGCAACCTTGCTGATGACAGCACCCCACGTCGAGGTTCCATTTGGACGTGTCGACTTCAAACGAGATGTCGGTTCCGAGATCTGACATAAGTCGGATCTCCGACGCGCCTTTGAACGTTTCAGCTAGGTGGCGGGTATGTTCCACCACCTCCCGCGGATTCGCGGTTAAACCGCCTTCAATCATCATTCGCTCAGTGACGCCGGGCATGCTCGCGGTTCGCACACCGGCATCATTTGCCTGCTTTCGCGCGCTCGTGTGCGTCAGTGACATCGTCGTAGGGGCGATAACAACGTCAACGCTTCGCATCGCTTCTGCCACTGCTCGGGGGGGCTCTTCGCCGTGGCGGGAACGCGGCGGCATCGTCATCATTATAGCGTCGCAGTCCACTTCGCGCGCGGTATCATACAACGATTTGGCTATCTTAATCCTCAGCGTGTCGGTGACGATAAGCACGGTCTCCGATTGTTTTAAGCCGAGGTACGTATGCAAAATGGTCCACGAGCTTTTGTATCCGCTAATGGGCTCACTTCCTTCGAAGTCCCTGAGTGCTCTACCCTTATATAACTATTTTATGCATTGGTGAAACGACGCCCAGCAAGCGCTGACCGTGCGCAAGCGTTCCGCAGTTGATTTCGTTTACAAAAACATTAAACTAGCAGCACTGCTATTACTATTGGTTCCATGAGAAGCGAAGCAGAAGCAGCAAACATCGTGCAGATTGAAAGGATAAACGATCTGTGGGCCTACGTGCTTCCAGATGACAAACTGGTGACCGGAAGCAGCTACGGAAACAAGAAATGCTTCGCGAATTCAAAGGCGACGGGAGCGATCGAAAGCTTGTTTTCGCTAGACCTGGGGAGGAACGTCATTGGCTCAACGCTCGTCCGCTACTACGACGCGGAATCCGGCGTGTTGCTTGAACAGACTGGCACCGGAGATTTCACAATTCATCCGGCGTATCAAAAACGCACATTCAAACTCGCCCACGGGCTCCGCGTTTCAGAGATCTTCTATGTGCCAAATGCGCCGCAAGACCATCTTGACGAGTGTGCGGCTGCTTATTTAGGGCTCCACATTACGAACAAAACCGCAGACGTCCAGCGGATCTCTATAGTGGCCTATTCCGACCTGCGCCCTACGTTCCTCGCAACAGCTCCCGATGTGGAAATCCGTTATAACTACAAGAACGCAGCCATAATAGCGAGCAATCAAAGCAATGAACACTGGACGAGGTTCTTTGGAACGACGGCGACGAATCCAATATGCTCATATACTACCGACATTTCAGCGGTCACCGACAATTTCAATGTCACCCCGAGCCTGCGTCCTTCGTGCGAGCAGTATCTTGGCGGCAGTTTCTCCTCAGAGCGCTGTTCCGTACAATACGTTCCGCTGGAAAACGAATCTGCGAAACTAAATTCAGCGACAGGCAGCGCTGACAATCGCGCAATCATCGGCAGAATCCAAGTAGACGTCGACCTACCTCCAGAGGAGGAGGAAGAGTTCACCTTTGTGATTGGCTTCTCGATGGTGGGCGACGCAGACGCCATCCGCACATTTGAGCTGCTTGAAAACTATGAAAATGCATACGAACAGACATTACGGCATTTCGTGAATGAATGCAGCTATTCTGTGGTTACGACCCCTGACCAGGTTATTAACAGAGGGGTGCAGTGGGCCAAAGCTAATATGGCTCGCGTGAAAGCCCTGTATCCGCAAGGCTGGGGATTCACGAATGATCCGAGCCTCTCAAGCAATATCGTCGCCAGAGATACCTCGTGGTTTGCATTTGGGTGCGACTACGTGACTCCGGAGTTTTCCAAGGAGGCTCTGAGAGTCTTTAAACGGCTGCAATCCGCAGATGGGCTCATCGCCGAATACTATAACGGCGTGACCGGAGAAGTTGACGATTATCAGCTCAACATTAACGACGATACGCCGCTCTACATCCTCGCCGTCGAGCACACGTTCCAGATCACCGATGACCGCTCATTTCTCGAAGAGATGTATCCTTCCATAGAAAAAGCTGCTGATTACATTGTTTCTCAGAAAGACGAGCGTGGCCTCGTATACTGCAAATCAAACGGCGTGGGCGTCTATGGCATCTGCGGGTGGCGGAACATAATCCCAAACTACGCCATAAACGGCGCGGTTACCGAGGTTAATGCTGAATGCTTCGCGGCGCTGCGAGCGACTGCGCTGTTGGCCGATTTCATGGGCCACGACGATCGAGCGGCATATTTTCGAACGGAAGCCAGGAAGCTCAAGAACGCGATCAACGCGCACTTAATCGACCTCAAGAGCGGTCTTTACTATCTAAACATCGATGTGGCCGGCAGTGAGCACCCGGACGTTACGTGCGATCTAATATTTCCGGTGATTTGGAACGTAGCCACCCCCGCAACATCGCACCTCATCATCGACCGGCTCAACCGCCCCGACTTCTTAACGACAGCAGGCCTGCGGACCGTGCCGCGGACGGCGCTCAACTACCATCCCGAACGGGGATGGGGCTTGACGGGCGGCGTGTGGCCTGACGTTGCCTTCATGTTTGCCTACTCGTGCTCGACACATCAGCCGGATGTTATGGTAAACATCATGCGCGGCACGTTTCGCCAGTACGAGCTTGACCCAACAAACCAGAACACCGTCCCGGGGCAGTTCTCCGAGTGGTATCACGGGGAATCCCTCGTCAATAACGGCATGAAGCTTTCGCCGTGGTTCCCACCGAAATACTTGTGGACCGCCGTAGAAGGCGTGTGTGGCGTCGGCCTTTACCGCGGGTTGCACATCAACCCTAACATTCCACTCCGATGGAAATGGGTGAGCCTCTCAAACATGCCGTATCACGGCAGCGCTGTGACCTATTTTGCGTGCTGGGTAAAAGGGCGCCTTACTATTTTCGCAAACTATCCGTTTGGGACGAGTTTGAAAAACGCTGGCATCGAACTCGATGATGATGTTTCGGCCATGATTCACGAGCAGCTTGAAGAGATACACCTCGTTGCGCTCGCGTCGCCGTCCCACGTCGTTATCTGTGTCGGCAACATGGCGGATAGTTCGACTTCGTTCACTTTCAGCGTGAGTAAGATCGTCGAAACCTACGTCACGCCCGGCCGCTATGGAATACGGGTGTTCCACAGCGAAATCGATGATTGGTACGATCAAGGAGTGCGCGAAAGCAGCAACATCCGCGGTTTCACCGTCGGACTCGAGGTGGGTGGATTTAAACTGATTGAACTGACCGCTCAGGTCACCTAGCGCGAACCACGATCAACCTCCTTGAGCCACTCTTGGAGTGAGTGTTTGTCGGTAGCTGCCGTGTTGTCGAGCGTGAGTGGTGTAACGGAGACAAACCCATTGTTCAGGGCGTAAACATCGGTATCGGGCTGCTGACTATTCTTAAAGTCGCTTCCGATCCAAAAGTAAGCGTTTCCGCGCGGGTCCAGGCGTTCTATGATCCTGATGTCAAAAACGTTTCGCTGGAGCCGCGTTGTTTTGTATCGCGCGACGGCAGCGCCCATCGGAACGTTAACGTTCAGCACATCTACCTTCGCCGGCAGCCCGCGTGCAAGGGTGTGAGCGGCTAATGTCCTGCCAACGTCTGCTGCCAAGCCAAAATCTACTTCGGATCGTGTCTCAAAGACGTGTGCCCGGTGCGCCTGCAGTGAGATGGCAATCGCGGGAATGTCCTGGCTTGCGCCAGTTAACGCGGCGCCTAAGGTGCCCGAGGTCATGACGGACTCTGTGCTAAGATTCTCGCCGACGTTGATGCCTGCCACCAACAGATCTGGTTTCCGTTTCAAGATCGCGTATTCAGCAATGAGCACGGCGTCCGTAGGGGTCCCTGCGACCGCATATGCTTCGTGTCCCTCAACATTCGCACTGGATACCCGAATTGGCTCAAAGAGCGAAAGTGACCTTCCTACGCCGCTTTTTTGGAACGACGGCGCGACGACGATGAGTCTGCCTAGATCGCTTAGCGCATTTGCTGCTGCGACTAGCCCCAAGGACCCTATTCCATCGTCGTTCGTGATCAGAATTGTTTTTTCCTGCGACATGGAACTCCCTGCGGGGCTATCAGCGCCTATACAAACCACGTGTCGCTCGGCAAGCACGCGATGGCCGCCCTCATCAGCAAGCACCGTGAGTTGATATCCGACTTTCTAACGCGCAGCTCAATGCGTACGAATAGCGAACACCCTAGGTGCACGGGACGTGATAGTCTTTGCGCAATACAGTAGTTGGAGGACCCACAGGTCTGAGGGTAGCGGGCACGGCCTCAGCGATTCTTGTACCACACGTTACACGCACCTTCGCCGGAAACCATGCACGGCCCTACCGCTTTGTGCGGCATGCAGACCTTTGCAAAGAGTTTGCAGTCGGTCGGCACTCTGAGCCCCTGCAAGACGAGGTTGCAAATACACCCGGTTTTGACTTTTTTGCTCGTAAAATCAAGATTGTGCCTAAGGCGAGCATCGTAGGGCGCAAACTCGCCTTTTATCGCATACCCTGACTGACTGATCACAGGAAAACCGCGCCATTCAACGTCAACGACGTCGAATGTCCGTTGCATGAGCTCTTGCGCTTTGACGTTTCCTTCGTAGTGCACGACACGCGGATAGGCATTTTCCACCTTGTGCTCGCCATTAACAATTTGCTTGGCGATAAGATAGAGCCCATAGAGCACGTCATTAGGCTCAAATCCTGCAACTACCTGTGGAACTTGGAATTCTTCGAATGGGCGCAACCCGATAATAGTGCAGACGTGTCCCGGCAGCAAAAAACCGTCTATTTGGGCCCCAGATTGGTATACTTGCTCCAAAAGCCACCGTAGCGCCGGAGGAATGAGCCGATGCGAGCACATGATCGAAAAATTATCAGGCAGCGTCTGCAATAGCGCTACAGACGTGGTTGGCGCCGTTGTTTCGAATCCCACAGCGATAAATACCAATTCATTGTCGGTCTTTTTTGCGAGCTCTACGGCGTGCGTGATGCTGCCGACGATGTGCACGTCCCCTCCTGAGTCGGCAAGAGACCCTTCAGTCCCGGGCACGCGCATTAAATCTCCGTAGGTCGCGACCGTAATGCCATCCTTCGCCATCTTTATGGCCGCATCGATTTCGCCTTGGGGGGTGATGCACACCGGGCAGCCGGGACCCATGACTACTCGAAAGGTTTCAGGCAAGAGGGATCTCACGCCGAAACGAGTTATCGACGCCTCGTGGGTTCCACAGACGTGCATTATCTTGATCTCTTTGCCGTGTTTGCGCGCGAGCTGGCCTATTTTGTCGGACAGCTTGAGTGCCGTTTCGTGGTCGCCATAGTCTACGTTCAAAGTCATTCTCCTGTTGGGGCAGCGCCGAGATGGCGCAGCGGCGGCCTCACCGCTCAACTCCCAGCTTTACATACAATACAGAGTCGAGCCATGCTAAAAATATTTAGCTATGCTGAAAAGAGTGCGGCATTTTTTTTAAAAACGATGAAATCGCGTCGTGCCAATCAATAAGCTTCGAAAAATGACGCTGTCACAAAATGCCGTGACCGGATTTCATAGTGCGCGGCGACCCACTATGTCAAAAGACAAACGTGGTCTAAGTTTCTGACCGATGGGGCTCGGTAAGAAGAGGGCCTTGGCACAAAACAGTGAAGAGCGCATAGGCCGTACGGAGATCCCCGCACATCGATGGGCGTCTGTAAAAGCACCTCAGAACAACAGATAGTTACGAGAGAATGGGGCGTGAGCCGCCATTTTTCGCTTACATGAAACCGGGTTCCATACCAATGCTTACGCAGCCGAATCTAAGCCTTGATCTGCGCGGCAGAGAATCCTTTTCCCGCAAGGATTTCTTTGACTCTGTCCTTGTGATTCCCTTGCAATTCAATGAGACCGTCTTTCACAGTTCCTCCGCATGCAAGTCGTGCCTTGAGGTAGCTCGTAAGCTCGGCGAGGTCGATTTCGTGAGGGTCCATTCCCTCTATTACGGTGACCTCCTTTCCGTAGCGCCTTTTGTTTACCTTCACCGTGATTCGCTGCTGTTCCTTGGCTACTTCTTCGCATATGCATAACTCACTAGGGAGTCCGCAAACGGTACACATTCCAGAGCTCATGCCTTTTTCGAAACCTCCGATTTCTCGGTATGTATCTAGTTATGTCGCCTCAGATTATATAAACATTAGAGTTGTGTCTGGGGCTTTTTCGGCTTCTTGCCGCCAGATTGACCCGCTTCCGAGAAGACCCTCACGTAAAAAGCCGTCTTCAAAAAATAGAAAAGGTCCGACGGCGCAACGAAGACTGACTAAATCCATCAACAATCTCGTGCTTTCACTTCTACCTATAAATACATTTTTTACCAATCGTGTTTTAGGTGATTAACATGCAAGAACTCTCAAAAGACGAAGCATTAGCGTTTATCAAAACAAAAAAGTACGGAAATTTAGCCTTGTGCAACAAGAATCAGCCTTACAGCATCCCGATCGCCTACACGCACACCGATACCGCACTTCTCCTCTATCAACACTCGCGCGGACGAACGCTGGAATATCTTGAAGCAAATCAAAGAGCCTGCTTTGAAATTCACGATATTAAAGGCTTGCTCGACTGGACATCAGTTATCATTGAGGGCTGGATCAGCCGCGTCACCGATCCTGCGGAACTCAGAGAGTCGCTCAGGGCAATCGAAAAGAACATCAATTTGATCGAGGGATCATATGAGGAGACCGCACGAGCCATAGCAAGTGGCCGAGTTGGGGGCGTCTACAAGATCTTGATAGAAAAGCTCAGCGCCGTCACCTCAGAGTAATTGCAGTCCGACGACTGGACAGAAGCATTTCCACGTTCTCCAAACCCGCCTGGGCAAGTGCTGAGCTACCGTTAGGATTAGATTATGCTCAAATAGTCAGGCAAAGCTTGCGCGACCTCGTTCGCGCTTCTACAAGACCCTTGAAGCAGTTGTTCCACCCGCGATATGTCCGCGTTTGTTCGTCTGAAGAGAGCCACTCGCTTGGCCGGCTTTTCCGCACCTATTGCAGAAATTGCGCCCCAAAAAAATTGCTCAAGGTATATCACTCTGGCCACAAGTCTTAAGACGTCTTGGACTCGCTCTGCATGCGTGTCGACCGGAAGCAGCTTCAACGGCACGTCTGCGCAGGAGAAAGAAATGAGGAGACGCGATGAGTAACAGTCAACTGAATTGGAAGATTGGGGGCGAAGCCGGATACGGCATAATGACCGTCGGAGAGATCTTCTCAAAAGCGTTTATCAGAGGCGGGTACTACGTTGTTGCGCACACCGAATACCCTTCACTAATCCGCGGTGGCCATAATACCTTTCAGGTCAGGATTGACGCTCAGCAGATACGGGCTCCAATCCGGCCCGTCGACGTCCTTGTGGCGCTAAATGCGGAAACGATAGAACTGGATCTGGACGATTTAATTCCCGGCGGTTTGCTTCTCTACGACGCGGCAAACTCCAACGTTGCGCCAGCGCGCGAAGATATTACCCTGTGTGACGTACCCCTCGCGCAGCTCATGTCGGACCTACACCTCCCTAAGGTGGCCATGAACATGGCCGCCATGGGGGCCTCCATCGGCCTGATCGGCTATGAGCTTGCCCTACTAAATGCAGCCATTCAAGACGCGTTTGGCGACAAAGGCGAAAAAATCGTCGAACAAAACGTGGGCGCAGCACGGGCGGGATACGAGTACGTAACCCGTACCTACCCAGAGCCGTACAGGGGCGGGATGGCCTCGATCGAAGGGCCGCACAGAATGACTCTGACTGGGAATGACGCGATCTGCATAGGCGCCCTCAAAGCCGGAATGAAGTTCATCGCCATCTATCCAATGACGCCAACGCACACCATTATGACGTACATGGCTGCGCACGCGCGCGAGTACGGCGTTATGATGATACAGCCCGAGGATGAAATCGCCGGGATCAACCTCGCCGTTGGAGCCAGCTTTGCGGGCGCTCGCTCAATGGTAGCAACCTCGGGCGGAGGCTTTTCACTCATGGTCGAGGGGCTCGGCCTCGCAGGGGCGACCGAGAACCCACTGGTCGTCGTCGAAGGTCAGCGCCCAGGTCCTTCCACTGGGCTCGCGACGCGAACGGCCCAAGGCGACCTGCGATTCTGCCTCCACGCATCTCAGGGGGACTTCTTCAGGGTGGTACTCGCACCAGGCGACCTCGAAGAGTGCTTTTATGAAACTTTCAGGGCGTTCAATCTCGCTGATGCACTTCAAACGCCCGTGCTCGTTCTGACCGATAAGCATCTGGCGACGTCGTTTTTCGCGGCAGAACCGTTCTCAACTGAAGGGCTGAGCGTCGATCGCGGCTTGCTGCTCGCGAAGGGAGATGTACCTCCCGATTTCAAGCGCTATGAGGCGACTCCCACCGGCGTGTCAACGCGAACCGTTCCGGGACTGCCAGGAGGCATATTCAACTCAAACAGCGATGAACACGACGAGCGTGGCTACTTCTCGGAAGACGCCCCGGTTGTCGCAACGCAGGTCGACAAACGGTGCAGGAAGTACTTCACGGCGGCCACGCTTGTCAACGGGATCAAGTTCCACGGCAACTCTGGGACGAACACGGTCCTCGTCGGGTGGGGCTCGACGAAAGGAGCCATTCTCGACGCGATGGACCTCCTTCGAGGAAATGACGGCGTTGATCTCGGGTTTTTGCAGGTCCTATTTATGAGCCCCTTCCCCTCACAATTGGTAAGAGAGCGTCTTGAGGGGACTCGCGCCATTTTAATCGAGAACAATCGGGGAGCGCAGCTCGGCAGCCTCATCAAAGAGCACGCCCAGATCCGCCCGGATCACACCATTTTAAGGTATGACGGGAGGGCGTTCAACGCGGACGAACTCTACGATCGCATCAAAGAGGTGCTCTGAAATGGGAGATGTTTATCGCTACGACGTGCCCGATACGTGGCCCACGTGGTGTCCGGGGTGCGGCAACTTCGGAATTTGGAACGCGATGAAAGCCGCTTACGCGAGCATGGACCTCGCCCCCCATACGACGGCGATCGTGTGCGGCATCGGGTGCTCTGGAAACCTCAGCTACTGGATCAACACATACGTGCTCCACAGCCTGCACGGGAGGTCGATCCCCGTGGCGCAGGGCATAAAACTCGCAAACGGCGACCTTACGGTCATCGTGCACGCGGGAGACGGCGACACGTATGGTGAGGGACTCGGCCATCTTTTGCACGCCGCGCGGCGAAACATCGACATCACGGTTTTTGTGCACGATAACCAGGTTTACGGCCTCACGACAGGCCAGCCGTCACCAACGAGCTTCAAGGGCACAAAGTGGAAAGTGGACCCAGAAGGCGTCGTGGCTTCGCCCGTCGCGCCACTTCCCCTCGCGCTTCTTGCCGGGGCGACCTTTGTCGGGCGCGGCTTCAGCGGCGAGAACAAGCACCTCAGCGACCTTATGACTAAAGCGATCCAGCACAAGGGATTCTCGCTCGTCGACATCGGACAGCCGTGCGTCACGTGGAATCACGTCAACACCTGGAAGTGGTGGAACGACCACGTGTACAAGCTCGACGAAACGGAGTACGATCGCTCCAATTACGAACTCGCTCTCAAAAAAGCGCAGGAAGTCGGAGACAAGCTTCCTATCGGGGTGCTGTACGAGGCCGACAAACCCACGTTCGACGACGAGTACCGCTCCTTGAACGCCGAGCCCCTCGCACACGTGCCGATCGACGATATCGACGTCAGCAAGCTTATGGCGAAGCACCTTTAGGTGCTCGCTTGCCACGAGCCGCGGGCTTGCGAAAGATCATGACGTACTCGTGCTTGAACAGATAGAACCCGCCCACGAGCGCGCGATACTTCCAAAGATTGCCGTTCTTGCCCTTGCCGCGCTCGTTGTTGAGGATCTCCTTTACATTGATCGCCTTGAGCACAAAACCCGCGTCGATGCAGCGCTGCATGCACATAAATCCGAGCGGGACGAGCTGCGAATCCACGTATTTGTCGCCGATCACGAGCGCCATGAACCCTGCCGGTTTCAGCAGCTCATACGCGCGCCGCGCGACCAGGCCGATCTTGTCCAGAAAAGCGACTTCTGTTGACACGCGCGACAAGTCGCCTTGGCGTTCGCTGAACCTGATGATGTCGTGGTAAGGCGGATGCAAGATGATGCAATCGGCCGCGGCTCCGCCCCATTCCTTAAGCGTGGCGCGGACGCGTTTTGCCGTTAGAGCCGTTGTGGAGTCACCCACGAGCACGGCGACCGGAACGTTGTAGGGGTTCTCAGCGGTGTTTATGCGCTCCAATGAGCGTTCAGCCACGCCCGGATCGATCTCGACGCCAAGTCCGGCGCGGCCGAGCCGCTTGCACTCGATAAGCGTCGTGCCCATGCCGCTGAAGAGGTCAACAACCACCTCGCCGCGTTTCGTGAAACGGGTCAACACCTGATATGGGATCTGTGGGATGAAGTTGCCCCAGTAGTCCCCGACGTGCGGCCCGGTCTTATCGCGCGGGCCGAGGAGCCACAGGGAGTTGAGGATCACGTCATCGTAGTCCTTCCAGCGGCTGAGGTCGATGTCGGAAAACTCGGTTGTTTTGTGATTTCCTTGCATGGACGCGCTCCGCTCGGCGGATACTCCGAAAGCGACTCTTCTCGCACTTTCTTTAGCAAAATGGGAATTGAGGTAACAGAACGATAAACTTATCTGTTTTGCAAAAGACGTGAAAAACAGGGCTCGTGGTCTAGGTGGTTATGACGTCGCCTTCACACGGCGGAGGTCGCCGGTTCGAATCCGGCCGAGCCCATTGGTTTTTGGATTTTGGTGCGTCAGAAGCCTTCGTTTGAAAAAAGAACCGATTCAGCTTGCTGATCTAAGATTCCAAAGTAGGAAGGCGAGCATTTGCACTGGATTTTTCCGCAGTTTTTCAGTCCCGCTAGTCACAAAGGGCGCTTTGTCTTTCCATGCACGACTTGCTCGAAGAACACGTCTAGGTGCTTAAGGGGTATAATGGCAGGATTCACCTTTGTCTAGCATCAAGCTCGACTTTCCAACCTTCCAGCTCATCCGTAATGGTCAGGGGCTTACCAGTGGTGACGCTTTTTTGAAACATGATTTCAATGAGAGTGTCAACGGCTTCTGAGGCTTTTGCGCTACTTGAGACAAGATCAAACCATTCAGCCTGTTCTTTACGCCTTTTTTCCCAAACCTCTTCTTGCAGCTCTTCCAGTTCGAAGAGCGGAAGGATTCGAGCCGCTATGCCTGCGATATATGCCAGAGCTCGGCCCTTAACTACGCCTGTGCTTTTGGGGTCATTGTGCACGAAAGAGACCGCATCCTCTATAATTTTGCGCAGGTCATGCGGTCGTTCAATGTGGGGGGAGTCGGACGTTTGCACTACGTTCTCGTGAAGGTCTGAGCCATCGCCGCCGTGACGCTTCTCAAGTTCGCTAATTCGCGGCTCGTGTTTCTTCATTGAGATTCATCCTCAAGCGCGGCTATCCGTCGCTCGTGATTGGTGATCTCAAGGACCCGGAGCCCGATCTCTACGGCCCGTAACTTGATTCGCAACTTGGCCTCAAGCGATAAGGAGGAGCTATCGGCGTTTCGTGCCTCATCGACAACTTCGTTGACGAGACCGCGCAGGTCCTCAGCCTCCTTAATTTCAAGGGCGGTTAGACGGGTTTCCATCCCTTTTTTCGTCCATCCCTGGACCCGCACCATCTGCTTGTATTCCTTGTCGTATTCACGACGCCGGTCGGGGTCTGCGTAGGGCATTTACCGATCGCCTCGCCTTGTTCTGTCCACTCCTGTTCTTTCAACACGCATTCCTTCAGAGCCGACCCCTCGGATCTCCGTGGGCCGACGCGAGGGAGCGATAAGTTTGTCGATCGTAACCGACTTCGTATTCCGATGTTGTTTCATGTTAGTACCTATCATGCATTCAATAGAGAAGACTATTTATCCGTACTATATAAACTTGTAATCGAATAACGCCAAATTGGGCTCCGATTTTATAAAAAACTGCTGACCGCTGGAATAGCCAAGTCATGCGCGGACGCACAAAAGGCCCCACATAATCGGCTTGTTCACTTTTAAAAAAAATGCGGTGACTTCAATCAACGACCGGGCGGTACACTTTCAGCGCGCGCCTATCAAACCTTCATTAGTCGTCGGCCCTGACAAAAACATACCAAATGGCAGCAAGATTCTTGGCACAGCATCTTCTGTGCAGAATTTGAAAGAAATTCAAATTGAACAAATAGCAAGGAATAACTAGACTGCATATTGTTATCAATTTGTCTAATTTACAATGCGTACTGGATTGTTACAGGTCTTCAAATGAAGAAGGAAACTTCACAAGTCGCTAGCGAGCGCATCGAACGCCTAGACTCTCACTTAGACGACGAGAGGATAGGCAACCCGTTTTTCCCTGAACGAGGGGTACAGCCTTTCCCACTCACGCCTAGCGGATTTAAGATCATCCAACGCCTCGATTCCGACAAAAAAACGGCGTTCGTTGATGGCGGGAATCAAGAGATACTAGGAGCCCCCAACTTTTCTGTCCAACTGAACAGGGTCTATTTTAGCGTTTGGAACGGAAAACACAAGGGTCCCCGAAAGGTCCATCCCAAAGCGGATCGAGTTCTTCGCAGCCACGTTCTCCGACTTCGACCGAGGAGAGATCCAGTACAACACCACGCTTGTCCCGCTCTCCGATGAAGAGACCATTCTCCCACGAGAACGTGACCTCTCGTTTAGCTCGATGGATCGGTCGATCACCGTCGGAAATCAGCGTGCCGACATCTATCGAGTCGGCTCTATCTCGCGACGATTCTCAGAGCTCGTGCTGGCAATTGCCCTTTCGAATTCATTGAAGAATCGCATCAATTTTGGGTCGATCACATTAGCTTGCAAGTGAAAACCATGACGCTAGTTTCAGCATGTCAGGTCACGAGAATGCTCCAGCCGCGTTAGGGGCATTTTCTGGCACATGCTGCGTAATATCCCAATATTCGACAATCTTGTCCGCGCTGAAGCGGAAAAGATGAACTTGCCTTAATCCTCCGTCGCGAGGATCAGGGCTGGAGAGCTGGGTGTGCACTGCAACATGGTCTCCCTCAGCTAGCACATTCCTCACGATAAGCTTAAAATCGGCATTCGATCCTTTAATTATACCTTCTGCTCCTTTCTTCTGCACCTCAATCATCGCATCGACCAACTCATTCATTCCGCCGGTAACGTACGGATTATGAGTCTTACACTCTGAGGCACAGAATCTCAGTCCCTCTTTTGGTCTGCCTGCGCCAATCAAATTTAGGAATTTGACTGCGATGTCTTTTCGCGTATCCGCGCTTTTATCTGAACTCTCGGAAGGCTTTAAATCAGACATTCTTTCACCAAATATGCGCGGGCATTTGCCGATTAAATCTGCTTGCACGCACGCCAAGCCATGTTGCTATCTCACAGACATGTCCGGCTGGATAATGCCAAACAGGTTTCCTTCCGTGTCCGTGCAGAAGGCAATATACCCGATGCCCGGAATAGCTTGTTTTGGCTGTGCAACGGAGCCCCCTGCCGCCACAATCTGTTCCAGTGAATCGTCTACGGACTCAACTGCGATTGTATCTGTCGTGACTTGCTCTGCCATCCGGCGCGGCAAGATCGCTCCGTTAATTCCCGGTTCGTCGTCTGGGCCTGTGTTAACCTGCCAGTAATCGAAAGGCCCTTCCCACTTGACGATCGTCCACCCGAAAACTTTTTCATAAAATGCTATCGCGCGCTTCGGATCATCCGCAGGCAGCTCGAACCACATCACTCTTCCTCGTGGCATTATTGTCCTCCTTGGGATCTTGCAAGTTTTTTGCAGCGCGAATACTTACACTCGTGGGCTGGGAACTGTGTGCACAATGCTGTTCTGCCGCAGAATGCGCGGAACAAGTTACAACCGTGAGCAGGCCGAAGTCAAAGCCCTACTGAAAGAGAGTAAAGTAGTGCGCAGCTGTGAGAGATAAGAGATCAATCAGCCGTCTGTGCGTCTAAAAAGCCATCAACAGCAGCAACAAACAGTTCGCCGTCCGTCAAAACTAACGCCTTGGTGAGCATTTTCTCCCTCCTAGTCGGTGCTAATCACATGGACCGCATGACATAATGCATGATCGCTTTGTTCTGATTGCCTTATTAGCCTCTAAATGCCCGTTATTCACCGTGAAGAGCTTTAAGCGACCCTCGATAGGTAAATGGTCGCACATGAAGAAAGTTGCCTTCACGACTCGTCATAAGCATAGCCGTATTCGTGACGCTGAAGTAATCGCACCTGTATCCTTTTGATAATTTGTCGTAATTGCTGTCGTGCTCTGTCGGGTAGCCAGCTTTCATGCACGCGGTCCCGTAGGTATTGGTAAGCTTCCCCACTGGTCGAGCACTTCCTAAAAAGTTTTTCGGCGGCCATATCGGAGTAGTCGTTGGTGTAGTCCGCAATTTCAAGGATGAGTGCATCGACCTCTACGCAATCGTTGTTCACAAGGCGAAATGGTGAGTTTAACTGGGTAATTGTTAGCTAAAAGCAGAGTGAAGGTGTGGAAAAATTTAGAGGCCCGTCGTGCACGACGTTTTTAGGGCCGTTTGGAGGTGGACGCATGGCAGAAAAAAATACGAAGCGAGTTGACTCTCTCTTTAGACTGCTCCACGCGCTTCGCTTTGCACTGTGAAAAGCGGTAAAGCATCGATTTAGCTGGTAAAAAGCGTGACATCCGCTGCAATGGCCGAGCAAGCTTTTTATGAGCGGACTTCGTGGCAACGATCATGACTCAACCGATCGATGTGATACGGGTTTCTCATAATGCGTTCAGGAATGACATGGAGCGTATCGATGCTGCAGCGCTGGACGCAGCACGGGGAAAGGGGGGTCTTGCCGCCACCGTCGAGCGTTTCCGCTTCTTCAACGAAGTATTGGTCTGGCACGCAGACGGCGAAGAGGAGGCTGTGTTCCCCCGACTTGAAGATGTCGCCCCGTTGGTTGCTGAAGCCTATGTGAAGGACCATCGTGGTTTGGATGCAGCATTTGACGAGTT
>Ga0187868_1001671_pt1 | contig 15385 bp, 13 predicted proteins | sample June2016WEW_13_4_FD_133014 | JGI IMG/M metagenome (GOLD analysis project Ga0187868, IMG submission 133014) | Peatland microbial communities from SPRUCE experiment site at the Marcell Experimental Forest, Minnesota, USA - June2016WEW_13_40 | ecosystem: Environmental > Terrestrial > Soil >... | reverse complement strand
GCCTTGGTCGGCATGAGCCCAAAACGAATCGCACAGGGGGAAAGGCGCGAGAAAAACCCAACCGCCACCCCCACGGAGAAGTTTTGCTTGACAACGCCGATGCCGTTATAGACGCGCTACGCTCGCTGGGCCTGTATTTGAGGAGGAGTAACTGTCTAAGCTTGCTCGCTGTGGGACTGCGAGTTCACGAATCTCCTGAGGGCCTGATAGTCGTCCGGGCTGAGAGATGTGAACTCCACCCCGACTCCCTTCCCACCCTGATTCCACCTGACGATTCCACGCGCCGTCATGGTGGGCAATTCGGGCGGCTGACCGAAGGCCAAATGCAGGTGAGTGCCGACGGGGAACAACTTCTTGGGACAGAGGCAGAGCCCCGTTTCACTCACGTTTTCAGTATCCACGACGTAGTGCGCCGCCCCATGCGACAGGACGACCGTCAAAAATGCGGTTAACCGCGGAGCATGGTACTGTTCCTCTGATGATGGGGGCATAGTCTCTAATCGTCGTCCCCGGATGTAATCTCGCCGGGACGAAATGTTTTGCGCTAATGCAGTCCTAAACGGCAATCGTAGCGCCTGTTCTTTAGGTCCGCAGACCTTCCCCGGTCAACCACCAAAATCCGCGGACCTACAGAACAGGTCCGCGCTACGCTCGCTTGGTTAAAGCCACACACATACAGACCAATTTATGTGGCGAAAATACTCTTGCTTTACCCGAAGGTGACTTCGCGCAAGAGGGGTCGGAATCCCGCCTGCCTGAAATGCTCATCGGCGGTAAGCGCATCCCGTATGCCGCGTTCCTCCATCACGATGAAGGATGTGCAGTCGGTGAGGCCCCATTCCTTGTCCGGACGCTCTGCATAGAGCGTCACTGCCCGCTGAAGCAGCGGAGCGGACAGCGGCACGATCTCCACGCTTACGTCGCGCTGAAGCGAGGAAAGCAATTGAAGAGCTGCGTGTCGATACTGAATCTTGGATAAAGCGTTGCCGATTTCCAGCAGCACTCCCCAGGTGGTTACCAGATGGGTTCCAGTGGCCTCCAATTCGTCAGCCAGGGCCAGTGCATGATGATGATATGCGTCGGTCGAGGACGCAAGGGCGACGGCGTAGGCTGTATCCAGAAATACGCTACCGCCCGGAGTCAGGCTTATTGCCATAAAGATAGGTCTCGAGGTTGGCCGACCAATCAGCGGGGCCGGTTAGCCGCAGGTTGCGGGCGGTGTGCAGAAACGATCCTACCTCCCCTGGTGCGGGCAGGCTTTCAATGGTCAGCCGCACGCGAGTATTGGGAGGAAGCTCTAGCGGCTCGTCGGGGCGAAGCGTCACGCCGTCGAAAACTGCCTCGATGCTCTTGGTCATAGCTCCTCCCGCTACCGCCAGTATAACTGAGCCAGGAATCATTGAAAAGCTAATTGCGTCCGCAGCTCATTGCGTCCCCGGTTGGTGCGCACCTTACCTATGATGTAGGGGTCGGCTTGCCCTCCGCGGCGGGCGGGGGGACCCGCGACTCGGGAGGGGCAAAACGTGGCCGCGGACAGCGCTTCAGAGTTTACTGCCTTCTTTCCAATTACGCCTTCCAAGGCAGCTAGTCCTTCGAATAACGGTCCCGTCGCCCCGGCCAGCGAGCAAGGAGGACTACCAATTCTGGGCCTGTATTTGAGGAGGAGTAACTGTCTAAGCTTGCTCGCTGTGGGACTGCGAGTTTACGAATCTCCTGAGGGCCTGATGGTCGTCCGGGCTGAGAGATGTGAACTCCACCCCGACTCCCCTCCCACCCTGATTCCACCTGACGATTCCACGCGCCGTCATGGTGGGCAATTCGGGCGGCTGACCGAAGGCCAAATGCAGGTGAGTGCCGACGGGAAACAATTTCTTCGGGCAGAGGCAGAGCCCCGTTTCACTCACGTTTTCAGTATCCACGACGTAGTGCGCCGCCCCATGCGACAGGACGACCGTCAAAAATGCAGTTAACCGCGGAGCACGATACCGGTCCTCTGATGTGGGCATAGTTTCTAATCGTCGTCCCCGGGCGGAACTTCGCCGGGACGAAATGTTTTGCGCTAATGCAGTCCTAAACGGCAATCGTAGCGCGGACCTGTTCTTTAGGTCCGCGGCCTTTCCCCAGTCAACCACCAAAATCCGCGGACCTACAGAACAGGTCCGCGCTACGCTCGCTCTTTGGATTTGCCGGAGGCTCCGCAGGAATGCGACCCGAGCGCCGGCTCCGGCGCCGGAGTGGCGGGGGGGCCAGTAAAACCCTCAATATACGCGGCTCGGCGGCCCACCGCCCTGTGCAAAACCAATTAGCGGCTCGTTTTCGGAATTCTCCTGTCGATGATTTGTTTGCTGATGATGGTGCGTGAGCCCTGATTGCTGCCGCCGGGGCCAAGGTCGCCACCCATTCGAGTTCCTTTCTGACCAAAGGAAAAGACTATAAAGTCTCCCGCTGGTGCGAGTAGACCATTCATGTCGTACCAACCCAGGGCGGAGATTTGCTTGCCCGCAAAAATGCCGTCGCAGTTGAAGGATTCTCCATACTGATTGCCGCCGCAGGAGAGGTTCCCGTTGTCAATGCCGGAAACACTCGCATCGACTTTCAAATCCACTTTCAAATTGCTGTTTCCCATAGAGGGTTTGTTGTTGAACCTGGCGGCCACGTAGCCCATTTGGGGGTTGCTTTCTTCACCCACCCAACCGCTGTATATTCCGGAGAAGGGTTCTGATGCTTGAGCCGTGAAGGTGCCGGAGTCACCGCAGCCGTGGTAGGTACCCGTGATGACGCCGTTCGATAGTGTGCCGGTCCCGGAAATGCTTTGGGCGCCTGCGAGCGTAAACCTAATCAACTCGCCATTGGCTGTCAAGGTGAGGGACTGCTGCCCGCAGTTCCCACCAAGGGTCATGGTCCGCTTGTCGTAGGAGTAGATCCCCAGAGCAGCGTCGCTATACTGGTTGGCGTTCGTTGGGGTTAAGTTGACGTCGATGATTGCTCCGGAATCAGCAACCGCTTGGGAAACCGCATGGATTTCCCACATGCCCGTCAGGTTGGCTGCGGTTGGCGGAGATGAGGGCGGCTCACTTGTAGATGCGCTTCCGCTGCCGCGACTAACCATGTGAACGGTAAGCGAGAGTGAACATGCCAGAGTAACTACGGCGATCGTCTTGAGGTTCATCTTTCCTCTTTAGATTCAGTGACGAGTCTGTCTAATGGGTTACAGCTCCGAGAATCTCGATAATTAGAATTCCACTTTCGGCACCGCTCGATACCGCGCCCGGGGGATGAAAGCCGAAATTGCATGGCAATCTCCTTGAGCCGCAAGGGAAGCCTAATCTGTCCATGTTGAATATCGACATACTAGGCCCATGACTTGAGGATATATCGAGGAGAGTCATTACCCTCAATAGCGCGAAAGTACGTGCACGAAAGTACGGGGGCTTCGTAAGAGGCACAAGTACAGCCATGAAGGCATGATTTCGTTCGGCTTCGGCCGGCATATTGAAACTGGAAGGGCCATCACCGTCACCACCCTCCTCTGCATCTACGGGGTTTTGACATTTCCATTGCATAGCTCGTGCGGGGCTTGGACGCCGGAAATCCAAGGGGCGCCAAGCATCGACCCACCCTCAAGCCCCGGCTTGGGAAAACCCTTTGCGGCCCGGCGGGGGGTTCTGGTAGAATCCGCGCCTAGATGGCGTGTATGGGGCAGCGAAGGTTTGCCCAGGCGCGCAATCGCCTGTTTGCCCTCTCGGGCGTGTTCCCTCGTGTTTTCCGGTAGAAGAAGCTTTGACCTTCAGGAGGTTGGCTCATGGGGTACCTCGATAAACTCGATCTCGACAAGAAGTTGGAATCGAAGCAAGAATACGAAGAACTGTTGGAGGAGTATCAGTTCAGGCTGCTGAAGCTACAGCGCAAGTGTGTGGAAAAGGGAGTTGCGGTTGCCGTGGCTTACGAAGGTTGCGACGCGGCGGGCAAGGGAGGGAACATCAAGCGCGTCACCGAATCCCTTGACCCTCGCGGATACGAAGTGCATCCCATCGGTGCGCCGAGCCCGGGGGAGAAATCCGTCCATTGGCTGCGGCGCTTCTGGTTACGGTTGCCGCCGCGCGGGCGCATTGGCATCTTTGATCGCACCTGGTACGGGCGGGTGCTGGTGGAGCGGGTGGAGAAATTCGCCAAAAAGGAAGAATGGCAGCGGGCCTACCGCGAGATCAACGAATTTGAGAGAACGCTGACGGACGATGGGTTGGTGTTGGTCAAGTTCTGGATTCACATTTCCAAGAAGGAACAGCTCGACCGTTTCAAAAAGCGGGAGAAGGATCCCTGGAAAAACTGGAAGCTGACGGAAGAGGATTGGCGCAACCGCGAAAAATGGGACGCCTACATCGAAGCCCTGGAAGAGATGTTCGAGAAGACGGACACGGAATACGCTCCCTGGACCATCATCGAGGGAAACTGGAAATGGTGGGCGCGGATTAAAGCACTGAAGACGGTGGTCAATCGCATTGAAACGCACCTCTGAGAACAAGTCGCGCCGAGCGTTTCTTGGAACCAGCCTGGCGGCAGTGGCGGCAGCTCGCGCCCCCGGAGGTTTCGCGGCCGAACCGAACGAGACCTTTGTGGACGTCATCCGGCCGCCCGATTTTGTCGCGGCTTACGTGGGGGGAGCCGGCCGTAAAACGTTGTCGAAATCCGGTGACCGCTGGCAGGCTGACGATGTGGAAGTCACCGCCGAGGCGAAGGAGCAGGGCGGGGTAAGAACCCTTGCCCTCTCTGTAGCCTCACCGAGCAGCCCGCTGGAGCGCTTGCAATTGCGCTGGTGGGGCCGCCTGCCGGAGGGCTCGCGCTTCCTCTGCGATCATTGGGAGCGATCCTACGGCGACTTGGAATGGCGAGGGTTTGACGCCGATCGCGTCATGCCTTGGTACTTCCTGGCCGCCACCGGGCGAGGAACACACGGTTACGGAGTGAAGACCGGGGCGGGCGCCTTTTGCTTTTGGCAGGCGGACGCCGAAGGTATTTCCCTGTGGCTCGACGTTCGCAACGGCGGTGGTGGCGTGCAGTTGGGCGATCGGCGCCTGGCCGCGGCAGCGGTGGTGGCGCTGCGGGGGCGTCCCGACGATTCCCCCTACCACGCCGCTTGCGCACTTTGCCGCGCCCTCGCCGGGCGTCCGCGTTTGCCGGAAAAACCCCTCTACGGTTCCAATAATTGGTATTACCTTTACGGCGAAAACATGTCGGCGGAGATCGTTCTGCGCGACGTCGAACAGTTGGCTGAGCTATCTCCGGTGCAAGTGAATCCCCCTTACATGGTCATCGATATGGGTTGGGGGAAAGGGCGGGAGGGGGCGGGTCCCTGGACCGAGGACAATCTCCGGTTTGCGGAAGTGCCCGGCTTGCCTGCCCTAATGAAAAAGCGCGGCGTGCGGCCGGGAATTTGGGTGCGGCCGCTCCTTACCGTGGACCCCGCGGCGAAGGGTTGGATGCTTGCCGGAGCCCGGAAGTCACCGCCTTCGGAATCCCCCTTTGTCATTGATCCCAGCATCCCCGAGGCCCTGACCTACATTCAAGAGGGGTTGCGAAGGATTACGAGGTGGGGATACGAGCTGGTCAAACACGACTATTCCACCTTTGACTTCCTCGGCCGCTGGGGTATGGAAATGGGAGCGGAGCTGACGTCCGGCGGCTGGCACTTTGCTGACCGGAGTAAGACCACGGCCGAAATTGTGCTGCAATTCTATCGCGCCCTCCGCGAGGCGGTGGGAGACGGCGTCCTGCTCGGATGCAACACCGTGGGCCACCTGGGCGCGGGGATATTTGAATCGCAGCGGACCGGCGACGACACGAGCGGCCGCGATTGGAACCGCACGCGCAAAATGGGAGTGAATACCCTGGGTTTCCGGTTGCCGCAGCATCGAGCGTTCTTCCTAATGGACCCCGACTGTGCCCCCATCTCAAAAACCGTCCCGCTGGCCATGACGCGTCAATGGCTGGAACTGGTTGCCCGGAGCGGCGCCGCGCTCTTTATTTCCGCCAATCCCGCGGAAGTTACTCCGGAGGAGAAAAGCTTGCTCAAAGAGGCCCTCAGCACCGCCGCTCGAATCCAGCCAGAAGCTGAGCCGCTCGATTGGATGGAGACCACCTCGCCCCAACATTGGCGGTTGGGAGGGAAAACGACCCGCTTCACCTGGTTCGGGCAAAATGGCGTTGATTTTTTCCCCCAGTGAGGTCTGTGGTATCCCCTCGGTGTTCCCCTTGACACGGATTCGCCCCTCTCGTAGCATTCAAATTGGTCACCTTATTGAGCATTGGCGGGGAATTTCGGGGATTATCGGGGTATCCACAATCCTGCGTCGTGTTTAAGAGCGTGGGGTTCAGGCGGGTGGCCGTGGCGAGGTGAAATTGTGATCATTGCAGTGCGTTTCAAAGAGGATGTTGCAATCTTGAGTCTGAGCGGGAAATTCCTGGCGGGCAGTGACGGTCCTTATCTGCGGCAGAAGGTCAAGGACTTGATGGAAGCGGGAACCCGCAAGCTCATCATCGATTTCGCCGAGGTGCCCTATATCGACTCGACGGGTCTGGGGTTCCTTGCGGGCGCTCGGGTGACCGCGCAAAACGCCAGCGCGGGTATTATCCTGGCCAACATAAATCCCCATGTGCGCAGGATTCTGGACGATGTGAACCTGACACAATTCTTCGTGATCGCCCAAAATGAGGCGGCGGCCCTGGCGTTGCTGAACCAGCCTAAAACGGCGGAGGGAACCGCCCCCGACCCCGGCAAGCGCGAAGGAAAAAGCAAGAAGCGCCCCGGCCCCACAGCAGCGGAAGTGTAAGCCCAATCAACTAACGCCGGTTTCAAGTAGTGAGTTCATGGACATCCTAGGGCGACGCCGCACGGAGCGAATCCTGGCGCCGATTCGGATACGCGTGATCGGGAACGACATGTCAGGAGTCTCGTTTACGGAAGAGACCGTTACGGTCAGCTTCAATCAGCAAGGCGCGCGCATCAGCCTGACCCACTCCTTGTTGCCCGACGATATTTTGCTGCTCCAGAACCTCGAAAATGACATCGAGGAAGAGTTCCGCGTGGTCGGCGCTTTCCAACAAGTTTTCGGCAGCCGCCGCGAATGGGGCGTGGAAGCGGTTAACCCTGCGAGCGGCATCTGGGGTGTGGAGTTTGCTCCCAACGAGGATAGCGCCCAACCCAAAGTGCTGATCGAATGTGGGGCTTGCGTAACGGCCGCGCAAAGCATCGTTTCGAGCATCGAGTACGATGTCCTGCTGGCCACCGGCCTGATCTCCCGCCATTGTGACCGCTGCAACGAAACCACCCGCTGGAGGCCCAGTTCTCAGATTGTGACCCCGGAGATGGCGGTCAGATCCGGGAAGGCTGGTATTAGGGGTGCGCAAAAAGTTCGCCGTACACGCCGCTTGAACCTCACCATGCACCTTCGTGTGCGCAATTCCTGGGGTGTCATGGATATTGCCCAGACGCGCAATGTTTCCAAAGCCGGCCTTTGTTTTGTCAGCAGCCAGCGCTTTTCTCCCGGGGAGGACATTTACATCATCCTGCCGTACGCGAAGAATCAGATCCCCATGGAAACAATGGGAAAGGTCATCTGGTCGGCAGAGGGCAAATCCGGCCGCTTTTACGGAGTTGAGTACGCTCCCTGACGGCGACGATTTCCGAGCCGGCGTCATTTTACCCGGATCGATCCGTCATGGCGTTATGGAGAGCGCAAATGAGAACGCGAGCTTTTTATCTGGCATTCCTGGCAGTCCTGACCGCCGGTTTTGGCCGTCAACTCCTACAGGCCCAACAGCCGGACGGCAATCCTTTGTGGCAATCGTACTTCGTGGATCAGAGAGCCGGTGAGCAGCATCTCTCACTCAACGGTGGCTGGGATTTGGGCTATCGCGACACGGCCATTGCCGCGGCCAGAGATCTCGACCAGCAGAAGTGGATTCATGCGGACGTACCCACGTCAGCTCAATGGGCGCTTTATCAGGCGGGCGTCTTGCCCTATCCCTATGCCCACCTGAACACCCGCCAGTATGCCTGGGTTCCCGACAAAGTTTGGTACTACCGGCGGCAGTTTGAGGTTCCCGCGGGGGCAAAAGAGGACTACGTATTCCTGTGCTTTGACGGAGTCGGGTACTACTCGAAGATCTGGCTGAACGGCACGCTGATTGGGCGCCACGAAGGAATGTTCGGAGGTCCCCACGTCGAGGTAAGCCATTGGCTGAATTTCGGCCAATCCAATCAGATCATCGTCGAAGTCAAAGCTGGCAGCTACGGAGTGCAAAATTATGACCCTGATGAGACCGGGAAGGTCATCCTGCCCTGGGGCAGTGCGGGTGGGACTAAGTACGTTACAACTTCCAGTGGCATCGACCCCCGCGAGATTGAACCGCTCGGCATCTGGCAGAGTGTCAGGCTGGAATTGACCCCGAAGGTGCATTTGGCCAGGCCTTTTCTCGTTACGACAAAAGCCGACAAGGCGGAAGCGTCGCTGTTGCTGAAGGTGGAGGTTCTGGCTGACGCCACGGCCGTGGGCACCGAGCTCCATCCCTGGAATGGGACCGAGTTAGTGGAGATCCCCGACTCATCGAAGGCCAAAGCGGTGGAGCCGGCGCTGACTTTGCAGATGGAGTTAACCGACAGGACCACCTCCCAAACCGTGTTGAAGCAGAAGTGGCCCTTGAAAGTGAACGAGGGCCGCAATTGGGTATCAAAACAAATGGTAGTCCCTTCGCCGCGGCTCTGGTGGCCAAACGGCATGGGTGACCCCAGCCTGTACCGTGCCCGCGTGAGTCTGCTGCAACGGGAAAGGACCCTCGACCGCGTCGAGTTTGACTACGGCATTCGCACCATCGAGAGGGTTCCCGCGCCCGGACCGCAAACTCAGGACCGCTGGGCCGACTGGCAGTTCGTGGTCAACGGCCGCCCCTTGTTTATGAAAGGCATCAACTGGGCCTGGCCGTTGGACGTACTGCTCCACCTTCCGGCGGACAAATACCGCTGGCTCCTCGAAGCCGCACAAGACGCAAACATCCAACTGATCCGCGTGTGGGGGGGAGGCAATCCCGAGACGGACGAGTTTTACGAAGAATGCGACCGGCTTGGAATCATGGTGTGGGAGGATTTTCCCATCGGCAACGAAGACACTCCGGGTTGGCCCATGGACGTTTGGGAATCGCAAGTGATGCAGATCATCTTCCGCCTGCGGAACCACTCTTCCCTCGCGGTCTGGTGTGGGGGGAATGAATTCAATCCTTACGACACGGGCAACACCGCGTCCATTGGCATCGTTGAGCGGTCGGTGCGCGACTTTGATGGAACCCGGATGTTGCTGCGCACCACTCCCGACCCCGGCGACGTCCACATTTACACCGACCAGGACCCCACTTGGTACGGCCATCGGTACCGTTGGGCACCGTTCATCAGTGAGACCGGAATCTACAACATGCCCGATCCCGAGTCCCTGCTGGAAGTGGTCGATCCCCAGGAACTCAAGGGTGGCTTTCAGGGCATCTTCGAGAAGGACTATCCTGACAGCCATCCGGAGTTCATCCACCACATGCTTGAGTATCAGGGGCAGGAGCCTCGCACTCTGCTGAGCCGCGCCTCGCAAATGGATGATCTGACCAAGGTCGACTTGAGCGGCTTTTCCAGCGCCACGCAGATGGCCGCGTCGGAATTCACCCAGATTCTCGCGGACCTCACGCAGGCGAATTATCCTGTCACCACGGGATTGATGCCGTGGTCGTTTACCGTCCCCTGGCCCATCGAGTTCTTCATGTTCATCGACGGCCTCGATCAGCCCACGTCTTCCTACTACACGCTCAAGCGCGCCTACGAGCCCACGCACGTTGTGGTAAGGCTCCCGGAACTGGTTTGGGCCAAAGGGGAGAAGGTCCCGATCTCGGTCAGTGTGGTGCACGCCCCGCCCGCGGGCCTTGCGGCGCTCAGCGTCTCCGTACAAATTCTCGACCCGCAGTTTCATCTCCTGTGGAACCAGAAACGGCATATGGATGTTCCGCATGGACCGTCGGCAAAAGGCTTGGAGATGGGCGAGTTTACGATTCCCGACAGCCTGGAAGACAAGTTCTTCTTCGTGGTCGCCGAGGCCAAACAGGCGGACGGCAAACTGCTATCACGATCCGTCTACTGGCCACGCTGTTTGAAGCTGATGAACGATCCGGATTTCCGGGCCAAGTATCGTGGTTCGCCCCAGCCCTCGCTAAAGCTTGAGCACGGCCCGTGGCTCCGTCCGCAGGTGGCGGCAGTGCGCACCACGTTGGACCTCGCGGTGGTTTCTCGTAAGGACGCGAGCGACAGCGAGAGCACCGTTCGCGTGCGAGTTCGCAACACCGGGGCAAGTCCGGCGTTCGATGCCCACGTGGACATCGCCGGAACCAAGCGAACCTTCTACGGAACAGATAATGACCTCTGGCTGATGCCCGGAGAAGAGCGAGCGCTGGACTACAAAGTCCTCTGGCGCGACCCCGCTACGCGTTCGGGCGCAAGCGTCACCGCCGGCGCCTGGAACGCCGAAACCCGGCAAGTGCGCATGCCCTCGACCCATTAGAGGGCGCGAGCGGGTGGGCCGACCTATTCACCACCGGTTGCTCCGCGGAGAGTTTTCTCGTATCCTGAGGATGACGAACACGGGAGGCGGGGAAACATGGCAATTCAGCTCACCCCAGAGCAAGAGCGACGGATTCACGCTGTGATGGACCGGGGCGCGTACGAGTCTATCGAGGAAGTCGTAGATGCGGCCCTGGCCGCCGTCGAACAGCGCACCGTGCCGGGCTTTGCAGGGACACAGGAAGATCTGGACGCCCTGCTTGCGGAAGGCTTGGCATCGAAGGAACTTACAGAGGACGAATTTTGGGGTTCCGTGGGCACCCAAACGAACGCCCTGCTTGCCGCGCATAAAACGGGCCCGCGTTCGTGAAGGTTTCCTATCGACAAGCTGCCAGCGACGATCTGGTGCGCCAGTTTCGTTATTACCTCGTTACCCTGAATCTCCCCGATGTGGCCGTTCGCTTCCGAACGGCTGTGCGTCAGACAGTTCAATCGTTGCAGCAGCATCCCTTGGTAGGTCCGCGCTATCGTTCCAGCAACCCACACCTTCAAACTCTTCGCACGTGGGCAGTTGCGGGATTTGAGGCCATCCGGATCTATTACCTCTTTGACGAAGACACCATCCGCGTCATTCGGATTCTCCATGGCAAACGCGATGTCAACCGCATTCTGGAACGTGAGGGAGGTTTCTAAAACGTAGCCCGGGCGAAAACCGCAATCGTGGTTTGTTTCACAAGAGGATGGCGCAACGCGGCGAAGCCGCTTCCAAACCCGGCTCGTAGGCCTGCCCCTACGAAATCCGATGGGTTGCGGGTCTGCCGCGCTGTGCTCTCAAACCACGGCTGCGTACCGGTGAACGGGTTGGGGTCTTCCAGGACTTAGACTCTGAATGGCAGTGATCTGGAGCTCAATCGTCTCCCCGCATAAGGCCTTAAGGTGCTCAACGATTACAGCATGCAATTCCTCCGGGGAGATTTGCGCTCGGGCATTGAAAACCAGAGTAAGCGGAGAATCCCCAAAAATCCGGCCGTGTATGGCCGGTTTCCCTTGTGAGCTGGACAGGTTGGCGCTTAACAACTGGTTACTCGCAGAAACCAACAGCATTTTCATGTGAGCTATTTCGGCGGACTTACGTTCCAGGTTCAGTTGCAGGGCCGCCAAGAGTCTGAGGCTCCAAGCCCCCCAGTCGATCGGTTGTGAAGAGGAAAGACTCGCGGTGGCATTCAGCCAACCTAATACGGCTTCCCCCTCCGCGTAGGTGTCACAATCGACCTCGGCAATCTTCTGCCCGACGGGAATCCGCTGCTGCAACAGTTTCAGCCACGCTGCGACACCTTCTCCGTGCAAGGCTGACATTGAAACCAACGGGGTGTGGGGAAACTGGATCTGCAATTCTTCGCTTAGCCTTTGGAGATCGGCCGCCGGGATTTGGTCGACCTTGTTCAGCGCAATGATGTCGGCTTCCTCCAGTTGCTTGCGGATAATATACCGGGCACTGGGATGAAGCAGGTTGATGGGGTCTGGGTCCAGGGCATCGCGCAGGCGGGTAGGGTCGATCAGCACCGTAAAGGGTGCTAAATCGAACTGGTCTGCGAGTGTGTCTTTCAACGGTTGCAGCACCGTGGCCGAGAGATCCGTGCAACTGCCCACGGGCTCGCCGAGGATGACGTCAGCATCTGCTGTGTCGATCAGTTTGTTGGCGGAGCCAACCAGATCCTCGAACTTGCAGCAAAAGCAGCCTCCCGCGATTTCGCCCACCGCCCACCCTGCTTGTTTGAAAATGCCGGTATCCACCAACTCGGGAGCCTGATCATTGGTGATCAAACCCACACGATGGCCTTGCTGGGTGAGATGTTGCGCCGCCCGCCGGAGAAGGGTGGTCTTTCCCGTACCAAGGAAGCCCCCCACCAGAATCAGTTTGGTTTTTTTCATGGAGGGCAATCCTATCGCACCGGTTGTTTGTGAGTCAATTTGATGATGATGCGTTTGTTTGTGCCATGGCCATCCTGGCCATGATTTGACACGGGCAGGATGCCCGTGCCACGCCGCATGTTTGCGTAGGGGCCAGCGGCGCTGGCCCTGGGCCGAGCGCCGCTCGGCCCTACTTACCTACTTTGCCCGTCCTCAGCACGCTGACCGCCCCAGCCGACAGCTTTACGGTGGCGAGGGTTGTCCCTTGCTCGTAGGTTACCTCAACAGGTGCGTTGGCAAGCGCGTCAACGACCGTGTAATTGCCACGGAAGCTTACGGTCACACTCTCCGTGCCGCCCCAGTTGGTCAGGATGGCCAAGGGCCCGGATTTGGAATCGAGTCCGCGGAAGCCGACCGTGCCGGGCGCCTTCTTGACCTGAACTAGAGCATTAGTCTGGACCTTCGCCGCCGGATCGACGATCCATTGTTGCACCACCGGGTTGTTGCGCTTGAAGTACCCGAGGCTGACCGCCGCTTCAAAGTAGAGAGCTTGACCTTTTCCGAAACGGTGTTGGGTGGCAAAAGGCTTGCCCTGGCGGTCGCGCATCACCACCTCGGCGCCCTTTAATTCCAGGGGAAGCTTCCACAGTTCGCCCCCGCGTTCATTCTGGCTGGTGACGGAATAGGGCTCGTCAGCCTTTACGGGATAGATGTCGCACGCCTGAATCCCGAAGACGTCTGTAAGACCCCCCGGAATGGTGGGGCGGATTTCGCCGGTTTCGTTCTTCCATGTTGTGAGGCCATCTGCCCAAAGCGTACCGCCGTTGCTGACATAGTCCCGCAGGGCGGCCACGGCCTGGTCATTCATCGCGTACGAATAGGGAATATACAGAACCTCGTAGCCGCTGAGCGCGCCCGCCCGGAGCTGGTCGACATCCACAAACCGGGTGGGAATGTGCGCGCGGCGAAGCGCCATGTAGCACCCCATCAAGGATTCTTCCACCTCGTCTCCGCGCTTCTGGGTGCGGTCGTCGAGGCTGTCGATGATCGACGCTTCACGGTTATACAGAATGGCGACCTTTGCCGGCTGGGGTTGCGCCTCGGCCAGATAGGAATTGCGCTTGAGCCCTTCCACCACCGCCTCGACCGCGGGGAGCCGATTCGAGGGCGTCCCGTCGATGCTGACCAATCCCCACTCGCCCGCTTCCGAACCGCCGACGCGAGGATGCCACAACCAGAAGATGACCCCTCTGGCCCCGGCGCCAAACGCGTCCCAAAGCCACCGGGTCATATCTTCAGGTGTGGGGTTCAGGGGGAAACCACCCGTGAAGATGGTGGGTCCGCTTTGCAGTTCGGTGACCCACCAGGGTTGATCTCCGGCCGGCCCTCCGATCACATCAAGCCGGTAGGCGAACCGCTCGCCGTATTCTGTCGTCGGCGAGGTCTTAGGAAAGATCCAGGCGGGGTGGATCGAGGCGCCGAGGATATCCACGATGCGCTTCTCTTTAAACACGTCCTGACCCACCGGCCCGCCAGTCGGTTCCGTAACATTGATGTGCGTGGGGTGCTTGGTATCGAGCGCCTGGATCTGCGCCTTGGTCCAGAGGAGCACATTGATGAGGTTCTCGGTGTTGAATTCTCTCCAATCAACCACGCGATGATAGTCGTTCCAGTATTCGGCCAATTCATCCGGCCGGATTTGGACATCGGAGAAATTCTCCAGTGGCTCGAACCAATGCTTGTTCAATTCGTCCACGGTTCCGTACTTCGCCTTGAGCCACTCGCCGAAGGCCGCGAACGTGGCGGGCTCGACATCGTACTTGGTGGGTTCGTTCGCCAGCAGCCACACTCCTTGCGCGGGATGGTTCTTGAAGTGATCGACGACCTTCTGAATGTAAATCGCCGCGTGGGCGCGGATTTCCGGGTTGTTCAGGTTCGTCCGATTGTGGTAAAAGGGCGTCTTCTTAACCCATCCCGGCGGATCCTCCGCGCACAGCGTGGCCACAATCTTGATGCCGGTTTCCGCCGCCGCATCGTAAATCCAGTCGTAGCCTTCGAAGTTCCAGTTGTTGGGGGTACGCTCGATGTCATCCCAGATGATGAAAATGCGGACCAGCGTGAGCCCGGTTTCGTGCATAAGCCGAAACTGGCGCTCGACGCTCTCCTTGGTCTCGGTCCGGTTCAAAAAAAACTCCGAGCCGATGCGAAGCTGGCCGGTAAGCGCGGCCAGTTCCGCGGTCTGACCCGTCTGGGCGTTCTGAGCAGCGCAGGCCGCCGGGGAAAAGACGGCGGCAGCGATTAAGGAAGTGATCATGATATTTCGGTGTATAGCGTGCATGATGATTCCTCTCTGATGAATGGGCCTTATGATCCTGCCTGTCCCCCCTCGATATTGATCGCGCCATGGTCTGCCGGCAGGAAGGGGTGTTTCCCCGTGCGGCGCCAAGGGAAGGGGAAACTGAGCGAGCACGCGGCAGGGCCTGCCGTTTCGGGCTGCCATGATACTCCAATAAGGGTTGCCATCTTCCTATTTTTCCGTCGGATTCGGGCGCTGGCGCTAATCGCCACCATTGGCTGTAAAAACCAGTGCGAAGCTTCAGAGTGCGGCAGCTTGCTGCCGCTTTATCCCCAGCCAGCTTGCAGGCGGCGAGTTGGGGCCGAATCGAAATCCCCACAAGGAATCACGCGCGGAGGAAAGCGGCAGCAAGCTGCCGCACTCTAAAGCTTCGCACCGAGCGCCAGCGATGGGCTGGATTGCCGCAGCCTGCTTATTCTAGCTCGCTTTCAAGATGAGACTAAAAATGATACAATCGCGGCATGTCAAGACCACGACACATCGATTGGAAACTCGTCTCGAAAGCGCGAGCCGTCGTTGCCGAAACCACCGAT
>Ga0187868_1001670_pt1 | contig 15387 bp, 12 predicted proteins | sample June2016WEW_13_4_FD_133014 | JGI IMG/M metagenome (GOLD analysis project Ga0187868, IMG submission 133014) | Peatland microbial communities from SPRUCE experiment site at the Marcell Experimental Forest, Minnesota, USA - June2016WEW_13_40 | ecosystem: Environmental > Terrestrial > Soil >... | reverse complement strand
TGAACTGGAAGCCCTTCCACTGGAATCCGGATGGGTTGCATTTTACCGGGCTGATGAAGGGACCAAGCGCCACACAGCAGGGCAGGTGCCTGCGCCAATCCGCTGGCAGAGGACCATCACGCTTATGTCGTCTGAGCTGCCGCCAGCGATGCTTGTTTGGCACCGGGTGCGCGCCGCCCTGCGCAAAACCCGCCGGCTCGCCCGTCGAATCGAGCATCCGTGCCACATTTGCCATGCCATTTTGCTGTCCGTTTTGCGGAAGGACGGCTGGGGGCCAGCTCCAGTCTGATCTTGGCATCCGGTGCGCACGGAATCACCGCGCTCGCCCGGGAAGCCCGGTCAGGGCCGGCCCGCTGGCCGTTGGATGCCGCCCGCCTAGTCCGGATGTTGCATCACCGGCTAGGGCATTTTCTGGGTCGACCTGAACCCGGCGAGGCGACCGACGACCACCTGCCCGCCCTGGCCACCCGCCTCATCCGCCGGGACTCCCCAACTGTCCGCTGCCACCCTGCACGAGGTCCCGAAGGACGCCACCGCCGCTGCAGAGCCCGCTGAGAAACGACTAATCGCCGTGCTCCCGGCCCGCGAGCAGTGCGTGCATTTCGTGCTGCACCGCCTGCTGCAGCCCGTCTTGGAGCGGCTCCTTCCGCCGGAATCCATGGCTGGCGTCCAGGCCGGCCGCGCGAGGACGCCCGACCGCTGCTCCAGGAGGCGCTATATGCCGGCTGCACCCATCTGGTCCAGGCCGATGTCGAGGACTTCTTCGACCACATCGATTGGGAGGTGTTGAACCGCCAACTGGAACAACACCTGCCCGGGGCCGACCGCGCCACCTTGGCCCTGCTCCGCCATTGCTTACGCCAGCCATTGACCGACCGGCATGGCCAGGCCCTGGTCCGCTGAGCTGGCGTGCTTCAAAGCAGTCCCTCTCGTCCGTTCTGGCCAATCTCTATCTCCATCCCTGGGATCTGGCCATGCAGGGGGGCGGCTGGCGGTTTGTGCGCTCCGGGGATGACCAACGGCCATTTGAAAAAAAGAGCTCCCAACCCCGGAGAGGAGCCACCATGCCGCCTTTGCCAGTAGTGACGACGCGAGAGTCCGCCCGAGAAGTCGCGCGCGCGCAGGCCGCCCCTTCGAACCCAAGGCGGCCTTCAGTCGGACGCAACGGGTCTCGCCGGCACACCGACCGGCGAGACCTGCCTTGATGTGCAGGCGGCCGCAGCCGGGCGGAGGGTCGCCGGGCCCTGGGAGTTTGAAAAAAAACCGAAGCAAAAACTTGACGCGGTCGGGTCCTTGGAAGTAGAAACGGCGTATGCAGAACCGGGTGACAGAGCGTTTGCGCCGACTGCGTGAGCGCTTTGGGGAAGGTGTCGGGGAGCGCGAGGTGGATCATGCCTACCTCCACCTCACGGGAACGGAGCTGCGGCATGTACCCCTGCGGACGTTTTTCCTGGGGGAGATTTGGTGGGCGGACCGCTCGGCCCTGGGGGACCGCCGCCCGCATGGCGAAGGCAGTTCCCACATTCCCGCCCTGGTGACGAGGCGCGAAAGTCGCCCCCACGAGCCTGTCGAGCTGGCCCCTTCCGCCCGCCGGGCACCAAGTGAGATCGGCGAACTCTGCTTTCGGGCCATGGAGCCACCGGGCGGTCTCGAGCGGGAAACCTGGTTTTTGCTCCCGTACCGGAGGCCCGTGAGCCGGCAGTGGATCGACAGGCACATGGGCAAACTGGCAGGCCGCGATGTCCGGGACTTGGCCGCGGCTTTGGCATACTTGCGCGGGCAAGTCTGAGTGACTGCCTATGCCAGAGCCTCAGGCACCCGAAGATGACCGCGTAGAGGCGGAGCAGGCCGAGGAGGCCGATGCTCCAGTTGGCGAGGAGCCGGTGTCGTGTGCAGGCTTTTATGCGGCATTGGCCGAAGTCCTGCGGACAAGGGCGCTTACCAACGAATTCTCGCAGATGATTCGCGAGCGGCTTTGCCGCAGCCTTGTCCGGAAGTTGCCGACGAGCAAGGTCGAGTTGGTTACAGGCGGAAGAACCAAGGCGGCTAACAAATCGGGCAGGCGGTGTGACATCGGGGCCACCGATGCTGCGGAGGAGTTGACGCAGGAGATTGGGTTCGGCGTCTTGCACAAGCTCCCCCACGGCGTCCGCTCCACGTATGACGAGGATGGGAATCAGGTCCCAAGAGAATTGAACCTCCCTCTGCTGCAGAAGTACTATGATCAGGCAGCTACGCAACCTTCCGAGGCGGAGCGCGACAGTTTCGTGTTCGACAAGTTCCGCGGCCGCGCTTGGGTGGAATGGCAGAGTTTGCTGAACGACCACCATCCGCTGACCAGGCTTCGGAGGACCTTGCGCGACAAACTCAAAACTGCTGTCGCGAGGCATGGAGGAGGAATCGTCGAATGCGTTGAGGGCACTGCCGGCGACGGAGTTCTGCTTCTTGTTGGAACCAAGGGTGAGCCGTCGCCCGACCTCGATCTCAGGCTGCTGGCGAAGCGGGAAGGCTTGACCTGTGACGGGCGGGGAGTGCTCAGCGGCGAAGGGTCGCCCAAGGATCATGTGCCGGGTTTGCCGTCGCCAGGGCAAATGGGCGAATTGCTCACCCGGTTACTCAAAGGAGGGCCGTCAAATCCCGCTCCTCTAGAGGCGATATCTGTTTTCGCCTTTATTGACCTCTGCTTCCTGGCGTTTGACCTAGCCGTGCCGGGCAAGGTGGAGCTGGCGGGCGAGGATGAATCCGATGAAGGCGCAGAGATTTACCCGGACGACATTCCGATTCCTCAGGACAAGCAAACTCCGGCGATCATCCCCGAACTCGGTGTCGAACCGAAGGTCAATCAGGGTGTTGAACGCGTAATCTGGTTGCTTCGAGAGAAGGACCGAGAAGTCTTACCCGACAAGCCTCCCGGCGATTCGCACTCGCTTGGCACACGCTGCAAATGGCAGCAAACGCTTGCGCAGGGGGTTTTGTGGGAGGATCAGGACTTGCGCGGCAAAGCGACGGGCAAATACAGTGTTGCCGATTTTCTCCGAATCTCAGGCTTCAAGCGTAACCAAGCCTACCAACGTTGGGAGCAGATCAAACACTCGATCAAGGAGGCGATGGAGGGCCTGGAGGGCGAAGACAAGCTGCTTGCCCTCAGCCTCTTGATGAGGCGTTTCCTGCCATGGAAGCCGGAAATCGTTGCGGATATCGCCTTGCAATCCTTGACAACGACACGTGATTTGAACCATGTCTGATTTCACGAAACCAACCGATCGCCTCGCCGCGTGCATCGACAGTGCCTGGCGATGGCCCGATCCGTTCTCGGCGCCCGACGTGCCCGCCCGCCCGCTCTTAGAGGCCTTTGCCGCCGGTCTCATTACCCCTGTGGATGACCCTGATCTGGCGCTGCAAATTGCCCAAAGTGTGAACTGCCGCCGGGCGCTGGATTGCGTTCGCGGAGCTGCCCTCCAGGAGGGTTCCGAGCTCGCCGGACTGAAAAGGTCCCTGGCACCCGCGCCACCGCCAGCCCGCGCCCCGCAAGACGCGGGGACCGTGGTCCCAGGGGCGGTATGGGCGACGGCGCCAAGCGTTCTGGTTTTCGACCAAGAGCGCCGTGCGCCATTCCGGTGGCGTTTGTCGGCTCCTCCAGTCGCGTTGCTGCTGGAGGGGCCACTTCGCACCGGCAACGATACCTTGTGGCGCGGCGTTCTTGTCACTCTCGCAGAAGACAGGCCCGCCCAGTGGCTGCGCGAAGACGAAGTCCTGGTGGAAACGGTAAACGCGTTGCGGTGGCACGTGCACCTTTGGCTGGAGTTCCCCATCAGCCAGGAACAATTGGTCGTTGAACTTGCCCGCCTCGATGAATCCAACTTGGAAAATGTCCAGGTTGGCCGGGCGGCGTTCGCCGACGGCCTGCCGTTGCCGCTGAATACGCAACGTGGCTCTCCAGTTCCTCTTTTCATTCCCGCCTGGGAGCGGACGAACCGTAAACGGGAGCGCGAACAACTGCTCGAGCGAGCCCAATGGCTCGCCGCCACGGCGGATGCCCACCGCCTGGCGCTTGAATCGGCACCGAACGACATTGCAGTCTTGGCTTGGCTCATCGGGATCGCTTCCCTTCAGAGTCTCAGGCGGGCTGCTGGTTCCTTGGAGGCTTCCAAGCTTCGAGAACTGGAGTCCGTCTTTTGCGTTCCTTCTGTGGGCGTGGAGATAGTCTTCTGCCTCGAATCTGACCTACAAACGGTTTCTTTGGAGGTCTATTCTCGCCACGGCAGACCATCAAATCTCTTGGATCAAGCGTCTGTGCTTAATGCAGAAGGTTGCCCGGTTGGACGGATTGAACGGAACCAAGCTCGGATTCCTGCGACGTCTTTAAGCAACGGCTTCCGCTTAAAGGATCCGAGCGGAAATGAACTCCTCCTTGAGCCGAAAGGTGAACGCCTCGGATGACAGTCCCTATGACCGTATAGACCTTCGCAAGCTGAAAGGCCAGGTACATTCCTGTCCGGCATGCGTCTCGGTCTTGACTGACCGCGAACTAGCCGATCTTGCAGAGAACCTTCCTACTGACCCCAATATTCACGCGTGGATTTGGGCTGAGTTGTGGACACGCCAATGGCTCTATGCCGCCTTTTGTCCGAGGGCAATCGTTCAGGCAATCGAGTCCGGGAAAACCAAAGGATTGCCCGGTTTCAGCACGAAGTTCGTGGAGCGGTTTACTACCGAGCTCGCGCCTCTCCGGAAAAGCGATGATGCATGCGATTGGCCAGAGGTCTGGGCGCTTGACCCACAGGAAACGCGCGTCTGGGGGCAGTTGATTGCGCGAGTGATTGCGTTTCTCGAAGCAGACGGACTGATTGCGCTGATCCCCTCGGGCCCGCATAACGACGAAGACGGCGTGGCGTTAGCCTTCCGATTCATAGGAGGAAAGGGGAGCGGCTGCCTCGACGCAAATGGAAAGCCTCTGAACGGAGGGGAATGGGACGAAGTGGTAGAGGAATTGGGCGAAAATGGGCCCGTTGCGGGTGGCCAAGCCATGCAGGTCGCGGCCGTTTTCCCACCAGACTTTCCACCGGGAGGAACCAGCATCGGTTTGCCGGTGGCCATCGCATGGGCACGGCGCCAAGCACGCGATTTGCCGCTGTTTTCACCGCTCGCGGTATTGGCAACAGGGGAACTCGTCGGTGACCGCGTTGCTCAGGTGCATGGCACCGGTGGCCTATCCAAGGCCGACGCTGAAGGGGGCGCGAAGGGACAGTTGGCTCGTCGCCTGAGCGTTAAGCTCTATTTTGCTGTGGATGTCGCGCGAGATTTTTTCGCGCGTAACGGCTTGGGAGGGCGCTCTTTTCCAGGAGGGACCCCTTGGAACAGCGTCCGGGCGCATTGCGCGCGAGGGGTGAAAGAGTCGGGCCTGACAGATTCCCGGCGTCACTTGCGACTCGTCCAGGAGCAAGACAGTCAGTCGGTCGCGGGCAAAGGAATCGTGCCGAGTGAACTCTGGTCGCGGTGGCGGCGCCTAGGGCGGTTGTGGGAGCACTATCGGGTGTCCAGGGATTCTGCGAGCCTTGACCAAGTCGAAGCATGGCGCCGTGATGTTGCGGACGACCTCGGGTTCGTCTCCTTAGCGCCAGGCTTCTGCGATTTCTCGCGAGTGGAAGACCGCCATCCTGTCGGCGAGTTGCCGGGAAGAAGGCGAGAATTGCGCCGGCTTGATGCCTTCCTAAACGAGCCTGGTGGCGTCTTATTGGTGACTGGTCCGGTCGGTCATGGCAAGACCGCCCTCTTGACAACGTGGCGGCGCGATGTGCAGGCGCGGCGAAGCCACAGCGTGTTCGTTCACTACTTCGCTCAGAATGACGAGCGACTTCGACAGCGCGCAGTGTTCTTCTGGCGCTTGATGGAGCATCTCTACCTAGAAGCTGAGGAACAGCCGCCGGACAAAGAGCCGCTTGTGCATGACGTTCTGAAAGCGTGGGATAGGTGGCAGCGGGAGCCTCGGCGACCGTTACTGCTCGTGATCGATGGACTTGACGAGGCGGAGGCCTGCGAACCTCCGTTTCCCGACCAATGGCCGGCGGGTGTCTGGCTCGCCGTATCCTGCCGCTCGGGTAAGGACGGCAGGCTCCACCCGGCCGTCGAAAAGTGGAAAGAGCGGGCTAGCCACACGTGCCAGGAACTCCCTGTCCTTCCGCTCGACATCCCAAGTATTACAGCTTGGCTGGCGACTCTGGGCGAGCGTCTGAAGGAACGTTTGCCTCCACTTCAGCAAATGGCGGCCGCTATCCACGACCGCACGGGTGGCATGGCATTATTCGTTCGCCATCTATTGGACGATCTGGGTCAAGGCGAGGCCTGGGAGGACGTGTTGGATCCGCGGCACACTCCGGCCGACTTCGGAGATTACATCCGTAAACAATGGGATGGCCTCTACAAGGCTGCGCAGACCGCGCCTTCCGCGGAATTGGCCTTGGAGATCCTCGGTTTTCTGATTGCTGCACGCGGCGCTCTTGCAAATCGAGAACTGCTTTCTTTGCTCGGAAAATCCCCGTCGTTGCACTTAAGTTTGGAGAATCTGCCTGCTGAAGCGCGTCGTTGGGTGGACGTGTGGCCAGCTCCGCCTGCCGATTCCTGGGGCGTCCGGTTTTCGCTGAATCATTGGCTTGTTCGTGAAGCAGTTGCACCCGTGGGCTCTGAGTTTCGAGAGACACTGAATGCTCACCACGCTCCAAGGCTGCTGGCATTCTGTCGGGATGCTTGGCGCGAGGGCAGCCCTTACGCGCTTCGGCATCTGCCTGAACACCTGCTTGAAGAGCGCGATTGGCACGGCCTTCACGACCTTGTCGCCGGCGCCAACGGTGCTGAATTTCAACAACTCCAACGCCACGCCTTCCCCGATGAACCCGCTCTGGCATTAGCCACAGTGCGCCGCGCACTGGAAACCGAAGCTCTCGCCGAAAAAACTGACGCGGTCGCTCTCGTTGAGCTTTCGCTGACACATGCGAGCTTGGTTCACCAACTGGCCCAACCGACAAGCGGCGAAGACGCCGATCGGCTGCCGCCGCTGGAATTGGCCAAGCGCATGACCCGCCTGCCGGTGCAATGGGATCCGGCGGCCACCGTAATGTGGCAACTGGTGGCCGCTTGGATCCTGCACACGCAGGGTCGCCTTTCCGAACGGAACATACACCTCAACGCTTTGACCCGAGCTCCGCTGAAGGTTCCATTGCGCTGGAGTTTGCTAGCCAGCGCCCTTCTGCCACAGTGTTTTGAAGATCCTGGCAGTCCATGGCTGCTGCACTTGGGCGTGAAACTGCTGCCCGAGGAGGCTTTGGCGGATCTCGCGTGCCGGTTGGCAGGGCTGGGCCCAAGGGGTTGGCGTGTCGCCAAGGCGATAACTGAAATTCACTTGCCTGGCAACACATGGCATGGACAACGCGCTCGGCATGAGTTGGTAGTAGCGCTTGCCGAACAGGGCCTTTGGCGGCTGGCAATCAACAGGGCGTTCGCGTCTTTTCAGAATTCCACACCGGCTCCGCAGGAGTGCGTAACGCTATGTGGACAGCTTTATGAACTCGGCAAACTTGGGAAGGATGATCCAAACGCTGCCACATGGTTAGAGCAATGTTACGCGAGGTTTTCGGGTCTGGTCCGCGACGGGAAAGCGCGGAAAGACCAGTTCGAATTGAAAGGCGGTCCTTATTGGCGGGCCTGCCAGACTCTAGGCCAATTAGCTGCTTGGCGCCTCGGCTTGCGGCTGCGTGCAACCGGGGCCGCAGAATCCCTTGTGACTGAACTGGAACAGCAAGCGTTAGAACAGATTACTCGGCTTAACCGGCAGTCCGGAGCTATTGTTATCCAACGGGAACTGGCGGAGGCATTCGCGTTCGGTGGGTCGAGAGCGGAAGCTGCGCCCTTCGGCAACTGGAGGCAGAAAGCGCAGCACTACCACGAGTTGGCAATTGAGAGTTGGAAGCAATTTCGGCAGTGGGATGGAGCAGACGCACTTGAAGTTTTGCAGCAGTGGCTTTGGCTTGCGCGTACCACTTTCAAGCTAGTCGATGAAGGCGTTTGGCAGGGGGAGGAGGGTAAGCGAAAACGTGAGGATTGGGCGAAGGACGTCAAAGATGTTCTTCAGTTGGGTTCTCGTGAGGCATCCAGAGGCGCTCTCGTGCGACTGCTCGCTAAACAACCGGCGCAACCTGGTGGCCCAGGGCAAAACCGGTGGCTGGAGCCGGTCGAATGGGCAGAGGCCGTTATCACCGCCATAGAGACGCTCAGGATCATGCCAGAGGTCAACCCGGGGGACCTTGCAGTTACGATCTGGCACTGCCGTTCACATACAGCCCGCGCGAAGGCGATCTCGCGGTGTATTCAGTCCTGGCGGGACATTCACCAGTTAGAGCAATTGCTGGCCTGCAAGGGTTGGACTGGACGTGATCGGGCTGCCGGTTGGGCCTCCTGGTTTCGCCATGCCCAACGTCTCGAACCAGCTGAATCTCATGAGAACCTGGCACGATACGCCGCGCGGTCGATTCTTGAAGGCACGGCACGGGTGCATCATGCGAAGGTCCAGAGCCTCGAATTACGGGCTGAACTGGCGTTCGCAATCCCTCAGTTCCGCCCGGTCATTCTCTCACAAATCGCATCGGAGTTGCCTGCCGACCGCGGACAGCGGCTTCTGAAGTTGCTTGACCTTTCCCGGATTGCGACTCCTGATTCGAGTATGCCCTTGCTGGGAATGCTGTGGCAGGAGCGCTTCGTGGCAGAAGCCAAGAAAGTACTAACGGACCAACAGCAAGGCGCTCCAAAAGAGGAAGCAACGTTGAGGGCTGCCTTCGCAAGGGCGGCTTATAAGCGAGGCGAATCTAAGGACGCGGTTCGTCATGAGCTCATCAAAGCCGCCGAAAGAATAACCATCTCGCGAAGCCGGCAGGATCGCGTGACAGCACTCTGTGAGGTTGCCGAGGCCGCAGCCGCATGCTACCAGTTTGACTTGGCCAATGAACTGTTCTGCGAGGCCTCGATGGAGATTCCAGCACCGAAAAGCCGGCAGCCCTTCGGGATGAAAGTCAAGAAAGTACATCCGTATTTGGTTGCAGAATGGCTATCTGGACTTGCCAAGGCTGTTAGCAGACTGCCCGACCAAGGATACTGGCAGGCGCACTGGTCAGATTGGGTCCAAAAGGACATGGAATTCTACGAGGAAGAACTCAGACGGGAGCCGGATGCTTACGCAGAGGCTTGTCGTGCGTACGCGGTTGCCTGTGGGTGGAGAGCGCTTTTCGATGAAAAAGACCACCGAACCGACAAAGGGGACCTCTGGGCGAAAGTCAACAACTGCCTTAGAGAGGTCGACGACAAACCTGCAGTGAAGGCTCGTACGTTGCGAGACTTGGCAATTCTGGAGGCCAAGAAAGCTCGCACTGAGCCGGGACGAATCAGGTATGCGCTACGTAGGATTGGTGAGTTGGCTGAAGGGTTTGACAAAGACGATGTGTTGCACAGAATCGGGGCCGTCTTCGCCGACAACGCGTTGGATGCCAAAACAGCAGAGGAGCGCGATCACCACCTTCGCGCTTTTTTGATAGTCTTGCCCGTGTGCGCGGAGTATGTCGGCGCCACATATCTGATGCTGGCGAAACTCGTCCGCTTGTTTCCAGAAAGCGCACCTGCCATATTGGCGGCACTCAAGCGACGAAACATCGTCAGTTTTCCACCAGCACCTTGAAGTGATTTCCCAGACATGCCGTGCGACGCTCCAAGAGCTTGTTCCGCACTTGCAAAGCGTAACCCTGCGGCACTCGAACTCCGGGAACCCGCGGTGGGGGTTGTCGACGTGGCCGGGCGCTACGAACCGGAGCGCTTGAGCTTTAACCATCGCCAGTCTCCGGCCGATTCGGAGCCGCGCCTACGCGTTGACGCTTGTGTTGCGCTAGCTTGGCGCGGAGGGGTTTGGCCGCGCCCTCTGGCCATGGCTCGAGGGATTGGAGTGGCTAGACGTTCGCGGTCCCGCCGCTACGGCGCGCCGTCCACTCTCGGCGCCCTGGCGCACGATGGCCTCCTCTGGTTCCTCTCGCCGGCGGGCGAGTGGATGTCGCGCACATTCGTGGACGGCGACGTCCCACACGCGCGCCGGTTGGGCGAGCATTTGATCGAGGCGTTGCGCCACGCCGAGGCGCGGTTTCAAGCTCTTGATGCTCGCGCCGGATGGGGCGAATGCGCCGGCGCTTTTGTGCTCGACACGGGAGAGTTGAGAGTTGCGGAATCCAGGAAACCGGGCGCAGCGGTCCCTTTATTCTGGTCACGACGTTCGAGACTCCTCCATTCCGCCTGGTCGTGACGCACCCTGGGTGCGCGCACCGGGACGACCTGTACGCGTGCGGCACGCTGTCCGCCCTTCAACCGCGGACGGCCCTCGCAAGATGTAGGCCTACGGAACGGAAGCCGAGCTCGAAGATCCCGCGGTCGCAGTCGCGGACGTTGGGGGTCGCCATGAGCCGGGGCGACTGAATTTCGACCATCACCAGCTTTCAAAGGAACCGGAGCCGGCTTGCGCGCTCACCCGGCCGACGCTGGGCAATTGGTCGCGATAATCACGCGCACTACTGCCCGCTTGACGCGCGCGAGCACGGCCAATGACACCAAGCTCAAGCCGCGGGTTGTTACCGGTGACGGCCCATCGTGTTAGTGCGCCATCCTGTTTGTAATCCCCTTCTCCGCCCGGAAATCTTACTGCACGGGGCCTTGGTTATAGATAGGAAGCGGCCACCGCGCATGAATAGGTCAAAAATGAAGCGAACGCTGGCACCGGTCTTGGACGGCGTCGTGGCAGACAGCATCACATGGTTGGAGGCCCCGCCGCCAGAAATGGAAGTCATCGACGCTGTTGAGATTGCGGCGAGGTGGGTTATGGAGGGAGGGAAATGGGTGAAACAGCGTGCAGTGTCACGCAAGTCGCGACGGTTTCAGCCACGAAGCAAGACATAACGGCACGGAATCGAAGGGCCTCAAAAGGGATCGACCCTGCAGAGACGCCTCGCGATCGAGAACCCCGTGAAGGTGCGATTCCGTGTGGGTCCAATTTGGGGCACGGAATCGCGGTGGGGCCGCGCGGACCCTGAGAGCGCAGAAGCAACTGACTTGAAAAGCGCCGGGGTCGCAGGGTGGTTTCGCTGGTCAGGAGCGCAAATCCGACGCATCGGGACCGGGTTCGCAACGGAGGCGCTTTTCCCCCTCGAAGCAGGAGAACGTTGAAACAGGACGCGGCGGCGATGGGGACTGGTCAAAGACGGACGCATCCGGTTCAGCGGGGGGGACGGCTTTGGGACAAACGCTGTTTCGCGTCAGATTTGGCTGCGGTGGGTGGAAAGCGCCAGTTCGAGAGCTTGGCAGACCCGCTCGGCCGTTGCTTGGCCGGAACGGAACTTCACGACGACCGTGGCTTCCGGCAGTTCGATTTCCGTGCTGGCCTTTTTCGGTTGCTGCGGCGAATCGGTTCGGTTGGCGGTCCGCGCCAGGCGGACCGTCAACCTCCCATTTTGGACTTGGCGCCAGAGGTTTTGCTGCCTGTCGGGTTCGGGTTGCTTTGCGATTTCGAGCAGCACCGATTTGGTGGCGAGATCAGACGTCTGAACAACGGCCAGCAAGCCGGGCTCCAGGTCGAGAATCCGCAGGGCTTGGTTGATGGCCGCCGGGGACTTTCCCACTCGCTCGGCCAGATCACGCTGGGTCAGGTTGAACTCATCGATGAGGCGTTTGAAAGCGCGGGCCTCTTCCACGGGATGCAGGTCCTTGCGGTGGATATTCTCGATCAGTTGCACTGCCAGCCTCGCGTGCTCGGCAACGGTCCGGACGATGCAGGGCACTTCGGCCAAACCCAAGCTGCGGCAGGCGGCGAAGCGGCGCTCCCCGGTGATCAAGCGATACCGTCCGCCCTCCGCAACCTCGACCACCAAGGGATTGATCAATCCTTGTTCGCGGATGGATGAAGCGAGACCGGCTAATTCGCCCAGGTTCTTCCTCGGTTGATTCGGATCAGGGTCAATAAGCGCGAGCGGCAACATCGCCAGGTGCGGTTCGTCCCGGCCCGTGGGGTCGAAGGTCAGGCTGCCTTCTCCGGCAGCTTGGCGGGCAAGTCGGTCTTTCAGGCTAAGGGCCATAGATCCTGAATCTCCCCGGTGAGTTGTTCATAATCGCGGGCCGCGCGGCTGTGCGCGGCGTAGGTGCCTACGTCTTTTGGCTGATCTTCGGTCTGGCAGCGATTGAGGATTTCGCAACGGTTGATGCGCGTGTGGAGGAGTTTGGTCCGCAGCGGTTCCAGCGCGCGGTCCACCATGCCAAGGGTGACGGTGGCCTGCGGCATGACCATCGTCAGCAAAATGCGGTAATCCCAGCCGGTCCCGAAGCGCTTGACGCTGTTCAAGGTGTCGAGCAAGTCGCCCAAGCCGCGCAAGGCGTAGCCGGAGGGTTGCGTGGGAATGAGAAAGTGGCTGGCGGCGACCATCGCGTTCACTGGCAACACCCCCAGCGTCGGTTGGCAATCAATCAGGACGTAATCGAACTCCTGGAGACCTTCGATGGCGTGTTGAAGTCGCTGCTCACGGAAGTGGCGGCTGTGAAGAAGCGAATCCGCCTTCGAGAGGGCAAGCGAAGCGGGGACCGCTTTGAGGAGGGGCAAGTAAGTATCCGCGATCACGGACGAAACGCCGGCGGAGTCCGAGAGGAGGACATCGCCGATGGTCCTGTCGGTAAATTGTTCCGGGTCGAGGCCAAGCCCAATAGTGGCGTGCGCTTGCGGGTCGAGGTCGATGAGCAGCGTTCGCCGTCCGGCACGAGCCAACGCGGCGGCGAGATTGACAGCGGTGGTTGTCTTCCCCACCCCGCCCTTCTGGTTGATGATCGCAACGGTCCTCATGCGCACGCCTCCTGTGCGTCCCCGGATCTGGCGTTCGCATCAAACCTGCTTGGATTGAAGCGGCTGTCCCACTCCCAGAAATCCGGCACATGAGCCTGCGGATCTTTGTTGAAAAACTCCGCCAGGGCGAGCAATCGGCTTTCCTCGGCGTCGAACGCGGCGATCCATTCAGCCGACACCAAGAGCGGACCACTGGTCATTGAACGGCGGAGCCGTTCACGTTCTTTCGCGAACGTGTCATAGATTGACGGTTTGGTCCGCTGTAACTCGATTTCAGCTTGGCGGAGGAAAGACATGTAGGCGGCGGCAAATGCGGCGTGGTGGGCCTTTCTGGCCTTGCCAAGGGCCTCCGCTTGGCGAGCCGCGCCTTCGGTTTGCAGCTCTTTCAGGAACTTGTCGACATAGAGCACCAGCGCAAAAGAGAGATTCGGCTTGGCCTTGAGATCGCCTCTATGAGCAGCACGCATGAAACGGCCAAATCTGCGCCCCAAGTGCGTCAGTTTATCAGGGTCGCCGTCCTGCCGCGCTAGACGCGAGAGGAATTGCGCGGCAACCTCAATGTCCTTCGGAAACGGCTCCGTGGCCGCTTCGCCTGAAAAATCGTGGTAGGCGGCGTAGTAGTGCCGAGCGAACAGCTTGGCCGCCGAATAAAGCTCGGGGTCGTTTTCACTCGCCTCCGCGCCCGACGGTTTCGGCCAATCCTCCTCGATGGCACGGCGCAAGAGGCCGAGTCGGTTGCGATTGGCGGTACGGTAAGGCAGCCATTCAATCTGCCGCCGAATGACCTCGGCTGAGTTCCTTCGCGCCAGCAGTGCCGCGGTCGCCTTGGTGAACCCGGCCTCCAGGAGAGAACCCAAACCCGGATTGGCAGCAGCAAAGGGTTCGGGGCAAAAGGCGCCCGCAGACGCGGCTGAATCGCTCGCCCTTGCTGTTGTTTGATCGTTTTTAAGATCCCTTTTAACCCTTATGCCGTTCACCATTTTGGACCGCTCCTCGTTCACCTTTTCCGGCCGGTCCCGTTCACCATTTCCGACCGGTTCGACATTCCTCGCTTCTGACTGCCTCGGCGCGGGCTTCCCCTCGTCGACCTGTCCGCTTTGGGGCTCCTGACGCTGAGGCGTGCGTTCAACCTGCATTGGCCTCGCCCAGCGAATACCGTAGGTTGCCGGCCGACTTTCCCTGCCTGCGGAGGGATCGAACCAACCTGGATCGATTCGCTCAATATAGCCGGAATGGCAGGCCGCCATGACCGCCCCGTGGACATGGTGCCGGGAGATGCCAGTGAGGCGGCACAATTCCGTGATGGAGAGGCTCACCGGGACCTTCCGCTCACCTCCCGGTCCCCATTGAATCGAGTAAAAGAGCAGCGCAGCCACAACCCGAATCACGGACAACCGCTCTTTTGGGAGCAGGTAATCGAAGAACGCGTTCGGGATGTTCTTCCGGGCGGCCTTTGGGCGGGAAACCACCTTACCCTGCTCGTGTTCGTGGATGACCATCGCTTCCGGGTAGTAGAAGCCGTTGAACTCGGCTGGGCGGTCGGTGTAAGGGCCCTGCTCGTCCCAGCAAAGTTCGTAAACACCGCTCTTCCCTGGAATGCCCGCCCGGTCGGGTTCTGGTGCTTGCACACAACGTAGGCAGCGGCGCTCGGTGGCCTCGCGCAGAGCGGCAGCGATGCAGTCACGGGACAGCCCTGCCTTTTCGGCCAATTCGCGGTAACTGAATCGCAATTGCTCTCGCGTCGGGTTTCCCTCCCTATCCACCCAGCCCAGCACTTTGCGCAGGGCGTAGCCGACGATGCGGACCGTGCCGCGCGAGCAGTGTGGCACGACGAGGGTGAAAAACTGAATCGGGACGAAAGTGACGTTGGCGCGAAAATCCGGGAATCCGGCAAAACATGGGGTTTCGCTCGCCTCCGGCGCCACGATTCATCGCTCCTGGTAAACTTCGCCTTCCGCCGACGGCGGTTGTGTTGCGGAGGGCAACGGATGCCCGTTTCGCTCCGCGTGCTCGCGCACAATGAGATTGATGCAGCGACTGCGGTCGCGGTCTTCTTTTTCCGCGAGGCGCCGCAAGTAATCGAGCACCGGGATTTCGAGCGTTACCCCCACAGACCTTGCGAGACGCTTCTGTCGCGTTGCCATCACCTCCCCCTCAAACCGTCATGCCCTGCCTTGCCCTGTCATAGCATGGCAGGGCATGGTGTAACAACAGGCTTTCTGGATAGTGCCTCGCTGGACGCGCATTTCAACTTTCAAAACGCCGTCGCATTCCGCTGTCAGTCCGTTGTCAAACCGTGTTAGAACCGATCTGCTTTGGGAGGTTTTTGCTCCCGGCAAACGTCAGCGTGATGCCAATCGCATTTCTCTGACTTCATTGAGACGGGCGCGAGCGCCCAGCAAACCGGACTCACCATCCGGCTAAGGAGATCGCCTCACCAGCGGTCGTGCTCACGTCCCGTAGAGCTGGATTTCCACGAGAGT
>Ga0187868_1001663_pt1 | contig 15423 bp, 12 predicted proteins | sample June2016WEW_13_4_FD_133014 | JGI IMG/M metagenome (GOLD analysis project Ga0187868, IMG submission 133014) | Peatland microbial communities from SPRUCE experiment site at the Marcell Experimental Forest, Minnesota, USA - June2016WEW_13_40 | ecosystem: Environmental > Terrestrial > Soil >... | reverse complement strand
TCCGGCTTCAGCGTGACCCCAAAGGTAGTGGACTCCCCCAGGGCCACAATGCGGTAGGCGAGGCCCTTTTCGCGGGGAATCTCCTTTCCGCGAAAGCCTCTCGAGTTGATGCGAATCCGGCTCTGAAACAGGGTCCCTTCGGCTCCCGGCCGCAGCCTGAAGGGCAAGAGGCCCTGGCGCGGCCCCACGGCAACATTTGCCATGAACGAGTCCCACTGCTCGAGGTAATATCTCCACCAGTGCGCGAAGGCGGCTGGGTCCTTCTTTGCCCACTGGTAGGAATAGCAGTTCCTGCCTGTGCCGGGACGCGCATCGAGCCGGTAGCCGGGACGGATAACGAGGTCCGCCAACGGCAGGCCAATGGCGATCAGTATCAGCGTATTGATGAGTTGAATGCCGAGCCACGGAACTCGAAACCAGAGCTTGCAGAGGATCAACCAGGCGACGTTCAGCAGCAACCCCGCATAGAAGGCGCCGGGCGCATTGAGCGAGTAAGAATCAACCAACCAGAGTAACGCGCCGCAGGCGACCCAAACCATTCCCAGGGTTTTCCATCCCGTTTTCAGCGATGAAACCGCGAAACGAAAACCCACTGGGAGGATGGCCGCCGCGAGCAGCCAGGCCATCACGGAATAATAGGTGTCCGTCAGAGCGGCAATGCGCCCCTTGGCCAGCAGCAGGCTGGTTGGAATCCCCAAAGTGCATACCCAGGCAATAAGGAGGCCCAGCTTTCCCACCGCATCCCGGCGGGCGGGCGGTGTGAGATTGGCTGCCATCACGCTGGCGCCCAGCACTCCTAAAGCGGCGGTGCCGGGCCACGGTGTTCCGATCCAGACGCCCATCACAATCGCGCAAGCCATTGTCAGGGCCTGCCACACAAAAAGCACCGGAGCGCCACGGTTCATTGCAAGTACTCAGAAACCGTCGCCGACCTCGGTTATCCTCAGCGAGGTTCCCGGCCGGATGCTTTTGCGCTCGCACATCGCTTTGGGCAGCACCACCTGGCGCTTGGTGGTCACTGTGATCGTCGTCGTCATAGACGCAAGGTTATCCTATGTTATCATTCGCTCAAGAGTCGAGGAGCCTCAGCGCACTTGGATGAGGCGGTGTCCCTGCTCGATCCAAGCGATGATCTGGGGAAGCTGCGGAACGAACCGGAGCCGCAACGCCCGGTTGGAAGCGTTGCCGATGCGCAGCCAAACGATGACCGGACTGCGTGGACTTTGGCGCACGCGATCCGCAAAATCTTCGTCTTTAGTGATGACCACGGCTTGGGTTTCCAAGGCGTAGCACCAGATGGGCTGGTCTGCGGCTTCGCGGAGTCCGACCTCTTCCACGTGCTTGGCGTCGCGGCCCGCTTCCACCAGCCAGCGCGCCAGCGCCGGGGGCAGTTGGGCATCAACGATAAAGCGCACCCGAAGACCTCATTGGCTGGCGGTCACCAGGACCGGGTGATTCACTTCTTGAGCCGCGTACTCCAGGCAGGCCCGAATGTCTTCGGGTTGCAGATAAGGAAAATCCTGAAGGATTTCGTTCTCCGGCACGCCGTCGGCCAGCATGTCCAGCACATCCTTGACGCGGATGCGCATACCCCGGATGCAGGGGCGTCCGCCGCACTGGCTCGGGTTAAAGGTGATTCGATCCGCATATTTCATGGGCACACTGTATTCTCTTTCATCCGCGCTCTCAAGCAGAGCTTCCAACATCCGCTTCCACGGCTCTTGCGTCGAAAACCGTCGGCAGCGCGCTTTTACTTTCGGGCCTGGTTGCAGGCCTGGGGTGCGCCGGCGCACATCACCATTCCGATAAACTTGTGACCTTGGGCGGGTCCGGCGCGGGGCTCTCGGCGCGGGGCAACGGGACAAGGCGGACGGCGAGGCGGCAGTCGGTGATGGCGGGCAGGTGGATCGCCAGTTTGCGAATGTCTCGATTGCCGGCCTGGCGGTCCGGATGGGGCGAGTCGGGCAGCGGTTGGGCATCGCGGATTTCAAAGGCGGCCTGGGCTGGGGCGAGGATTTCGGCGCGGAGTTGGAGGCCTGCCTGGCGAAGGGTGGCGGCGCGTCCGTCGTTTTCGATCACGATGGCGGCGGGGGTGTGCATGAACCACCAGAGTTGGGCGGGTTGGGCGGCCTGAATCTCGTCCTGGACGAGGAGTTGGCTGCGAGCCAGCAAGGCGATGCCGCGCCAGACTTTGCGCGCGCTCTTGTCATAAGCCGAAGTGAGGTCGGCTATCGCGAAGGCCTTGGCGGGGTTGGACTCGAAGCGAACCACTCGGGCGGTGGCGGAAGGGTTTTGGTCCGGGCCTGGGCCGGGATTGAGCACGAGGGTGTTTTGGCCTTCGGCCCGGAGGCGGTAGTATTGCCAGCGCTGGGCGCCGAAATAGCCGGGCAGGTTGTAATCGTCGGCGCCCAGGGCGACAGCCCATCGCGCCCCCAGGGCGTCGAAGACGAAGTCGCCCAGGTCCAGGTGGCTGTGATTGGCTTGATTGTCGCCGCCTTTGAATCCGACGAAGAGCGCCTTTGGGTTTTCCCACTCACTGCGGAAGACGGCGACTTCGGCTCCACGGAAGTGCTTGTCGAGCGGCAGTCCGGCAGCGGCGGGCCCGGCGCCGGTGGAGTCGCGCCAGAGCAGGTCCAGGGGGGCGGGCGCGGCGGCCTGGCGCTCGAACCAGGCGTAGATGGGTTGGTTGAAGCGCCGCGCCAGCCAGAACATCTGCGGGGCGCGAATGGTCTGGTCACCGCCATCGGCATAGTTGAAGGTGCGTCCCAAGGGGCCGGTGAGGTAAATGGGAAACAGGCCCGTCTGGGCGAAGCCGCTGATTTGGGACAACCCGAAATCGGCGCCGAGAGCGGTTTGGAGGGCGGCGAGAAACAGGACGTTGTAGGACGTGGCGTAGTTCCAGTAGCCTGGGCCTTCCTTCCAGGCGCCGTCGGGGGCGAACTCAGACATGGCCAGTTGCAGGGATTTGAGGGCTGCTTCCAGGATTTCGCCGGCCAACTCGGGTTCGTCCTCCGCCAGGGCGAGGGCGCCCATGCCGATGCCCCCATTGCAGACCTGGTTCCAATTATGGCGGGCCTGGGTCCACCAACCGCGGGCGCGATAGAGCGCGAGGGCAGGTTTGAGCCCGTTTTCCACCATGGCCCGGCGCAGGAGGGCGCGCTGTTCAGGGGTCCAGGAGTCGTAGAGCCAGTCGTAGGCGACGGCAAAGGCGTGGGTCATCTCAGCGGTGTCCAGGAAGTGACGCGGGTTCCAATCGGGGAAGCGCGCGGCAGCGTCCAACTCCTGCCAGGCGCGCTGGGCGTAAGCGGGGTTGCCCTCGAGGCGGTGGAGCAGTCCCAAGACATAGACCCGGTTGACCACCCGGCGGCTGGTCTCGAGGAGCCGCAACCCGTCGGGAATCTCGTAGCGCGAAGGCGGGGCGGCCATGATTTCCTGTGCCCGCTGCCGCAACCTGGTCCGCCAGGACTCGAGGGCCGGGTCGGCGGCGATGCGCTGGGCCAATTGGGCAAAGTCGTTGGAGGAGGCCAGCAGCCGCGGATGGCCCTTGTGCAGTTGAGCCAAGAGCTCCGCTGCGGGCGGAATGGGCACGAGCGGTTGGGCGGCTTGCCGCGCCGGCAAGGCCGGGGCGGAGCATAGGAACAGGAGCGAGATCCCCAAACTGAGAAATGCGCGTCGAGTCATGGCGCCAGGAAACAGCAACCAGCGAATTTTGCGAGCCAAAACTCTCTATTGTATTGACATCCTGCGGCGCAAAAGCGCAAAAAGGAGCGCACTGTGACATTTACAGGGACATGGCGCCCCTTTCGGCCCAAATTATCGCGACCTTGCGCGTTGCCCGCCTCATCGGCGGCGGCGGAGTCCCTCTGTTGCCCATATACCATGACCCGTAACTCCGGAAAGGAACACTCACCCATGAAATTCAATCAGCAGCCCCGCAGCCGGTTTGACCTGGCCTGGGCCTCCCTGGCCGCTTTTGTGCTCGCGCTGGCTGCGCCCGCCTACTCGCAGACCGCCGACACGTTCAATCCCGGAGCCAACAGCAACGTATGGGCAATAGCCGTCCAAACCAATGGGTATGTCCTGGTGGGGGGTGACTTTACGAGCATCGGGCCGGCAGGCACCAATTACAATTATCTGGCGCGGCTAAACGCGGCCGGAACCGTGGACACCAAGTTCAGCGGGATTGCGGATGGCGAGGTCGACTGCATCGCCGTTCAGCCCGATGGCAAGATCCTGGTTGGAGGCAACTTCACGACCCTGTCCGGCCAGGCCTGCACCAATATCGGACGGCTCAACATGAACGGCTCCTTCGATACCAACTTTGTTGCCGGTTCCGATGGCACCATCCAATGCCTGGCCGTGCAGGCGGACGGCTCGATCCTGTGCGCCGGTAGTTTTACGACGCTTGACGGTCAACAGTACGGCAGCCTGGGCCGGCTCCAGACCAACGGCACGCTCGACACCACCTTTAATCCCGCTCCCGACCAACCGGTCAATGCGTTGGCGGTGCAACCCAACGGCGAGATCCTGGTGGGCGGCCAGTTCACGATGTTGGGTGGGCAGAATTGCGCCTGGCTTGGCCGGCTCCAGACCAACGGGACGCTGGACACCACCTTTGCCCCGAGCCTCGATGCTTCCGTAACCACGCTGGCAGTGCAAGCCGATGGCAAGGTCGTGGCCGGGGGCTCCTTCAGCACGCTGGACGGCCAGCCCCGCAACAACCTCGGACGGCTCAATGCCGACGGCAGCCTGGATGCCACCTTCAATCCGAACCCCGATTCTCCGCCCAATAGTCTGGTCTTGCAGGCGGACGGCAGCATGGTTGTGGGAGGAGGTTTCCGGAACCTGGCAGGGCGGTCCTGCAGGTACCTCGGGCGTCTGACGGCGGCGGGCGTCCTGGACACTAATTTTCTCACGAGCGCGAACGCCGCCGTGGGCGCTCTTGCCATTCAGGTCGATGGCAAGGTCCTTGTTGGAGGCACTTTCACCAACCTGGCCGGACAGCGGCGCGCTTACTTGGGCCGCCTGACCAACTCGGTTTCGCCGACCCAGAGCCTCTCCTCGGATGGCTCGAGCGTCACCTGGCTTCGAGGAGGCAGCGAGCCGGAAGTCTGGCGCACGAGCTTCGAGGTCTCCCCTAACGGGCTGAACTGGACCAACCTGGGCGCCGGCGCGCGCACCACCGGCGGCTGGATTCTGACTAACATCACGGTGCCGCCCAAGTCGATGCTCCGCGCGCGCGGTTACGTTCCGGGTGGACTTTTCAATGGCTCAGGCTGGTTTGTGGAAGCTGATTCAGCCCCGCTGACACTGGTCAGCTCACCCGCCAGCCGGACCAATCTTGCAGGGACCTCGGCGACCTTCACGGTGCAGGCCTCGGGCACCCCGGTTTTGTCCTATGTTTGGCGCAGAGCGACCGTCTCGGGGACCGTCACTTTGACCGATGGCGGACACATCTCCGGCTCCGGCACCGCGACCCTCTCGCTGACCAACCTGACGGGAGCCGACAGCGGCGCCTATTCGGCCGTCATCAGCAGTCCTTTCGGCTCGGTCACCAGTGCCGTCGCCAACCTCACGGTCCTGGACCCGTATATCTCCAAGCAGCCCGTGGGCAGCACCAACGCGGCCGGGACCCCGGCTTCGTTCAGCGTGTCAGCCTTCGGCGCTCCGCCGCTCCGTTACCAGTGGCTCAAGAACGGGACCAACCTGGTGCAGGGTGGCAATCTCTCCGGCACGACCAACTCAACACTCAAGTTGAGCAGCGTCGAGGGTAGCGATGCCGGGGCCTATACGGTGCTGGTGACCGACCCCTATGGTGACGTGATTAGCGCCGCCGCCATGCTGGCGGTGCTCGATCCGTTCATCACCAATCAGCCCGTCAGTCTGCAGGTCGATGCCGGCCAACCCGCCGTCTTTGACGTTGGGGTCGCCGGCACAGCGCCCCTCGCTTACCAGTGGCGCATGGACGGCACCAATCTCGCCGGCGCAACCACTGCCACCTTGTCCGTGCCCAGCCCTCAAAGGACCGATATCGGCAATTATGACGTGGTCGTTACCAACCACTTCGGCAGGACCACCAGCACCGTGGCTTCCCTGACCGTGAACCTGGCGGTTGTTGATACCTGGAACCCGGGGGCGGACAATCCCGTGTTGGCCATCGCCCAGCAGAGCGACGGCAAGATCCTGATCGGGGGCGACTTCGGGTCGCTGAGCGGCCAGCCGCGGCTGGGCCTTGGGCGCCTCAACACCGACGGCTCGCTGGACGGCTCGTTCAATCCGGGCGCCAACAACAACGTCAATGCCCTGGCCCTGCAAACCGACGACAAGCTCCTGGTCGGAGGCGAGTTCACGACTCTGGCCGGGCAGGCCTGCAATTTTCTCGGGCGGCTCAACACCGATGCCACGCTTGACACCACATTCAATCCGGCTCTCAACGGCAGGGTGCTGGCCTTGTCCATCCAGGCGGACGGGAAGATCCTGGTCGGGGGCCAGTTTACCACGGCCGGCGGGCACTCCCGCAACTGTCTGGCGCGCCTCAATTCCGATGGCACGCTCGACACCGCCTTCGCTCCCGCGCCCAATAATTCCGTGCTGGCCCTGGCGGTGCAGCCCGATGGCAAGATCCTGGCGGGCGGCGTCTTCACCGGGCTGGGCGGAGAGCCGTGCTATTACATCGGCCGGCTCAACGCGGACGGCACGCTCGATTCCTCCTTCTATTCCGAAGCCAACAGTTGGGTGTACTGCCTGGGCTTGCAGCCGGATGGCAAGATCCTGGCTGGCGGTGTCTTCACGATGCTCGACGGACAGACCAACTGGTGCATCGGCCGGCTCAATGCGGACGGCAGCGTGGACACCACTTTCAAGCCCAACGCCAACAACCTGGTTTATTGCCTGGCTTTGCAGGCGGACGGAAAGGTCCTGGTGGGGGGCAGTTTCACCACTCTGGACGCGCAGCCGCGCAAGTATCTGGGCCGGCTAAACCCGGATGGCTCGCTGGATGCCACGTTCAATCCTGGGGCCGATGGCCAGGTCTCCGCGCTGGCGCTCCAGACCGATGGCTCCGTCGTGACCGGCGGCTCCTTCGCCACCTTCGGCGGCCAACCCCGCGCCCAGGTCGGACGCTTGCTCCCGACCGATCCCGCCATCGACTTCCTTCAATTTGATGGCGCCACGATTACCTGGCAGCGCGGCGGCACCAGCCCGGAGGTGTGGCTCCCCACTTTCAAGACCTATATTGACGGCACAGGCTGGGTGGACCTCGGCGCCGTCCAGCGCCTCACTAACGGCTGGCAATTGACCGGGCTGGGCCTGGATCCCAGCGCCCTGATCCTTGCTCAAGCCTATGTCGCCGGCTCCGGCCCCTCCTGCTGGTTCGTCGAGCAGTCTCTGCCCTTAATACCATTAAGCCCGCCAACCATCCTCCGCGATGCCAGTTTCGGTTTCCAGGCAAACCAGTTCGGTTTCGACGTCTCCGGCACCATTGGCCAAAGTGTCATTGTCGAGGCCTCAACCGACCTGGTGAATTGGACGAGCCTGACTAACATCACTCTGGGCTCGGGTCCGTTCTTCTTCAGCGACCCCAGCGCAACGAACTTCCCGGCGCGGTTTTACCGCGCCACGGGCCAGTAGTTTCCGCTCCAGAAGTATCTGGACGCGAGGGGCGAGGGACGACGGACGAGGGACGACGGACGAGAGACGACGGACGAGGGACGAGTGTCGGGTGTCGAGTGTCGAGGGGTGGCGCCTGGTTGCCTCGACCCTCGACACTCGTCCCTTGGATGCCGGATTGCCTACGAACTGGGGTCTAACCGGTTATTCGCAGATTTGGCGTTCCTGTCCATTGGACCCGTGTGCCGCTTCCTGGGGAGCCGATGCGGACAGGGCCTGCCGGGAGGCATTGGGAAACCAAGTCTGTTCGGGACGGGGCGGGGGAGCCGGGGCCCAGTCAATCGCGCGGTCCACGACCTGGCGCATGCGCTCAAACCACCACCTGGCCCGGCTCAGGTGCCGCTGGCGCCGGCTTACCGGATGGCATCCACCGGCGTTGGCAAGGCTCAGTTCCAGTTGTCCATTGATCATATTCGGCCTTTCTTTTTTCGATCAATGTAAATGGGGGGGTGGGTCAAAGGCTGTCCAACCCCCAAAGATTTTTAAAAAATCTTTCAGCGGCAGAGCGGCAACCCAAGAAAGGAATTTTTCCAGGTCCTACGCCGATTGAACCTCGGCTGCGGCTGCGCCGCGCATCCCGAGGAGGGTGACGACGAGGGCGCTCAGGGAGGCCAGCACGGCGGCGCTCCAGGCATGGCGGGCGATGGCGGCGGTGGTGAAGAGCAGGTTCGCGAGCGCCCATATCGCCAGCGGATAGCTATCGGGAGGAGGGCTCGCCCGCCGCTTGTCGATGAGCGAGGGGGTGGCGAGCACCAGGATAAAAAGGGCCGTGACCGCCTGGGCCCCGAGGCCGACGCAGGAGGCGAGTGATGATGGGGGGCCGCCTGAAGGCGGCGCTCCGACCTGCCGGGGCCAGGAATGCCCGGCGCAGGAGGCGAAGGGCTGGGATGCCAGATTGAACAGGACGGCCAGAAGGACGGTCAGGCCGAGGACCTGGAAACCGTAGGTGAAGGACGCGCGGCAGGGGCGCAAAATCAGTCTTGCGACCCCGCGCGAGGTCAACAGCGCCAGCAACCAGAACGCCGCTGCCCACGGCAGCCAGCGAAGGTCCTCGTTTCCGGAACGTCCGGGCCCGGTGATCGGCCCGAGTGGAATTCCTGCGCGCGCCCCGGCAGCCAGGGCCAGGCCGGCGAGGGACAGGATAATGATCGAAGCCAGCGCCACGTTCTGGCCGGGCACCTGTCTGGCTTGGGCTGCCAGCACGCCGGCCACAGCCAGGAGCAGCAGCAGGGCTTCCGGCCACCAGGCATCGCCCCAGAACGGATGCGGCAGGCACACCCGAACCCACACCAGCGCATACTGGGCCAGCAACAGTCCCGGAAGCAACCACGCTCGATTCATCGCGAGATAATCTGCCCCGCTTCAGAGCAGGATGCCCGATGATTGAAAATTGAAAACTGACAATTTTCCATTTGGAATCTGCGGTGTGTATGCATCGAGGGCTGCAGGCTCGCGGCGGGGACGCAGCGGCCTGGTGTTTGGACATTCTCCACGCCAACGGCGTGCGGGCATATCAGCCCAGGGCAACGCCCTGGGAAACCAGCCCCCAACGACACAGCCCGCCCAGCAAGGGCGGGGGTAGCCCCCGTGGCCAGCGCCCTTTCAGGGCGCCGGAGTGTAGTGAAGGGCCGGCTTTCCCAGGGTGTTACCCTGGGCTGATATGCGCGCGCGCTTTCAGCGCGTGCTCTTGCGAGAATCGGCTCGATGCATGAATGTCCGAACTCGAGCGCGGCGGCGAAGCCACCGCCTAGTGTGACGACCCGGAAATGGCTCAAGCAGTTCAGTTGCGATTGGTTTCGGCGCCGCCCACCGGAGTCGGCAGGTTGGCGCCTACGGCCCTTTCGAGCTTCGAGCGCGCCACGGAATAGTCGTGGAGCGCTTGGATTTCGGTGGTGCGGGCTTCGGTCAGGGCGGTCTGGGCGCTGAGCACGTCGAGTTGGGTGCCAGTGCCGGCTTCGTATCGGGACCGGGCCAGGCGGAGGGCCTCTTCGGCCTCCTCGACCACCTTTTTTTGGGACTCGAGGACCTCCTGGGCTTCGATGAAATTGGAGCGGGCGGTCCGGACTTCCAGTTCGATGCGCCGCCCGGTGTCGTCGAGATCGATGCCGGCCCGTTCATAGCGGGCGGTGGCCTCTTTGACGCGGCCGCGCGTGAGGAACCCGTCGAAGATGTTCCAGGTCACCTGGACGCCGGTAATCCAGCCGTTGAGATCATAGCCGAGATCGGAATGGAGCATGGAATTATGGACATCATAACCGGCGAAGGCCTCGACGGCCGGCTTGGAACCGGCCTTGGCGTTGACGATGTCCTCGGCGCGCAGGGCCCGGGCCTTGCGAAGGGAGCCCAGTTCGGAGCGTCGTTCGAGGGCCAGGGCAATGGCGCGGGCCAGGTCGAGCGGGTAAGGTTCGGCCTGGAGCTTGCCCGAAAGGATGAGGGGAATGTCCTCGAAGGTTTCCTTGGGCACATTGAAGCCGAGGAGATTGGCCAGGTTGTTCTTGGCGATGCGGAAGCTGTTGCGGGCGCGAATCAGCCGGGGCCGGGCATTGGCCAATTCGACCTCGGCCCGGAGCACGTTGAAGCGCGGCACCGTTCCCGCGTCGAACCGGCGCCGGGTGTCGCTCAACTCCTGGGTCAGCAACTCCACCGAGGCCTCTTGCACGGTGATTTGCTGCTCGGCCAGCAGCACGTCGTCATAAGCAATCTGGACGTCCAGCACCGTGTCCGCCACGGCCGTCTGGTAATTCAACGCCGACTGTTGCCTGGTCAAACGGGCCACGCGCAGGGCTGAGAGCATCCGGCCGCCCTCATAAATGGATTGCACCAGCCGGATTTGGGAGGTCCAGTTTTCATCGACGCCAAAGTGGATGCCGCCGGCGAGGCCGGGGATGTTGGTCGGAAACGAGAAGGAATCCACGTCGGTGGGCTGCAAGGCGTTGAAGCTGCCGGTCAGGCCCACCTTGGGCAGGACCACCGCGCGGGTCTGAATGATCACGCCCTGGGCGGCCTCGAGTTCCTTCCTGGCCCGCAAGATGTTGGGGTTCTGCTGGAGCGCCAGGTCCAGGGCGTCGGCCAGGGAAAGGGGCTGGGTGATGAACTGGTGGGCAGGGGAGGACGGGGCGGCTGGGGCGGTCGCCGCCGAACCGGCCAGCCAGAGCGGCAGCAGGAGCAATGCGGCCGCCCGGCCCATAGACCCCGGCCCCGGGCCGGCATCGGGCTTGGCCGCGGGGGCAGGGCCGGCGGCCTGCGGGGGGCCGGGCTGTTCAACGCTGTTTTCCGGCTCCGGGCACGCATACATGAACACGCTCCGGGCCCCGGATTCATTGGTGCCCATCAGATCCATGTACATCTTCACCAACTCCTGCTCTTCCTTTTCCGAGTCTGTCAGTTCGCGATTCATCGAGGTTCGGGCAATAAGTAATACTTCTCGGTGTATTGGCGGACCATGCGGGCGGTGGTAAACTGCGGGACCAGGGTGACCATGGCGCGGCGGATTCGTTGAATCCACTGCCGGGGAATGCCCTGGGCATCGCGCTGGTAGAAGAGCGGAATAACTTCCTCGGTGAGCATCTTGTAGAGGTTGGCGCTGTCGCTGCGGTCCTGTTCTTCGACCGAATTGCTGTGGAGATCCTCGCCGATGGCGAAACCGTTGGTGCCGTCGTAGCCTTCGCGCCACCAACCGTCGAGGATGCTCAGATTGAGGCAGCCGTGGGCGCCGGCCTTCATGCCGCTGGTGCCCGAGGCCTCGAGGGGACGGCGGGGGGTATTGAGCCAAACATCGCAGCCGGAGACCATCTGGCGGGCCACGTGGACATCATAGTTTTCAAGAAACACCAGATGCCCTTGCAGGTCGCTGTATTTGCTCAGGTGGATGATGTGCTGGATGTAGCGCTTGCCCTCATCGTCGCGCGGGTGGGCCTTGCCGGCAAAGATGAATTGGATTGGCCGATCCGGGTCGCGGGCCAGGCGGACGATGTTCTTGAATTGCTGGAAAATGAGCGGCGCCCGCTTGTAAGTGGCGAACCGGCGGGCGAACCCGATGGTCAAGGCGTCCGGATTGAGCAGTTGGTCGAAGGCGATGAAATCCCCGTGCGTCAGGCGCTGTCCCTGAATGAGCAGGCGGCGCCGGGCGAATTCGATCAGCTCGCGGCGCAGTCTGTAGCGCAGCGCCCAGAGCTCTTCGTCCGAGGTGAACTGGGGGTCGGCCAGACGCTGCCAGAACTCCGGGGAATTGATGCGGGTGATCCAGCCGGCGCCCGGCCCCGGCTGTCCGGAAAGGGGCTCCCCGTCGGGCGGCTCAGGGCTGCCTCCCAACTTGGCCCGCCAGAACCGGCGCACGGTTCCCTTCATCCAGCCGAGCAAGTGGACTCCGTTGGTGATGTACCCGATGGGGACCTGCTCGACGGGCCTGTCCGGATAGAGGCAATGCCACATGTGGCGGCTCACGCGCCCGTGCAACTCGCTCACGGCATTGGCGGCGCGCGAGAGCTTCAATGCGAGCACGGTCATGCAGAAGGGCTCTTTGGAGTCTTGCGGGTTGACCCGGCCCAGCTTCATGACTTCGGCAAATGGCACCGGCAATTGAGTGCGAAACCGGTGCATCGCATAATCCATGAGATCCGCGCTGAAACGGTCATGCCCCGCCTCGACCGGGGTGTGGGTGGTGAAAATGCACTCGGAGCGGGTCAATTCGACGGCTTCCTGGAAGTTCCTGCCGGCCGCCATCTTCTCGCGGATGAGTTCGAGGGTGAGAAAGGCGGCGTGGCCTTCGTTCATGTGGAAGACCGAAGGACTAAGCCCCAGCGCCCGCAGCAACCGCACCCCCCCGACGCCCAGCAACACTTCCTGCATAATCCGCGTGGTGCTGTCCCCGCCATACACCCGCAACGTCAGGTCCCGGAAATGCTGCTCGTTTTCCGGGCGATTGGTGTCCAGCAAATAGACCGCCGCGCGCCCCACATTTGCGCGCCAGGCCTGGAAAGCCACCCGGCTCATCCCAATCTCCACGGCGCACACCACCGGCTCTCCTTTCCCATCCAGCACCGGCTCCAACGGCAGGTTCTTGGGGTTTAAAAGCGTGTAATACTCGGTCTGCCAATTGTTCGCATCGATCGCCTGCTGAAAATAGCCTTCCCGGTAAAACAGGCTGACGCCCGCAAAACCAAGCCCCAGGTCGCTGGCCGACTTGGCATGGTCGCCTGCCAGGATACCCAGCCCCCCTGCCGCGATCGGCAGCGTCTCATGGAAGCCGAACTCGGCCGAGAAGTAAGCCACGGGGTTCGCCCGGAGCTTGGGCGCGTGCTGATGTCCCCAGGTCTGCTGGTCGTTCATGTAGGCCTCGAAGGCCTTGAGCACCTCCCGCACCTGCCCGCTGAAAGAGGGGGCCTGCAACCTCACCCGCAATTCATATTCCGACACCTCATGCAGAATCGCGACGGCATTGTGGTACAAGTTCTGCCATCCGCGCGGCGAAAGCTCCTGGAAAATCTCCTGGGCCCCCTGGTCCCACGTCCACCAGAGGTTCCTCGCCACCCGGTTGAGCCCCGCGCTCAATTCCGTCAACTCTTCGTTTCTCAAAGGCTGGTTCGTCATACCTTTTCAAAGCAAATCGACTCTTATCGCGTTTCCAGACTAGTGTGACGGCCCCGAAATGGCGACACATTTGTTGCGCCGGATTTGCGGAGGCAGGGAAGCTCGTTGCCCGGCGCCCGCCGCCGTAAATCCCGGCAGGGGAGCTCGAAGAACGATGCAAGGGCAACTGGACGAAGGCGGCGCTGGTGGCACAACCACTGCCTGCACAACAAGCTGCTCCAAGATGCTGCCAATGCTCCATTGGCTGTATTGGCTCCATTTGTTATATGTGTTGCGCACCGCCCTTTCGCGCCGCTCTGGCGCAACGGTTGGCGACGCCAAGGGACAGGAGAAAGGTTAAAAGTATGTGTAAGCTCACGCGGCCTGCCGTCGCCCGCCTTGCGGTTCTCGCCATGGCGTCGCTCCTCTCCGCCTCTGGCCGCGCGCAGGTCAGCGAGGTGCCCATCTTCTCCTTTGACTGGGTTAATGGTGCCGGGCCAGCCTCCGCCCTGGCCTTCGGCCCAGACGGCGTCCTCTATGGCACCGCCAACGAGGGCGGAGGTACTCCAGGCGCTTTCGCATGCTACCACAGGCACGCATGAAGAAGGCCAAATCTTTCAAAAAAAGGCCGCCCGTTGATGGATTTCAGCAGTCCGCATGCGGTAGCTTGGCCGGGCTGCGCGGAGTCCGTCGGAGTCAGGAAGTCCGTAGGGTGGGCGGGGCTGCATCAAGCTCGCTGCGTGATCTCGCATCTGTCCCGGAGGGACGTCTGAGAATGGCGCCATCGATCGAAAGCGAGTACAGAAAAATACTCGCTATACATTGTCCGGGTGAAGGACGGTCAGGCCCGGAACGCGCTGAAAATCGCCCGTATTCCGCGTGATGACGACCGCTTGGGCGGTCTCGGCACTGGCGGCGATCAGGGCGTCTGGAATTTTGATGCGGACTAATTTCCGAATTTGAATGGTCCGCTCAACCACCGCGTTGGAGACGGCAACTTCTTCAAACTCGTTCAACAACCTGCGGACGGCTGCCTCTTCCTCCTCGCTGAGATTGGGAAAACCGAGGACCTCAATTCGAGTGATTGCCGAATAGATAACCGAAACTTCCGGCCGCTTGCGGGCCTCTTGCAAAACACGCACGCCGTGCGGCAACCCGGCCAGCGCGTCAATCAGGACGTTGCTATCCAGGAGCCAGCGCATCAATGACGATCCCACTGGGCGCGAACCTCACGTTGCCAGGCGCTACTGTCCAAGTTGGGCCGACGAAGAACACCCAGGGACGCTTCGACTGCGTCCCAGTTGGTGCGATGGGGCGTTTCCGGCAGCAGCGTGACCAAGGCGCGCCCCCGCTCCGGCAGTTGGGCGCCTTCCGTCGGGACGACCCTGCCGTCCGCGATCTCAGCTTCAATGGTCACGTATGTCATGTGAACATAATGCACCTCAAATCGTGCCAAATCAAGCGCGGATGCGCCACTCGGGCAAGCGAACCTGCGCCACATTCGTCTTGCGTTCGCGGGCGGTACGCTTCCAATTTCGCTGACGACACTTTGCTACATTTGGGATTTTTCATGGGTGGTCTCTTGATGATTCTGTTTTGAGCTTGGCAAAAGAATTGACAGGCGGGTCTTGCCCTGCCAGTCTTGGCCGATGCGCTATCGATTGGCTAGTTTGAGCGCGCTGTTGCTCTGTCTGTCGCTCTCCTTGACTTCCACCCACACGCTCATGGCCGCATTGGCGCCAGGATGGAGCGACGCGGACATTGGCTCCCCCGGTCTGGCCGGCTCCGCCTCCTTCAGCAACGGCCTCTGGACCCTCTCCGGCAGCGGGGCCAACATCTGCAGTTCCGACCAGCTCCACTTCGCTTTCAACTCGGTGACGGGCGACGGCACGGTGGTTGCCCAGGTTGAGAGTGTCCAGAATGTTCCCGGCGCCCAGGCCGGGATCATGTATCGCAACGATACCACCGCTGGCGCTCTCGAAGTGGCGGTGCTCGCGACTGCCGGAAACGGGGTCACCTTTCAGTGGCGCAGCACCCCCGGCTCCGCCTGCTCCTACCAGGTGGTCCTCGGCATTGCCGACCTCGGCGCGCCGGTGTGGGTGAGCCTGGTGCGTTCCGGGAACAACTTCAGCGGGTATTGGAGCACCAACAACACCAATTGGTACCTCATCGGCGGAACTCAGACCG
>Ga0187868_1001652_pt1 | contig 15468 bp, 10 predicted proteins | sample June2016WEW_13_4_FD_133014 | JGI IMG/M metagenome (GOLD analysis project Ga0187868, IMG submission 133014) | Peatland microbial communities from SPRUCE experiment site at the Marcell Experimental Forest, Minnesota, USA - June2016WEW_13_40 | ecosystem: Environmental > Terrestrial > Soil >... | reverse complement strand
GCGTAGTCCATTTCCTGGGCAAAACGCCGCTCCGCCTCGATGCGCTCGGCAATTTTCTCGCCCAGAAGAATGCTCTCCAACGCCACGCCCGCCTGGTTCGCGACGGAAGTTAGCAAGTGTTTATCGTCGCTCGAATAAGGCTCCTCGGACAGGCGCGCGCCCAAAACCAGCAAGCCCACCAGGCGGCTGTCACGTCCCAGCAGGGGCACCAGGCAATCGGGGCGAAGAAGGTCGAAGAGAAAGGATTCAACCGTATCGCTCGAGCTCTCCGCGGAAGCCTCCCAAGTGGAGGGAATTCCGGGATACCGTTCCAACCGTCCGCGTCGCGCCACTTCCGCCATGATCTCCGGCGTGACCGGGATGGTATGGATTTCGGCCGGAATATGGCCACGGAAGGCGGAGATTTGATGGTCACGGGTTTCAAGATAGATGGCGAGAGAGCTCGGTTGCAGCGCTCGATTCAGATAGTAGTCGAGAAGTGCCGCCAGCTCTTGCCGATCCGTTGCTGTGCGGGTTTTCTCGGCCAGGTCCTGGAGGATCACGCGGGCGTCGTAGGCATTGCGGAAGAAAGCCCGGTCGATCCTGCCCCCCACGCCCTTGTGCACACTTGTTCCCGCCCAAAGAAGGAGCGTGCCGAAGCCCGTCCCCAGGGCGATGCCTCCCGGCACGGCGGCTTGGGTAAGGGGTTCCAGATAGCGCGCAAGGGAGAAAGCAAAAGCCAGCGTCACGCCGACACTCACAAGAGCGAGCAGAATGAAGAAGCCGCGTTGCACCAGCAGGTAACGGGCGCTCCTCCTGAGCAAAACCGGGATCTCCAGCACCCGGTGCTTGACGACGGCGTAGGCAAAGGAGAGGGGAAAGAGCCACAATAGAACTACGATCACGACAATCAGCAAAAGAGGCGCCGAAAAGCCAAAAAAGTCATTGGCCGCAAGCATCAGTGTGGCCGGTATAACCCCCACCAGGGTTCCCCAGAGAATTACTCGAATCTTCCTGCGCGCCTCTGGAGTGGGTGCGCTGAAAGCATTCCAGATCAGCGAGACAGAGCCCAAGGCGATGAGCCCATAGAAGAAAAACAATGGCCATAGGTGGGGCCGGCGAGGGAACCCCACCAAAACCGTAGGCACCGCCAAGAAAACCCCGATCACCAGGGCGATCCACTTCAACCAGGTAAGACGGCGATCGAGCGGCGAGCGCGTGGGGAAGACCGCGAAAAAGAAATAGAACAAGGGCGCATACATGTTGCTGAACAATGCCCTATAGGCCAGCGCAAACGACCGCAAGGATGGAGTCAGGCTGGCGAACGAGTTCCCGCTATTCGGTATAGCAATTAAGCCCGCGAAAATCAAAGCCAGAAGCCAGGCGTTGGTGTCTTCCAGGCGAAGAAACAGAACCGCCAGGCCGACCACGAGGAACGCCACGGGATAGGAGTTGGCGACGGCTTGGCCCACATCCTGCACTACCCTTCCCTCCCTCGAAGTGGGGCCACGTGCCCGAAATACTGCCTTAATCGCCAGCGGCGCAGAAACATGGGACCGCTGGATGGTCAGGTTGACAGTGTCACCCGGGTGGTGCATGGACCAGATCTCGCCGAGGTAGAAGGCATTCTCAATTTGGCGTTCGTTGATCGCGATGATTCGATCTCCCGCTTTCAATCCGGCGCTCTCCGCGGGGCTGCCACTTTGCACGCTGTCAACAAGGTAGCAATGCTCGGCCTCACGGTACTCGTTATCAAAACCCAATCCCACCGAAGGTTGCCGGTAGTTGCCGTATATCCAAAGGGCGGTGTAGAGAAGCGTGGCAGCGGCAAAGAGCGTTGCCAATGCGGCCAGCAGCGGTTTCAAGAACGATAACCTGCGCATGATTTGGCCGGCCAGTGCCGGAGAGTCTGCACCGGCAAAGGCCCAGACGAAGCTTAAAGCTTGCCTCCACATGCCGTCAAGGAGGGCCGAGATAGCAGAGTGGAGCCCGCCATCCATATCGAAATGACGAAGAAGCGCAAGCCGGTTGCCAGTTTTCTGCGAACAGTTTTGTAATCAGTTTGTCGCGGGCATCATTTCGCGGACGGAAGGGTCGTGGTCAGATTGGTTTTTGTCGCGGCGCTCTTTCACCGCTAGACTTGAATTCTCCGGGACCTCCGGCGCTGTGGGGCCTCCGCGCTCGCGAACTGGCTCCCCACCGCCGATAGGATAAGCGGTCAGTTTGATGGGTAGAATGGCCGAGGGCATCTTCCTTTCAGAGGAGTATCACTGGAAACCGACGCTGGTGGAAATTCGCACAGCTTAACTGTCACCGGCACAACCACAGGGGCACAGATTTGCCCGTGACGATATTGGTAGCGATGGCCCCTGTTAACCAATGGCTTCTCGAAGTAGAGCCAAGAAAGGCGCGCAAGCGCGAATACCAAAAGCCCAGATAACAATGTGAGTCCGATTGTCGAGAGGCCAAGGAGCTTCGGGGACGCTTTACCAGCTAGACCATAGACGAGCCCGAGCACAGGTTCATGAAAAAGATACAAACCGTAGGCCAGTATTCCGAGTTCGGTGAGCGGACGGAATCTGAAGAGGCGACTGACGAAACCGCGCTGAGTCACAGCGAGCAGTAAGAGGGAGAGAAAGAACAATGCAACCCAGGTATAGCCAAACGACGCGAAAGCGAATGAAGCACGGTTCATATGCTTGTGAATCATCTCCAAAATGCCGACTGCCAATATTATTGAGGCCGTCCCGATGATTCCTTTGTGTGCGACGAGCCAATCCCAGCATGCGGCGCTCCTTACTGCGCATGCCGCCAGCACGCCTAAAAGAAGCGCGTCCATCCGGCAGGGAGCTAGTACGTACGTTGTGATTTTATAGTGCGCAGGATCAAGAGCAAACCACAGTCCGACGCGAATGAGTGGAGCGAGGAGTACTCCGATGCCGAGCAAGTACGGCAATGATTTGCGGCTGACAACTCTGATGACAAAGGGCAGGGTTAAATAAAATTGTTCCTCAACAGCAAGAGACCACGTTGCAACAATCTGATAGGAACTCAAGGCGTTATACTTCGCCATCCATAAGTTCTGTCCGAAAGTCAGGTAGGCGTACCAGGGGACCTTTCCCTCGAACAACCAAGCGTGCGTGCTGAGATGTGCGTAGAAGACAGCAACGCTCCACAGGCAAAGTGCACCATACAGCGGGAGAATCCGGTAGAAACGGCGAACATAAAACACTTTGAAGTAATTGGTGGAATCTCTCCCATCGAGCAATATCCCGCCGATCAAGAAGCCAGAGAGCACAAAGAACAAATCTACGCCGGCCCATCCGCCGGACAACAGCCCCTCAAGTTTTTCGGGCAGGATGGAAATACCTTCGAGGGCGATCCAGTGGTAAACGAGGACCGCGAGAATGGCCGTGCCTCGAATACCATCAAGCTCTGGAATGCGTTTACTGAAATCTCTCATAACCCCTCAATACCGCTAATGGTGCCCAGTCTCGTCAGAGCATGTCTATGCCCTGTTTTAGTGATTTGCAGCCCATCCGATACCTACCACTGCTGAGGTGCTCGTGCCGCATGTTCATAGAGGAGAATAGTGGACTGCCCTAAGTGTGCGCCAGCGGGTGAATCCTGTAGTTGACGATGGGAAATTACTGTATGTCTGATCCTTCCACTGTGTGGCTCGGGCCTCACCATGAAATGACGTGCACAGAGGGGTTAACCCATACACTGCATGCTGAGTTTCATGCGCGGGAGTCAACCTGAGTTCGCATTATATTGGAATCACGCTGTTTATTGTCCACCAGCGGCCGCAACAGTAGACCCAGCCCTTGGCTTGACACATGTCCTTGTCGGGTATATACCTTATAGAAGTTCTCCGGGCTTATACGGATAGCATTACATTATTCAGCGCGTAAAATGTGTAGGTACTTGAGCCAGTCATCCAGGTTCCCAGAAAAAGGGAATCCATGAGGAGGATCTTTGATGCGCAAGTCGACTCCTACCACTACCACGAGTGCGCCAAGCACGCAGGAAATGCTGCGTGAACTAGTCGCACACCTCAGGCAAAATCGTACTGTGCTGCGCGAGGAATGGGCCCGGCGTATTACTGAAGCCAAGTTGCTCACAGCGATGAGCAAGGATGAGATTTTTGCCGAAGCCACAGCGGTGTATGACAACTACGTAGAGGCGCTGGAGTCCGGGACCTTCGAAGCGCTCCAGGCGTACGCGCGTAACCTGTCGGAGCGCATCATTCCCCGCGGCGTAGAGACTCACGAGGTGGTCGGGATCGTTTTGCTTCTCCGCGATGTTCTGGCGCGCTCGCTGTTCGCGAAGTATCAGACCGATTTCGCCTTGCTGAACTTCATCCTCGATGCCTACGAGCCTGCGGCGAACCGCATCGCCAACACCGTGGCGGTAGGTTTCGTTCAGGAACGCGAGCGGGTCATCCGCGAACAACAGGAAGCGATCCGGGTGCTGTCGACTCCCGTGTTGCAGGTGCGCGAACGCCTGCTGATTTTGCCGATCATCGGCGTCATCGATCCGCAGCGCGCTCGCCAGGTGACGGAGCAATTGCTGCGCGGCATTCGCACCAACCGCGCCAAAGTGGTGGTGATCGACATTACGGGTGTTCCCGTCATGGACGCAAACGTCGCCAACAACTTGGTCCAGACCGTGGAAGCCACCCGCTTACTGGGCGCCACGGTCATCATTACCGGCTTGTCTCCGGAGATTGCTCAGACTCTGGTCACCATCGGCGTGGACCTGGGCAAGATGAACACCGTGGGTGACCTGCAAGGCGGTATAGAGGAAGCCGAGCGCCTTCTGGGGTACAAGGTCGTGCCCCTCGGCGAGACCTCACACTAGGTATAAGGCGGTAGTCTGTGCAAGTTCCCATTCTCAAGCAGGGACCGTATTTGATCGCCTCAATTCAATCTGCATTGAGCGACGAAGATCTGATCCAGTTGCGCGACGCGCTGGTTGCACAAGTGGGCAAACTGCGGTCACGCGGGGTCATTGTCGACGTCACCGCCTTAGATGTCATGGACTCCTTCGCCACGCGCATGCTTCGCGACATCGCTCACATGATCCGGCTGCGTGGCGCGGAGATGGTCATTGTGGGAATCCAGCCGGAGGTGGCGTTCGCACTGGTTCGCCTGGGCTTGAAGCTAGAGGGGGTTGCCACCGCTCTAGACCTTGAGGAAGGCCTCTTGTATCTCGATCGCACAATCAGGGCTGCCGGTAAAGAGATCAAGTTCCGTGGCCGATAAAAGGAATCCAAGACGCGCCAACAATGGCCTTACTCTCCCTTCCACGAAGAGCCGGACGGTAGCGAGCGGGGATGTGTTTATCCCTATTGGGTCCGACCTCGATATCATTATCGCTCGTCAGAAGGGGCGAGAAATGGTGGCGGGAATGGGCTTTTCATCCACCGACCTGACCTTAATCGCCACGGCCATTTCAGAACTGGCGCGCAATATCGTCCAGTACGCCAAGTCCGGGGAAATCATCCTAAGGCCCATTCAGCAAAGCGACAAGAAAGGGATAGCCGTGGTCGCCCAAGATGAGGGGCCCGGAATTACGGATGTTCCCCGCGCGCTTCAGGACGGGTATTCCACCTCGCGGAGCCTGGGGCTGGGCCTGCCGGGCGTCCGAAGACTGATGGACGAGTTCGAGATCGTCTCCCAGGTGAATCGCGGAACAACGGTTACGGTCAAGAAATGGAGACAGTAACACCAACTCTAATCGAGTGGGGAGTCGCCGCCCGAGCACACCCTGGCCAGAGGGAGTCGGGAGACCAGTATTGGGTGCACGTGCGCTCAAAAGTGGCTCGGGTAGCAGTGGTGGATGGGTTGGGGCACGGTGAAGAAGCGGCGGCAGCCGCGAGAACTACCGTCGCTACGCTCCAGAATTATGCCGGTGAATCGCCCCTTGCCTCGGTACAGCGCTGTCATGAAGAGCTCCGCTCTACACGTGGGGTGGTCATGAGCCTTGCGTCGTTCGATGCGAACAATAAGACGATGACCTGGCTGGGAGTGGGGAACGTGGAAGGGTTTCTTTTCCACCGGGACCCCCGTGTCGTCCCTGGACAGGAAGCGCTGCTTCTCCGCGCCGGGGTCATCGGAGACAACCTGCCCAGACTGGTTGCGTCCGTGGTCGAGGTTGACCCTGGTGATCTTCTCATCTTTGCCACGGATGGCATCCGGGCAGAGTTCGCGGACCATGTGAATTTGCAGGAATCTCCGCAGCAAAACGCCGATCGAATCCTGGCTCAGCACGGGCGGGAAACGGATGACGCACTGGTTTTGGTGGCGCGATATCTCTATGGGCAAGGGGCAACCACGAGGCGGTGATCTCGCCTACGAATACAAGGCGGCCTTGCGACGATACGTGAGCCGCGGCGGCGAGGCTGCGCTCGAAAGGGCTTATGAGCTCGGGAGGCGAGGTTTGGGGGAAGGTACAGGAGTCCTGCGCATGGTCGCGTTACATCACCAGTCGATGATTGAGGTTATGGCAAACCATGAAGTGCGTAGAACCTTAAGCCGCGACGCCCTCATGAGAGCTGGAGTTTTCTTCGCCGAAAGCATGTCGTCTTTTGAGATGACCCACCGTGCATTTGCAGAAGCCAATGCGGCTCTTCGCCAGATGAATCAAACCTTGGAGGACGAGATCAAGCGGATCGCCCATGCGCTCCACCACGAGGCGGGCCAACTCCTGGCGGCCGTTCACCTTTCCTTGGACCAGGTCGAGCGTGAACTTAATCCCGCGTCGCAAAGATCTCTACAGGGTGTCAAAGATCTACTCGAGGAAGTCGGTCAACATATGCGCCGCCTTTCCCATGAGCTCCGGCCAACCATTCTCGACGATTTGGGCCTGGTTCCCGCCATCGAGTTCCTTTCGGAAGGAGTTGCCAAGCGGTCGGGGCTCCGCATTGAAGTCCGCTCACCCAAAACGAAGCGTCTCCCCGTACTCCTGGAGACTGTCCTGTACAGGGTGGTTCAGGAAGCGCTCAATAACATCATCCGGCATGCCCGAGCTAACTCTGTAAACATTCGAATTCGAAGTTCGAGTAAGGCCGTTCACTGCTCCATTGTCGACGACGGGGTGGGATTTGACCCAAGGGAAGTGAGAGCCCATTCCGCGGAGCGCGGCCTAGGGCTTCTGGGAATGCGAGAGAAGCTTCAGCCTCTGGGCGGGGCCGTCAAGATCACGTCGGCTCCCGGTCAAGGCACTAAACTCTTCATCACCGTTCCGAGGGAGATCAATTGTGCCGATTCAAGTCCTCATCGCTGACGATCATCAGCTTGTCCGCCAAGGCTTAAAGGTCCTATTGGAGCGCGAAGGTTTCAAAGTGGTGGGCGAGGCTGCGAACGGGCAGGAGGCGTTGAAGCTTGCTGAGACCCTTCATCCGGAGGTGGCGGTTTTGGATCTTGCCATGCCGCTGTTGAACGGCATCGACGCGGCGCGCGAGATCCAACGTATTTCTCCCAAGACCAAAACGATCCTCCTGACCATGCACACGGACCACCGTTACATCCTGGAGGGCCTCCGAGGCGGGGCCAAAGGGTACGTGATGAAAACTCACGCTGCAGACGATTTGGTCCGCGCGATTCGGGAGGCGGCGCGCGGCGGAACCTATCTAAGCCCTGAGATTTCGGAAGCAGTAATCCAGTCTTACCAGAACAAAACCCAGATTCCTCCTGATCCCCTGAGTGCCCGGGAACGGCAGGTTCTGCAATTGGTTGCGGAAGGCAAATCCACCAAAGAGGTCGCCACCACGCTCGACATCAGCGTGAAGACGGCTGAGACCTACCGCACCCGGATTATGCAGAAGCTGGATATTCACGAGACCGCAAGTTTGGTTCGCTATGCGATCCGAAGAGGGGTCATCCAACCTTAGCAGCTTGCTGAAGAACGTTCGAGGTCGGCCGTCCCGCGCACCGCACCGAAAGTGTTTAGGGGCAGCGCCGCGCAAAATCTATTCTTCCACTCGACCAAACCCGTTCGAGAGTATTTGTCGCCCCTAATAACTTGGAATCGCGGCTCTCCTGAGCGGTTCACCAAACGGTTGGGAACGCCTTCCGTCAGGAATTCCCCCACATCCTCATGTCAGCCTTTTCTTGCCTGGCATTCCAGAACTCACCGGATTGTGAGAACAAATCCACTCCTCTATTGTGATTTCGTAAGCTGATCTAACAAGGTGGCGAGTGCGAGCTCCTTCTCGCCCCCGGTTTCGAAGGGCATTGTGTGATGGGTCACGAAGAAAAGCGAGTGCGGGTTCTTATCGCTGATGATGATCAGAAATTTCGTATTTTCATCAGGCGGGTGTTGGAAGCCCAGGCTAATCTGGCGGTTATTGGTGAAGCCCAGGACGGTGAAGAAGCCGTAAAAAAAGCCCAGGAAATGAAACCCGAAATGGTCATCATGGACATGGATATGCCCGGCATCGACGGCTTGGAAGCGGCCCGGCGAGTAAAGGCATCCCTGCCGAGGGCGGTGGTGGTTATGTTTTCCCCTGCGGAGGGCACGGCCTATCGTGACGCGGCGGCCCGGAGCGGCGCCGACGAATTCCTTCTCAAAACCGCTTCCATACTCCAGATCCATTCGACGATTCGGGGTTGCTGTCCCTCGAAAGGCGTCTCGGGGGAGTTCTGTGGGGAGAGGCAATCTCAATGAGCACTTCTTCAGCGTTAGCAAACTCTCAACTTAAAGGAGATTCCCATTTATGCCTCATCCGAATCTGAATCAGGAGATCGATTTCCCAGCGGAACAGTCTGGGAGCCAGGAGAGTTATTATCTGGACAACCTCGCCGAAGGGGCTAAGGAAGGCCTATTTTCTGTTGAAGCAAGCAGGAAGGAATTTGGCCTAACCCCACTCGAAAAACAGGTCATCGCTTTAACCGTGGCCGGCTACACGAGTAAGGAGAGCACAAAGAGAATCGGCATCAGCGGGCCGGCCCTCAAGCTGCATCTCAAAAGTATATATGACAAGCTGGGCGCGTTGAATCAATTCGAACTGATACTTTTCGCCCTCTATTATCAACTGATCGACAACTGTGAAGTATCTCCGCCGTGTGACAGAAAAAGCCTGCTCCCAGCGGAACAGCCTGAAAGCGAGGAGGGTTTTTACCTGGACGACCTCACCGAGGGAGCTATAGTGGAATTTGATACGCATCATCACCACTACAGGCTCGTTAAGCGTGCCGACACCCATGTGCACATCTCAGGTCATCCCATGTTCTGCCCGGAACCTGTCGAGGTGGAAATTGAAGGATCTGTCGGGAGCAGGCCCTTGTTGAAGCTCAATCCAGGTTTCATCGGACGCGGAATGTACATGGTGTTCAAGCATCCCCTCTTCGACCGGATCACCACTTCACGGATCCGCGAAATCAGAAAACTGGGCTAGTCCGTGGTAGCGGGTCACTTTGGCTCATTTGTAGCGGGGGTATATAACACCTGGCTTTTGATTCAATGGATTCCGGCGCTCCCCGCCAAGGCGGGGCAGGCGCCGAGCGCTGCTCCAGCAAGCTGACCCACTACCAGCATATTCGGGCGGCGACACGCTACACTTGCGGGATCGAACGGCGCAGGCGTCCTGGCAGCTTCAAAGCCAAATTCTAATGGAAGAACCATTTCCGCCGATAAGTGTCGTTGAGGTTCATGGGCATGAAGCGCGCCTGTCTTCTGCTCCTTGCGCTGTGCGCATGGACAACCTTAGCGGCGGCGCTGGCGGGCCGGGTAAACGCCGGGCCGCAAGCCAGCGCCTTCCTCTCGCCCGAGGCGGTACAGGGTGGGTTGGCTACGCTCAGGGGCAATACTCGCCCGGAAGCCATGCCGACGAACGATCGCGGGCGAGTCTTCGATGACCTGGCGCTCAACCACCTGTTGCTTCAGTTGCGCCGGACTCCGGAGCGAGAGCAAGCGCTTCAGCAGTTCATCAAGGACATCCACGATCCCATCTCGCCGCTCTTTCATCATTGGATTTCGGCGGAGGAATTCGGCCGGGCGTATGGCGCTTCCTCGGCTGGAATCGCCGCGGCAACGAGCTGGCTCGAGTCGCAGGGGTTCAGGGTCAACCTGGTCTATCCCAACCAAATGGTCATCGACTTCAGCGGCTCGGCGGGTCAGATTCGCCATGCCTTCCACACGGAGGTCCATCACCTGCGCGTTAAAGGCGCGGATCATTTCGCCAATATGAGCGACCCGCAGGTTCCGGCGGAGTTGGCGGCTACCGTGGCGGGCGTGGTTTCCCTAAATGACTTCCGGCCTCGCCCCATGCTTCAGCCGCGCGCCAATTTCACCGTCGGTGACGGCGGCCCCCTCCTGGTTGTGCCGGCAGACTTGGCGACGATCTACAATTTCAACCCGGCTTTTGCCGCGGGCTTTTCCGGCCAGGGCCAGACGATCGTGGTGATCGAGGATGCCGACCTCTATGCCGCCTCTGACTGGGACACCTTCCGCTCCGTCATGGGGCTTGCCTCAGCGTATCCCCTCGGCTCCCTGGCGCAGGTCCACCCGTCCAGCGGTCCCACAAACAACTGCCTTGATCCGGGCGCCAACGGCGACGACTTGGAAGCCGCCGTCGATGCGGAGTGGGCGAGCGCGGGAGCTCCCAGCGCGGCCATTGAGCTGGCGTCCTGCGCAAGCACGGAAACCACTTGGGGAGGATTCGTGGCGCTGCAAAACCTTCTTAACGCCAGCGGTGCTCCCCCCGCCATTGTCAGCATAAGTTATGGTGAGTCTGAGTCCTTCCTGGGCGCGACGTTCAACGCCTACATTAACTCTTTGTATCAGCAGGCGGTGGCGGAGGGCGTCTCCGTTTTCGCTTCCTCGGGCGATGAAGGCGCGACGCGTTCTGACCCTGGCGAACCCTTCGCGCAGGATGGAATCAACGTCAGCGGATTCACCTCCACGCCCTACAACGTGTCGGTGGGCGGCACCGACTTCGCTGATACTTACCAGCGCAACGGCACCGCCTATTGGAACCCGACCAACGCCGCCGATTACCGGTCGGCCCTTTCGTATGTTCCCGAGATTCCCTGGAACGATTCCTGTGCCAGCGTGCTGCGCGCCGACTTCCTGGGAGTCTTGCCCACCTATGGCGCGAATAGTCTCTGCAACAGTTCCGGCCTGACCACTGTAGCGGGCGGCGGCGGCCCCAGTGGTTGTGCCACCGGCGCCCCGGATGTCAACGGCATCGTCAGTGGCACCTGCGCAGGGTATGCCAAGCCCTTGTGGCAGTCCGGGTTTATCGGCAACCCGCGCGATGGCGTGCGGGACATCCCCGATGTTTCGCTCTTCGCATCCAATGGAGCCTGGGACCACTACTACGTGGTGTGCATTTCTGACCCGAGCTATAACTCGAATTGCGCCGGTACTCCCGACACGTGGTTCGGCGCGGGCGGGACGTCATTTTCCGCGCCCATTATGGCGGGAGTTCAGGCGCTCGTCAATCAGGCTTCCGGGAGCCGGTGGGGCAACCCCAATCCTGCCTATTACACGCTTGCTGCGGCGGAGTATGGCGCCGGCGGCGCCACGTCTTGCAATTCCGCCCTTGGCAACACCGCGGCCGCAAGCTGCGTCTTCTACGACGTAACTCAGATTCCGCTTCTCTACTCAGGAGTAGGCACGGGAGGCGACATCGATGTGCCTTGCCTGGGGGTGAATTGCTATCTACCCTCGGGCAATTATGGTGTGCTTTCCACCGCCCCCCAGACCCTGAACTACGCGTATGTCGCCTCCCTCGGAAGCGGCTACACGAGCGCTCCTTCCTGCACTTTGAGCGGGGGCGGGGGATCAGGGGCGGCCTGTAGCGCCACCCTGACTGGCCAGGTCTCCTCGCTTACGCTTACCAATGGGGGTACAGGTTATGATCCCGCCGGCACAACCTGCACCCTGACGGGCGGCGGTGGAGCAGGTGCGCATTGCGTGTTGTCGGTATTTGAAACGGGCGAGATTTACCAGATATATCTCACCGACCGTGGAAGCGGTTACACCTCCGCCCCTACCTGCACGATCGGCGGAGGAGGGACCGGCGCAACCTGCATCGCGGCCGAGGAAGTTGGACCCGTCGTCAGCCTCACCGCCGGCGGCAGCGGTTACACCACCGCACCCCACTGCGTCTTGAGCGGAGGCGGGGGAACGGGCGCCACGTGCGCTGCCCTTGCACTTAACACCAGTGACGAGTATCAACCGGCATTCGGAGCGGGGACCGGGTGGGACTTCGCCACGGGAATCGGGACGGTCAACGCCTCGAACCTGGTAGCCAGCTTTCTCTCCTACTCTGCCGCGCTGTCCTCTCTCAACCTCGCATTTCCACCCCAAGCCCTCTACACCAGCAGCACTGCCCAAAGTGTAACGGTGACCAACACGGGGACAGCCAAGCTCGGCATCCTGGGGGTCGGGGTGGGCGGCACGAATCCCGGCGACTTTGCCAAGACCCTCGACACCTGCACGGGAGTCCCGGTGGCTCCTCTGAGCTCCTGCAAGGTCAGCGTGACGTTCACGCCGGCCTACGTGGGGAATCGCAGCGCCTCATTGAATTTCATCGGCATCGCCCCTCGGAGTTCGCAGGCGGTGACTCTGAGCGGATTCGGGATGGGGGCCGGCGCCAGCTTGTCGCCCACTTCGCTCACCTTCCCGGACCAGGTCGCCGGGACCAGCGCCACGCAAACCGTCACTCTGGCCAATCCGGGCAACGTGCCGCTGGCCCTCACCAGCATCGCCATCACGGGGAACAACCGTGGCGACTTTGCTCAGACCAGCACCTGCGGTTCGACGGTGGCGCCGGGAGCCAACTGCGCGATCAAGGTTACGTTCACACCCGGGGCGCTGGGGAGCGAAAGCGCCGCTCTTACGATTACGGACAATGCCCTGGACAGCCCGCAGAGGGTCAGCTTGGCCGGGAGCGCGGCAATTCCCGTGCCGTTCATCAACCAACCCCTCGTGCCCACCAGTGTTGCGCCCGGCGGGGCAGGATTCACTCTCACCGTCGCGGGCACGGGCTTCGCCTCCGGCGCAACGGTCCATTGGAACGGCGTGGCGCTCGCGACGTCTTACGTGAGCAGTGAAGAGCTGAAGGCGACGGTGCCGGCGGCAAGCATCGCCTTGCCCGGGACGGCGTGGGTCACCGTGTTCAATCCCGGTTCGACCTTGGTTTCGAACATGCTCCCGTTTCCGGTAACCGCCTCCGCGCCCACGGTCGCTTTCTCGAACGCCAGCGGCTCGCCCATAGCCACGGGAACTACTCCCATGTCCGTGGTGACGGGGGACTTCAACGGGGATGGGAAACTGGACTTGGCCGTGGCCAATGCCAACGCCGATAACGTGGCGATCTTGCTGGGAAACGGCGATGGCACATTTACCCCCGCCGCTTCGTCTCCTCGCACCGGATGCATACCCTATGCAATTGCCGTAGGGGACTTCAACGGGGATGGGAAGTTGGACATCGCCTCTGCGAATGGAGGCAGCGACGACGTCACGATCTTATTGGGAAACGGCGACGGCACGCTCACCCCCGCCGCCGAATCTCCCACCGCCGGAACCGTACCGTGGGCGCTGGCAGTGGGAGATTTCAACGGGGACGGGAAATTGGACTTGGCGGTGGCGAATCAGTTCAGCAACAACGTGACGATCTTGCTGGGCAACGGCGATGGCACATTCACGCCCGCCGCCGCATCTCCGGCCGCGGGACCTCAGCCCACGGGAATCGCCGTGGGTGACTTTAATGCGGACGGGAAACTGGACTTAGCGGTAACCAACGAGCTCGGCGACAATTTGACCATCTTGCTGGGCAACGGCGACGGCACGTTCACGCCCGCACCCGCATCTCCCCTCGCCGGGTTTGACCCTTACGGACTGGCGGTGGGGGACTTCAATGGGGACGGAAAGTTGGATTTGGCCGTGGCGAATGCGGGCAGCAACAACGTGACGATCTTGCTGGGCAACGGCGATGGCACGTTCACGCCCGCCGCCGTATCTCCGGCCACGGGAGCTGAGCCCCTGGGAGTTGCCGTGGGTGACTTCAACGCGGATGGGAAGTTGGACCTGGCAGTGACGAATCAAAACAACCAGGTGACGATCTTACTGGGCAACGGCGATGGCACGTTCACGCCCACCGCATCCTCTCCCGCCACCGGGGCCCTGCCCTGGGCAGTTGCCGTGGGAGATTTTAAGGGAGATGGCAGGCTTGACCTGGCCATTGCCAACGCTTCCTCGAACAACGCCACCATCATGCTCCAATTGTCACCCGCTCAGGTGGCCGGGGTGTCCCCCCTTGGCCTGACGTTCGGCAATCAGACCCTGACGACGATCAGCGCGTCTCAGCCGGTCACCCTGAGCAACACCGGCGCCGCCCCGCTCACCATCACCAGCATCGTAACAAGCGCCAGTTTCAGCGAGACCAACAACTGCGGGAGGAGTATCGCGGCTGGCGGTTCCTGCACGATCAACGTGACCTTCGCACCCACGGCGGCGGGCTCGCTCGCCGGAGCCCTGACCATCACCGACAACAGCCAGGGGGTGGCAGGCAGCACGCAGAGCGTGAGTTTGAGTGGTACCGGGACAGGGCCCGTGGTTAGCTTGTCTCCCTCTTCACTCTCTTTCCCGGCCGAAATCGTAGAAACCAGCGGCAACTCCCAGACCGTGACGCTGGCCAACACGGGCAACGCCTCGCTGGCGATCTCCAGCATCACCGCCGGCGGGGATTTCTCCCAGACGAACACCTGCGGCGCTACCGTGAGCGCGGGCGCTAACTGCGCAATTTCGGTGACTTTCAAGCCGCTAGCGGCGGGGACGAGGACCGGCGCCCTGATCATTTCCAACAACCCTACCGGCGCTCCGCAAAGTGTCGCACTCAGCGGAACGGGCTTGGTCTTCACAGTTGGGCCGGATCCTCCGGTTCTTTCACCGTCGCCCCCCGTCAGCGTGCAGGCTCAACATTAAGCGGGCAGGTCAGCGTGGCGTAGCCGGAACGCCCAAAAGATCTCACCCCGGAGGTCGCGGAGGTCGCGGAGAAAGGCGAATTGCGCCACCGCCGGAAGTGTCCACCTGGGTTTTCGCGGGGCGATTTGCTACAATTGTTGCTCCCATCAGGGCGCCAGACAATTCATGAAGCGGGAGACGAGATGAAAATCGAACCGTTGGAAAAGGAGCACGCGGCGGAAGCGGTACGTCCCATTTACGAAGGCATGGAAAAGAAGGCCGGGCGCGTCCTCAACATGTACAAGGTAATGGCGCACAAGCCCAACGTTTTGCAGCCTTTTCTGGATTTCTACAAGCAGGTTTGGGCTCCCGGGGCGCTCGACCCGAAGATCAAGGAGCTGGCATACCTGCGCACCTCCCTGATGAACGGATGCACCTATTGCAGCCGCGCCCACACCGCTTCGGCGAAGCGGCGCGGCGTGACCGACGAACAAGTTCAGGCTTTGAAGGAACCGGGAGGGTCCAGCCGGGATATATTCACCGAGGAGGAGCGCGCGGCGATCCAGTTTG
>Ga0187868_1001647_pt1 | contig 15490 bp, 11 predicted proteins | sample June2016WEW_13_4_FD_133014 | JGI IMG/M metagenome (GOLD analysis project Ga0187868, IMG submission 133014) | Peatland microbial communities from SPRUCE experiment site at the Marcell Experimental Forest, Minnesota, USA - June2016WEW_13_40 | ecosystem: Environmental > Terrestrial > Soil >... | reverse complement strand
GTTGGAATTTTTCGACCAATACGGCTTACATCACTGTTTCGATGATGGGATTGATTCAGCAGGCGACCGGCACAGGGAATAAATGGCAAATCGGCATTCTCAATGGCAACACCGCGGGATTTGCGCTCGCCGCCACCGGCGACGGATGGAACTTCGGCAGTTTCCGGCTTCTGCCCCAGTCAACGACCGCGCCAACATACCAACTGGCCTATCAGACTGCCACCAACGGCACCACCAGCAGCGGCAACATCGGCTCGCCCCTCACCTTGATGGTGGGGCACTGGTATCAGTTCAACACTTACTTCACCAACACTGGTCCGGGCACGTCATATAACATGGCGTGCAGTTTGATTGATTATGGAACTGATGGAGCGACGCCGGGCGCAAATGTGATCACCTTCAGCACACTGCAAACAATTACTGGGACGCAAGCGGTGTTATCGTCGGACAGTACGGTCTGGCCCGGTTTCCGTGTGGCCAATAACACGGGTGTCGGTGTCTTGGATAATTTCAGTGTTATTGGCGGTGGCGGCGGTGGCAGTGTCAGTAATCTGCCGGTCATTATCGTTCAGCCAGCAAGCCAGACGGTAAGCGTCAGTAACAACGTCACTTTCAGCGTGACAGCGAATAATGCTACGGGTTATTTGTGGTATACAAATTCGGTGGACGATCCCAACGGCACCAGCGCCAGTTATACATTGACCAATATTCCCCTCGCTGACAACGGGATGACCATTCAAGTGCGTGTCACCAACAATTACGGTTCCACCAACAGCAGCGTGGCGACTTTGACGGTGACATTGCCTTCAACGGTCACTATTGCCGTGAATTGTGCCTCTAACACCGGCGCGGTCAATCCTTATGTCTGGGGCGTTGGCGGGCCAGACAAATATACTTGGTGGGCAGGCAATACAAATCTGGAGCAGAGCATTCAAGCCGCCAAAATAACATTGGTCAGAATAGATCCCGTCCAGATTTGCCTCTATAATGGCCGAGACCCTTATCCATCGACCACCAATTGGGGTTATGCAGGATTAGATGCCATTCTTAATACTGTTTTTGATGCCGGGGCTGTGCCAATTTTCACGCTTTGTGATTTTCCCAGAGGCGTGTCCCATTCCACAAACAGTTCCGGTTACATCACGAACGCGGATTGGAATGCTTATGCAACTTTCATGAGTGGTGTGGTTAACCGTTACAACGTTCAGAAGGCGCTTGGAACAAACAACACCGTGCATTATTGGGAGATGTGGAATGAGCCGGCCATTGAAGGCGATGGCAAATTTGCCTCGCAATCGGATTACGGAGTTTTTGTCCAGACGGTTGGCAATGCCATGAAGGCCACAGACCCCACCATCAAGTTAATTGGACCGGTTGCCGATCACACGGATTTAAGTTCCAGCGGATGGACTTCTTACACGGCCAAGAATCTTTCGACCCAGATTGACATTTTGTGCTGGCATGATTACGGTCCCAGTGCATCAGGCACCAGTGATTCCACCTACATGGGCTGGACTCCGTTGAACTATCAAACCAACATGGCGACGGTAAAGTCGGGCGATGGCGGGTTATGTGTAGGACCTGGGGGCAAACTCTACGGCGGAGCCATCACTGAATACAACATGAGCTATGCAAATAATGGCGCCACATTCGATCTGATGTATCACGATGAATTCGACGCCACTTTTGCCGCCAGCGCCATCATCAATGCCATGAAAGGCGGCGCCGACCTGTTCACTTTTTACAACCTTGCGGAGACTGGCGGCAACCTGCTCGGCCTCCTCTACAACACGGATTATTCTCCCTACAAGCCATATTATACGTTCTACCTTTTTGGGAATTATTTCGGAGACCAGTTTGTGAGTTCAACCGGCGGGGCTTCGACACTTGAATGCATCGCCTCCAAGAAAACGGCTGCTGGCACCTACACGGTCATGGTTGTGAACAAGGACACCAGCGGCCTCGCATACAATGTGAACTTTGTGCTGACCAACATTCCGAGCGCCAGCGGTTCGGTTTTGATCCACAAAGTCAATGCCACCACCGATCCGGTATCCTACCTTGAAACCGCCGCTTACACGAATTCGAGTTTCAGTTATTCCATTCCCGCGTATAATGTCATCGCCTTTGAATTTGATCCGCCGCCGGTTCTGCAAACGAGCATATCCAACGGAAATCTTATTATCTCTTGGAGTCCGCTTGCCGGCAGATTGCAAACCACGCCGAATCTGACTTTGCCAGTGTGGACGGATGTCACCACGAACAATGCTGCGACCATTCCAATCGGCGGCGGAAACGCCTTCTTCAGGGTCGTTGTTCCCTGATGAAGAGAAATTAAGAAACCCGATATGACAAGCACAAACACTCCCGACGCACCGATGGCAACTGCATCCAAACAGGAAAGCAGGCAAAATTATCGCGGGCCGTTTGCCGTGATGACCGTCCTGTTTTTCATGTGGGGATTCATGACGGTCTTCAACGATATTTTGATTCCGCGTTTCAAGGAGGCATTCACGCTAAACTATTATCACGCGATGTTTGTCCAGCTTGCCTTCTTCGGCGCTTACTTCATCGGTTCGCTGGCTTATTTCATGATTTCCGCCACCATGGGCGATCCGATTGCAAAAATCGGCTACAAAAACGGCGTGGTCATCGGGCTTCTGATTTCCGCGGCGGGCAGCGCTCTGTTCTGGCCGGCGGCCACCACGGTTTCCTATCCGCTGTTTCTCGCCGGGCTGTTCATCGTCGGAATCGGATTCGCCATGCTGCAAATCGCCGCCAATCCTTACGTCACGCTTCTTGGCCCGGAACGGACAGCGTCGAGCCGGTTGAATCTGGCACAGGCGTTCAACTCCGTCGGCACGACCATCGGGCCGCTCATCGGCGGCTGGTTGATTTTTCAATACTTCGCCAAGACCGGCGCGCACGGGGCGGAATCGGTGAAAATTCCGTATCTCGCGTTCTGCATCGTGTTCCTGGTCCTCGCCGCGATTTTTTTCTGCATCCACCTGCCGCACGTCGGCGAGGGAAAAATGGAGACCGGAATCGGCGCATTGAAATATCCGCACGTCCAGCTTGGCGTGCTGGCGATTTTCATGTATGTCGGCGGCGAAGTTTCCATCGGCAGCTCCATCATCAATTTTCTCGGCCAGAAAAATGTCGCCGGACTCGGCCCGGTCGAGGCCAGCAAATATGTGTCGCTCTTTTGGGGCGGAATGCTGATCGGCCGTTTCATGGGCGCGGTCGAATTGAGCGAAATGAAGAAAATCAACAAACAGCTTTTTCTCGTGGCCATCCCGATTTGCTTCTTCCTGCTGTTCTGGATTTTGCGCAGTTGGAATTCAAATCAGAAGCAGTTTGATTTTTCCGGCGGCTGGACGGTCGTGCAAAATTACCTGCCGTTGCTCGCGCTGTGCTGGGTGCTCTTCCAATTCGGCAAGGCGCTGGCCGGACGCACGCTGCTGGTTTTTTCAGCGACGATTGTTATGCTGCTCCTCATTGCGATTGCCTTCGGCGGCAAGCTGGCGATGTGGTGCGTCGTCGGCGTCGGGCTGTTCACCTCGATTGGCTGGCCGAACATTTTCTCGCTCGCGCTTGACGGCATGGGCGTCTACAAAAGCCAGGTTTCGTCGCTGCTGGTCATGGCGGTCCTCGGCGGCGCGATTTTGCCGCCGATCCAGGGACACATCGCGGATGTCGGCGGTTTGCAAATCTCCTACATCGTTCCGCTGATCGCTTATGCCTACGTCGGCTTCTACGGCTGGAAAGGCCACAAAATCGGGCGCAAGCCATAAATCCGTGAACAAAGAACAAAGCGGTTGAAATTCATGACCACCGCAGAAATCCAATCCACCAGCCCCGCGCCGCCAGCCGTTGCCGAAACGGCGGTCGGTCATTTTCGTTGGATGATCCTCGGCATATTGTTTTGCGCGACGACCATCAACTACATGGACCGCTTTCTTCTGGGAGTCCTCAAGCCGACGATCATGCAGGACCTTCGTTGGACCGAGACCGATTACGCCAACGTGGTTTTTTGTTTCCAACTGGCCTACGCTATCGGTCTGCTCTTTGTGAGCCGCCTCATTGACCGGATTGGTGTGCGCACCGGCCTGGCACTGGTGGTCGGGATGTGTGCGGTCGCGTCGGCAAGCCACAGCTTTGTGAGTTCGGCGCTGGGATTCTGCCTGGCCCGTTTCGCGCTGGGATTTGGCGAATCCGGCACTTGGCCCGGTTGCGTGAAAACCATTGGCGAATGGTTTCCCTGCAAGGAACGGGCGCTGGGCAATGGCGTGATAAACGCCGGTTCATCCGTCGGCGCAACCGTCACGCCGCTGGTCGTGCCGCTCATCCTGAAACTGGTCGCCTGGCCGTTGACCTTCTTGTTCACGGCGGCGCTGGACGTGATCTGGTTTTGCGTCTGGTTAGCCGGCTACCGCAGCCCAGACCGTCATCCGTGGCTGAAGAAACCGGAGCTGGCTTACATCCGCAGCGACCCCAATCCGCCGCAGGGAAAAGTTTCGTGGTGGCAGTTGTTCGGCCATCGCCAGACCTGGGCTTTTTTGCTGGCCAAGGGATTGAGCGATCCGGTCTGGTGGTTTTTCCTGTTCTGGATTCCCGGATTTTTGGCGAAGCAATACAACCTCGCCAACGGATCAGCCGCCGCTTCCGCGGCGGCGATGGCCTTGCCCGTCATGGTCATTTACATCATGGCGAGCATCGGCAGCATCGGTGGCGGCTGGCTCTCGATGCGGCTGATTGGCCGGGGCTGGAGCATCAATGCGGCGCGCAAGACGGTGATGCTCGGCTGCGCGCTGTGCGTCATGCCGGTGGTTTCGGTTTTGTATCACATCGGCCTGTGGCCCTCGGCGTTTTTGATTGGACTGGCGGCGGCTGCGCACTTGGGATTTTCTGCAAATCTTTTCACCGTCGCGACCGACACCGTGCCCAAGCACGCGGTTGGCTCCGTGGCAGGAATCGGCGGCCTGGCCGCCGCCGTGTTCGCCATGTTCAATGCGAAATTGGTCGGTTTTGTATTGGACACCACGCACAGTTACGCCATTCCATTTGTCATCGCGTCTTGCTCTTATTTGGTGGCGCTGGGAATTTTGCATCTGCTGTTGCCGAAACTTGAACCAATGGAACTGGAGGCATCCAATTGAACGCGCATCGTGGAAAAATTCTCCGCCTGCCGCCGAACCGCGTGTGGCGAACCTATTCGGGCGGACTCATGCTTGACCGGATGGAAGGCCGCGCGTCGCCGGCGGACGGCCCATTTCCAGAAGACTGGCTCGGCTCGACCGTGCGGGCGGTCAATCCCAATCGCGCGCAGAAGGACGAAGGGCTTGCGCGCGTCATTTTTTCCGGCGGCGAAGCGGTGCTGGCCGATCTGGTCGCGACCGACGCGGAATATTTTCTAGGCGCGCAGCACGTCAGCCGTTTTCGAACAAACCCGATGGTGCTGGTCAAATATCTTGATTCGGCGGTGCGCCTGCCGTTTCAAGTTCATCCCACCGTGGAATTTTCGCGCCGCCATCTGAAAGCGGAGAGCGGCAAAACGGAAGCCTATTACATTTTGAGCACCAGGCCGGAAGTGACCGAACCGTTCATCTATCTCGGCTTTCAACGCCCGCCCAGCCGCGCGGAATTGCGGCGCATGATTGTGGAGCAGGACATCGCCGCGATGGAAAGCTGCTTTGACAAAATTCCGGTGAAACCCGGCGACGTCTATGTCGTGCCGGGCGGACTGCCGCACGCCATCGGCGGCGGAGTGCTCATGGTGGAAGTGATGGAGCCGACGGATTTTGTGGCGCGGGTGGAATTTAATGTCGCCGGCCGGGTCATCCCAGAGTCCGCGCGCTTCATGGGCCGGGACGTAGATTTCGCCCTGGATTTGTTTTCCTTTGAGCCGTTGCCGGTTTTCGACGTGCAGTCGCATTGGTGCTGCCAGCCGCGAATCTTTGAAACGGATTCCGCCATGCGTCGCGAGGCGCTGGTGGACAGGCGTTATACCGACCGCTTCAATGTCCTGCGCACCACGCTGACCGGTCGGAAGCAATGGCGCTCAAAAGGTTTCACCATACTGCTGGTGCTAGAAGGCTCCTGTGTAATCACCACGCCAAATGAAGAAATTCAGTTGAGCAAGTTTGACCGCATCATTGTTCCTCACGGCCTGGAGCCGCTGGAAATCACCGCCAACGATGGAGTCGTCTTTCTGGAATGCGTGCCGCCGACGGTGCCATAGGTTGAATTTGGATCCAAAATATTTCATGGCCTGATGCCAACCACATATTTTCATTCCGATGATCGTGTTGTGATGACGCTGGACGCCGGTGGAACGAGCTTTCGTTTTTGCGCCATGCGCGGCAACCGGGCGGCGACTGAAACCATCGTTTTTTCTTCGCACGGCGACGATCTTAACCTCTCTCTTGCCAACATAATTGGGGGATTCGCCAGGATTCGCGCGATTTGTCCGTCACCGCCCGCAGCCATCAGCTTTGCGTTCCCCGGTCCGGCTGACTACCCGAACGGCATCATTCGCGATCAGAAAAATCTGCCGGGCTATCGTGGCGGATGTCCTGATCATTTAGCCGTCACGCGGTTTTGTTTCATGGCGTGATTCCTTTTATCACCACGTTGAATGTCACCACTGTTCCCTTCCCCGGTTCGCTCTGAATGTCAAAACGCCCCCCGATTTCAGCGAGCCGCTGGCGCATGTTAATCAACCCGTTCCCGTGTGACAAACGATCCGGGCTGGGCGGAAGTTTCCAGGGCAGCAGTTTGGGATCAAAGCCGCAGCCGTCGTCCTTGACTGACAACGTGAATCCGTCCGGCTTGATCACGAGCGAAACATCCACTTGTGCGGCGGCGGCATGACCGATGGCATTGTTTAAGGCTTCTTTGAACGAAAGAAACAAATTGTGCCTGACTTCCGCCGTCAATGGCCAGGGTGGAAGCTCGAAAGGGAAATCCAATCTACAGCGGATGCCCGCCGCTTGAATGAATTCATGGGCAAACTTGCCCAAATAGGTCACCAAACTGTCCAGCGTGTCGTGTTGCGGATTTACTGCCCAGACAATTTCATCCATCTCCCGGGTTATTATGCGCACCTTTTTGTGAAGAAGATCCAAAGTCGAGATTGCCTGCTCCGGCTCATTCAATTTCTTTCGAACTATCTGGCTTAAAAAGGTGATATTCGTCAAACCTGCGCCAAGGTGGTCGTGGATGTCCCGGGCGATGCGGTTGCGCTCGCGTTCAATGGCGCGCAAACGTTCGACGCGTTCAAGCTTGCGGTGCAACCGGCGCCGGGTGTCCAGCCAGACTGCGCCAGCTAAAACGACCGCCGCCATGACATAGACCATCACCTGAAACCAGAGTGTCTGCCAGAAGAAAGGCAAAACCGTGAACGGGAGCTTCGCGCCGGTCTCGTTCCAAACGCCATCGTCGTTGCAGGCGAGGACGTGGAAGCAATAGTCGCCCGGCGGAATATAACTATAACTGGCGGAGCGCAGGGTTCCCGCATTCACCCAATCCTTCTCCAACCCTTCCAGTTTGAATTTGAATTGCACTCTTTCCGGGACGACGAAACTCAAGCCTGTGTAAAAAAATTCAAACCGATGACGGCCAGGTGTTATCCTCAACGGCGATGTGCCGCCGGTAAAATTGACGGAACGGCCATCCACAAGCAGCTTCTCAATCTCAACCGGCGGGGCCAATGGGTTACTGCTGACATCATAAGGATAGACTACAACCAATCCGTGGCTCGTCGGAAACCAGAACCGGCCATCGGCAGTCTGGCAGCTCGCTGGTTGAAATCCACCCGAGCATTCCAAAGTTGGCAGCCCATCATCTTTACCATAGATCCGGTAATGTATGGAATTGGTCAGGCCATCCATGCACTCATTGAGTTTGTCCCTGCTGACCCGAAAGATGCCGCCATGCGAACTGATCCAGAAATAACCATGGCCATCATCTTCGATGTCGCAGATGACATCATTGGGCAAACCCTGCTGCATGGTCAGGGAGGCCAGATGGCCGTGCTTGAGCCGGTTGATTCCCCCGCCTGCTGTGCCAATCCAAAGCACGCCATCGGGGTCAAGGTGCAGGCAGTTGATGGAATCGTTGGACAATCCATCGCGTTTGCGAAACTGCTCGATTTTGCCGTTTTCGAGGCAGCCTAGCCCGCTGCCGGTCGTGCCAAACCAAACGCGGTTTGTGCCGTCCTCCAACACGGCATGAACTAGAGACCAGGTCGAATTTTTACCCTTCCCGAACCAAGTTGTGCCGCCGTCTTCTTTTAATCGCAGCAAACCCACGCCCGTTCCCGCCCATAAGCCTCCGGCTTTGCCCGGCAACAACGCGGTTATGGGTATCAAGAGATTTGCGGTGGCGGACGCGCTTGCAAAATGTCCGTCTTCTTTCACAAACAAGCCATTACCCCAACTGCCCGCCCAGAGTTGACCCTTTGCATCTTCCGATACCGACCAGATATACATGTTCGACAGTCCGCTGCTTTCATCATAGTGTTCCCATTTTCCAGCATGGAACTCATAGATTCCGGCGCCTTCCGTGCCAATCCATAAAGCGTTGTTTGTTCCAGTGCAGACCGACAAAACAGCGCGTCCTTGCCAGTTGTCGGGTGCGTTGACGGTTGTAATCTCGCTGTGACGCACGATGGCCAGGCCGCCGTTGCCGGAACCAACCCATAAATTCCCTTCGCGGTCTTCACACAGACACCGCAGCCAGTCGCTCGAAAATCCGCTGGTCCTGTTAAACAGCGCCACTTCTCCTTTCGGGCTGATCAAGTATAATCCTTGTCCTGCCTGATCCAATGTCGCCGCCGCCAAGTAGCCGTTTTGAGTCTCAATGAAGGCTGCCAGTTCGCCTGCGCCCCACGGCGATGATCCCCAGTCTTCAACCCAGCGGTCGCCTTCCCATCGTCTCAACCGCCCGTCGCAGGCAACCCAAATTCCGCCGCGCCGGCTGCGGGCAATGCCTTGAACATGGGTGTTGGGAGTCTCCGCACCGAATTCGATCGGCAGCAATTTCCCGTCCTTCAACAGGGAAACCCTGCCTGCATTGAAAGCCCATAACAATCCTTGATCTCCCTTGGTGAGAGTTCCGTAATCTCCCAAATCACCTTTCTGCGGCATCAAGACGGTTCCGTCACTTAACCGCGCCAGTTCGCGGTCCGCGTTCTGCAGCCAGATATTCCCCACTTCATCGGATTCTATGGCGTCTATGCTTCGGTTGCGCCAGACTGCATCAAATTTCACCGGCTCGAACTTGCCGTCACGATAGAGCGTCAACTCTCCCGTTTCATGGCCTATCCATAAATCTCCCTTGGCATCCTCGAACAGGCTGGTCACACGGCCGTTGACCAGTCCGAGCGTGTTGGCATTGTTGAAAACGGTGAAATGCACGCCGTCGAAACGCGCCAGTCCATCAAAGGTGCATACCCACAGGTAGCCGTCGTGAGTTTGAAGAATCGCGGGAACGGCATTTTGCGGAAGGCCGTCCTCCATTTGCCAGACACGGACAAAATAGGGCTGCGTCACTGGCTGCGCCGTCGCCACAGTCAGACCGCCAAAAAACAAAACGCCGCCAACCCAGATGAATTTGGCAAAAGCCACCCATTTTAATGCTGCGCGGGGCAACTGGTGCATGGTGCGGACGTTATGTTTTTTTCCATTCACAAGCAAGGTCTAACAAAATATGCCAAAGAGCTAGTTACATGCCCCAGCCTTTATTCGGAAGAATTCCCATTTCCAATTCCAATGTTCCGCCGTTGACAATTTCTTTGTGAGTAATCCATGGATGATTCAGCGGCTGGCCGTTCAGTTTCGCGGATTGAATGTAACAATTTTGACGCGAAGCATTATGCGCGACGATGGTGAACGTTTCGCCCTTGTAAAATTTTGGGTCAAGCTGAATCGTCGCCTTTTCCACCAGCGGACTGCCGATGACGTAAATTCCATTCGCCGGATTCAACGGATAAAGTCCCAACGCGCTCCAGACATACCACGCGGAAATCTGGCCGCAGTCGTCGTTGCCGCAAATGCCATCCGGCGTATCGTCGTATTGCGTCAACTGGATCTCGCGGACTCGCCGTGCGGTTTTGTATTGCGCTCCGGCGAGCGCGTAAAGATACGGCGTGTGCTGGTCGGGTTCGTTCCCGTGGGCGTATTGGCCGACGAGTCCGGTCACGTCAATCCGCCAGTGCGTCATGTCCGAATCCTCGTCGAATAACTCGTCGAGCCGCTTGATGAATTCACTGTTACCGCCGTAAAGCTGGATCATGCCCGGCACGTCGTGGAACACGGCGAACATATACTGCCACGCGTCGGCCTCAGTGTAACTGCCGGACGCGGTGTCGTCGCCCGTCGCCACTTCCTTCGGGTCAAACGGTTCATGGAACGAGCCGTCGGGATTTTTGGCGCGGAAAAATTTCGTCTTCGGATCCCAGACGTTTTTGTAATTTTGTGCGCGCCGGGCAAACAATTTTTCGTCCGCCGTTTTGCCGAGCGCCTTCGCCATTTGCGCGATGCACCAGTCGTCGTAGGCGAATTCCAGCGTTTGCGAAACGGCTTCCGTCCGTCCGTTCATCCACGGAACATAGCCGAGGATTTGGTATTCGTTCTGCCGGTTGCGGTTGCTCAACGCGGTGTTCGTCATGGCTTCAAAGGCGAGCCCGGCGTCGAAGCCGCGAAAACCTTTTTCGTAGGCGTCGTAAATCACCGGCGCGGAATGATAGCCGATCATACACCACGTCTCGCCGCCGGCCAGCGGCCACGACGGCAGCGCGTGGTCGGACGATTCCTGATAGAACGCGAGCATGGTTTGGATGAAATCGTTGACGCGCTCCGGCTGCAACAGCGTCAGCAGCGGATGTTCGGCGCGGAAAGTGTCCCATAACGAAAACGTGGAATAAAACTGAAACCCGCCGCCGGGATGAATTTTTCCGTCCGGGCCGCGATAAGAACCGTCGGCATCGTCGCACAATTGCGGCGCGGTCATTGCGTGATACAACGACGTGTAAAAAATCCGGCGGATGGTTGGGTCGGAAGTCTCAACGTGGACGCGGGAAAGATTTTCGTTCCAACTTTTTCGCGCCGCCTCGCGGACGGCGTCGAAATCCCACTCCGGAATTTCCGCCCGCAAATTCATCTTCGCCTCGTCAACGCTCGTCGGCGAAAGCCCGACGCGCAGCAAAATGTGTTGTCCCGCCGAAGTTTTGTAGTCAACACAGCTGCGGATGTTTTGGCCTTTCGCGACAAATTGATCCGGTGGCAGAAGTTTTCCGTCCTGCTCCAATTCGACGCTGGCGAAAGGCTGCGAAAATTCGATGACAAAGTAAATCGTCCGGTTCGTCGCCCAGCCATCGGTGCGGCGAAAGCCGGTGATGACGTTGCCGCTCTCGACGTTGAGCGCGGCTTCGGCGCACACATTTCCGATGCCGTGGACGAGGTCAATCAGCAAATGACTTTGCTCCGACGCGGGAAAAGTGTAGCGGTGCATTCCCGCGTGAGCCGTCGCCGTCAGTTCGGCCTGAATGCCATAATCATCAAGCCAGACACGGTAATAGCCGGGGCTTGCCGATTCCTTTTCATGGGAAAAATGCGAATGAAAACGCCGCGCATCGAACGGCGCGTTGACGCCGCCGGTGATAGGCATCACGAGCACGTCGCCGAAATCGCCTCGACCCGTGCCTGAAAGATGCGTGTGGCTGAAGCCCATCAAAAAAGAATCAGAATAATGGTAACCAGAGCAGCCGTCCCATCCTTCAAGCGTCCACGGGTCGGTCGGCACGCGCGTGTCGGGACTCAACTGCACAAATCCAAATGGTGTCGTCGCTCCCGGATAAGTGTGGCCGTGTCCGCCCGTGCCGATGAACGGCGAAACGTCATCCACCGGCTCCGAACCGGCAAAAGCGTGAAGGCAAAGGAAAAAAATTCCCGCAGCCGCCAAAAGGCGAACGCGCTCAAATCGCTTTTTCATTTTCGACGGTTTCGCCGAGTCAATCTTCCAAGATTGCTTCGACTTGAATTGGCTTTGACTGCTGCGGTTGCACGGTCAATATGTTGCCAGCGATTTTCTTTCCATCCACCAGCAATTTTTTCACGCCGCGCTGGTGTTGTCCATGCCCATGTTTTTGAACATGACATTGGCGACGCTGCCCACCGTGACGTAAATCAATCCCATCGCCAGATAACTGGAGGGAACCCACAGAAAAGGATTCGGGTAAGAAGCCTTGGCACTGTTCATGGAGTGGCGACCAAATGCGGGGCTTTTTCAAAAACCGCTTCAATCTCGACGTTCTTGAAAGGCACAATCATCATCGTCTTGGCGGATTTCGGGTCTTTCAACCACGCCGTGTCTCCGGTCCATTCTTTGAAAACTTCATTTTCATTGGCGGGCGTTGCTTCCACTTCGGCGACGGTGCCGGCTTCCGCTGTGCAAGAACCTTTGCCGTTTTTGACGGCGACGGAAAGTTGCGGCATCTTCGACCCTGGCAAGTGTGGCTGTAGCCACGCCATTTGCGGACGGTCTTGCCCGTTCTTGGGTTCGATGGTAAACAGATATTCATGCCACAACGACCCGGCTGCCCACCAGGTCCAGCCCAGCCAGACATCGTTGTCGCGCTCCATGTTTTTGAGCATGTCGTGCAAAGACGCCTCGCCGTTGGTCGCCACGGGCACGCCAAATTCGCCGAGGAATGCGTGCATTTTGTGTTGGCGGCACCAGTCCACGAAAGTTTTGAGCCGCTCCGAACCGATTGTGGGGCTGACGACTTCATTGTGAGTGCCGGAGGAATCCTCGTCCAAGTATTGATGAACTTCGATGGCCCAGTAATCGAGGGGGTCTTTGACGGTTAGGATGCCTTTGGAATTGCTCTCGCCGCCGTAATCTTCCGATGTCCACGAGTGTGCCCCTGTCCAGGAATTGCCCGGAACCAGAATCATGTTTTTTGCCCCGGCGCCGCGTATGGCGGCGATGGCCGCATTTGCGTCGTCAAACCACTGTTGCGTGGACATGGTGTTTGGTTCATTGACCAGACCAAACCACACATATGGGTCATCTGCAAATTCGACGGCTAGGCGCTTCCAGAAATCGGCAAAATCAGCGGCGCTGACCTTCGAACCGCCAATGATGTTTTCATAGTAGCGGGCATAATCATGAGGATCGAGCAGAACGACCAGTTTCCGCGATGTCGCATATTTCACGGAAGTTTTCAGCCGTCGCAGGTCGGTTTTGTCCAGCGGAGTGTTCATTTTCGGCTGCAATGTCTCCCAAAGAAACTGGTAACGAAAAATGTTCATGCCCTTGCCGGCGAAATAGTCAATTTCATCCTTTGTGGGATAAGAATAGTTCACTCCGTATTGAGGATGAGCTTCCTTGCTGAAACTTGATTTGTCTGCAAGCCAGAATTCGCCGCCGGCGAGGTTCACCCCGGTCAGCGGTAGCGGATTGGCGGAGGCGGAGCAAATCGCCGCACTCAAAGTCAACGCATACATCGCGCTCGTCCGTAATCTTAGACTGATTTTCATAAATGCTTTTCCATTGTCCGGTTCACAATTTCATAATGACTGCGGTTTTCTTCCTGATTCGCTGATTTCAAGGCGTGAGTGAGTCGCAAGGTATCGTTTTTTCAGCAATTGTCATGTAGAGAAAACTACCGATAATGCGCTTGTCGCCGCTTCACTGGCAAGATAACTGTTCACGGAAGACGATTTCGCGACGTTGCGGCCCGACACGTGGAAGATGATCGCACCCGGTTCTGATATCAATGACGACGCGGATGCCCGGCCGGTAACGCGCCACAACCAGCGCTGCGATCTCGGCTTCATGGACGGTCACACCGAGCCGCTCCGCCTCAATCAATTTTACCTCAATCAAAATCCGACAAACAAACGGTTCGCGCCGTGAACGGACACGCGGCATTTATCCGCCGATAAGGAAAACCACTGCGCCGTAATGTTTTTGATCAAGCCCGGTTTTGACGATTCACAGAACCGGGCATGGCCAGTAGGGTAAATTCCCTACATTCATTTCTTAAAATGTGCGGCATTAAATTTGCATGTTGGCCCTGGCCGGAAGTATATTTAGGCCTGTAAAAGTGTCATATGATTGATGTTGCAATTATTGAAGACGATGTTCCCTCGAGAAAAATACTTGTTGACTGGGTTCAGCAAGCCAACGGTTTTCAGTGCTTGAGCGACCACGGCAGCGCAGAAGGCGCGTTGGAACATTTGCCGTCTGTGAAACCGGCCGTGATTCTGGTGGACATCAACTTGCCTGACATGAACGGCATTGAATGTGTCCGCCGCCTCAAAGTTTTGCTTCCGAAAACTCAGTTTGTCATACTGACCGTTTATGAAGACACCAATCATATTTTTGACGCCCTCGCCGCCGGCGCCAGCGGTTATTTGCTGAAGGAAACCCCGCTCGATGAAGTGCTCGCCGCAGTCAAAACCGTCCATGAAGGCGGCTCGCCGATGAACAGCTATATAGCGCGCAAAATCGTGCAATATTTTCAACGCTGTCAACCCCCAAGCAATGAAAGTGGAAACCTTTCCCCTAGGGAAGTTGAAGTGTTAAGACTCTTGGCGCAAGGCTATCTCTACAAAGAAATTGCCGACTCGCTGCATATCACCCTGCGTACGGTGAACACGCATACCTATCGCATTTACGAAAAACTTCACGTTTGCTCGCGGAGCCAGGCGGTGTCGAAATATATGAACATCCCTGATCGCCTTTCTAATCTCGTCTCAGATGCTTGAAATTACTCCTTCCATTTCTTTTTATTAGTATGGATCATGCCGAGTTGTAAGGCCCAGAAAATAGGTTGCTTTGTGACAGATTGCGACAATGTCACCTTCACAAACTTCTATACAAAAGTCAGAACCAGCCCGCTCTGGGTTGCCGTGTTCGGAAATCCTCTGAAAGAAGTGAAGGAAGTTCGAGCTTGATCGCTTTGTTGTAATCCGAAATTGAAATTGTTGGTTCAAATATCCTGATTTCACTGACCAGGCTGATGTTGCAAAAGTGGCTTGAACCTTGGGCTTCGATCTTCTGTGGCAAGTTGAAGCTCACCTCTATAATGGCGCCCATGACAAGGCTGACCGGTGCCTTGAGATGAGCAAAGAGCATTTTCTTGGCGCACATGGACGGGGTCACTATTGTTTGCAAAAAGCACTACTGAAAACGGCTAATTTCCAATTCATCGAATCCAGCCGTTACCGCGATGAAGCACTCGAAGCTTTCCAACAATGTTCAAGTTGGAGCGGTGTGGCCGCAGTATCACCGCCGTGACCAACGTGCCCTGTGCTTCGCCTTATAGGGTATTTTTGCCCTGAGCTTTCGCCTTCTTCCAACGCGCCCTGGCTGCCGCCGCAATTTTGGCTCTCGCTGCTGCACTCATTTTACGTCTGGCCTTCTTCACCGGTTTTGCGACTGATTTCCGCCCCTTGACTTTCGCCCACCGAGCTTTTTG
>Ga0187868_1001645_pt1 | contig 15506 bp, 14 predicted proteins | sample June2016WEW_13_4_FD_133014 | JGI IMG/M metagenome (GOLD analysis project Ga0187868, IMG submission 133014) | Peatland microbial communities from SPRUCE experiment site at the Marcell Experimental Forest, Minnesota, USA - June2016WEW_13_40 | ecosystem: Environmental > Terrestrial > Soil >... | reverse complement strand
ATAGGTAAAACTGGTTTAAATCGTCTTTTGTTAATGTTGTTTTAAGCTGAGTCCTCGGGTAACAGTCAGTTCCATAAGCTGTAGCACGGAGTTCAACCTCTTTGCCTGCTGCGAGGTCTTGGATAACGTGTCCGCCACCATACTCAAAAGGCTGCTTCTCCGACATGTTAGTGGCTCCAATAAATAGGTCTACCGCAGCGCCTGGATGGCAAACTTCCACTTCATTCATCCAAGCATGATCAATCTTTATTGGCGGGTCTGAGTGCCCAAGGTTAATTACCGCGCCAGAGGAACACATGGCGCCAAAAGTTCCTGTTGTAACCACATCAACTTCTTTAAAAGCAATTTCGACGCCGCTGCTTTCCACTAGCTTTTTCATTTCCTCAGCGGTTAAAACCTGAACATCGCCTTTACGGATTTTCTCGTTAATCTCTTCTACACTGCGAGTTTTGGTCGGTTTGGACAATTAGCTTACCTTAATGCAATCGAGAAGGCATCATGTCGTTAATATTTTTTGCGTAAAAACCAATTAATTTACTACACTTTTGGTTAGCAATGAACTAACCGAAAAATAGGAGACTGCCTCTAATCGAGCGGGGCTCGCTCCCTTCCAGACCGTGTGAAAACTTGGAATTAGAGCCTGAAGTGTGTTTGGTGTTTCAAATATTCATCTAACGCCTGGATGCTATTTACCTTGTCTTTTTCACCCTTCACAAAGCTATCAGCGTGAAGCGACTGGAACTGTAACCAGTGGCAGTAGCGCATTTACAAATAACGCGGCAGAAGCGGACCACCGCTGGTGAACGGAGGCGCTCAACGAATATCCAAAGGCTATGCCGGCAACCAGCCAAGAAAGGGCCGCCCATATGTGGACAGCGGTTATCGATACGAAAATTTGACCAGACTGCCTGATTAGTAAAACTGGAGAACCTTAAACCGACACAAGCTTAATTGTGCCCCCTTGCAACTCGTTTTCGTCTAATACTGGCATAAAACTATTCTTATTTGACATTTTCTTTTTCACTACCAAGCTGTTATTATAAAACTTAAAGGCAATATACTTTTAGAATTTTGGTTTTTACCATTTTTTATTTCTTTCTTCAAGAATATGAATAAAAATTGGGGTTGTTGATCGCATATTAGATTTTGGCCACTGACATTTCTTTTACGCGGGTTTCGATGAATTCAGCTACCTTTTGCTCGCTAAATGCTTTTTCGTTTTCTTGCAATTGCAACTGATCTTTCACCGTGTTCAGAAGCTTTTCAATATCAACGGGCTTAGTCAAGTAGGCATCAGCGTTCTTGTTCAAAGCAGTAATAGCGTTCTGCATTGACGGGTAACCTGTCACCATTATCTTTCGGATTTTGGGAACAGCGTCCTTCATCAGTTTTAACAGTTCCACGCCTTCCATGTCGGGCAGTCGAATGTCTAAGAGCGCCACGTTGTATGCCGTCTCTTCTGTTCTTTTGATTGCTTCCGTTCCGGTAGCTGCTAAGTCTACGACGTAACCTTCATCTTCTAGGATTGCTTTCACGGTGTTTCTTATGCTTTCGTCGTCGTCGACAACAAGGATTCTGGCATGTTTATCCATGTTTTTTCACCTCCACACTCCACTTTAGGTTTAATAGGCAAAGTTATTGTGAATGTTGTTCCCTTGTTCACTGCTGTTTTCACCGTTATCGTGCCCCTGTGCGACTCTATGATGCGTTTGCATATGGCTAAGCCAAAGCCCATGCCCTGCGCTTTAGTCGTGAACAGCGGTGAGAATATCTTGGGCAAAGTCTCATCAGGTATGCCCGTGCCCGTGTCGACGAAAGCGATTTCCACGTTGTCTTTTGTTTGACGGCTTGTGATTTCGAGTGTTCCCTTCTCAGGCATGGCGTCTACAGCATTCTTTATGAGGTTTATAAAAACGCGCATTATCTTGTCGGCGTCAACCCTAAACCAGGTTTCTCCAAGAACGTGGTTTACGATTTGTATTCGGTCTGGAACCTGAATCATCCGCATCGCTTCTTCCAAAAGTGTGCGTGGCGTGCACTCTGTGAGGTCCAGATGCATCTCTCTTGAGTAGTCTATCAGGTCGTTGATGATCTTGTTTGAGTGATCGATGGCTTTATCGATAATTTCAAGCATTTCTTTAGCTTGAGCTTCGGAAATTGTTTGGCCTTTCTTTTTCAAGTAGTAGGCTGCGTTTTTGATGCCTGTTAACGGGTTGCGCAGGTCATGTCCAATCATGCCGGCTAGTTCGCCAATGGCTGCTAGACGTTCTGATCGGACGAGTCGTTCGTTGGCATCTTTCAACTGGGCGGTCCTTAACTCAACCATGCTCTTCAAGTGTTTCGAATAGTTGTTCACTTTTATTTCCAAAACCTTGTTGCGGGTGATGTCTGAAACCATTGCAAGTGTCCCTGAAGGGTTTCCTTCGTCATCATAAATCACAGAAGCTGCGATACTTGCGTAGACGCGAGATCCATCTTTGCGACCAAACTCGCAATCGAAATGTCTTTTGACGCCTTGCTTATTTTGTTCAAGAAAATGTTTAGCTTGCTCGTTGTCCTTCTTATCCAAGAAATCGAAAAGACTTTTCCCGACCAATTCACTTTGAGCGAATCCCAGCATCTCTGTTATTTGAGGGTTAACAAAAACAGTGCGATAGCTGTTATCCAGTACCCAAATGCCCTCTTGTGCAACGTTAACTAGTTGACGATATTGCGATTCACTTTCCATCAAAGCATCTTGCACTTTTCTAATCTCTGTTATGTCGTGGAAGACGCAGTAGAGGAACGTTTTGCCCACTAATTCAACTGCCTTGGTGTTTACTAGAACATTTCTGATCTCGCCGTTTTTGGTGCGGTGCTTGGTCTCAAATTCGTTTCCTCCTTCTCTCACCATTCTGGCTACGTGAGCCCTTGTTTCGCCAGCTGTCTCTTTTGCTTCAAAATCTGAAATGCACAGTTTTAAAAACTCTTCTCTGGAGTAGCCTAGTTGGGTGTGGGCTACATCATTGAACTCGACAGGCTTTTCGGTTTGAGGGTCGATAACCAAGACTCCTAAAGGTGCCTCATTAAACAAAGCGTGATAACGCTTCTCAGCCTCACGGAGCTTCTGCTCAGCTTGTTTTCTCTCGGTGATTTCCTTAACGACTCCAACCGCACTCCATTTTCCCTGCAACTTAATCGGGGTTATGGATAATTTGACTGGAAACTCGGTGCCGTCCTTTCTTTGTCCCAGCAACTCCACATTCCCATTTGTGAATGCGCCGCTTCCCGTGCTGGCAAACTGTTTAACGCCGATTCTAATGTATTCTCTGCTTTCTACGCTCATTGTCTTTGGAACGACTAGTTCATGGATCTCTTTGCCAATTGCTTCCGCGTTTGAGTAACCAAACATTTTCTCAGCAGCCGGATTCCAGTAAACAACTTCTGCTTTGTCATCGATCAAGATAATAGCATCTTTAACTGAATTTGTTATGGTCCGGAATTTCTCTTCACTTTCCTCCAAAGCATGTTGCATGAGCTTGCGCTCACTGATGTCCCTAAATGTTCCTTGCATCAGCTTCTTTCCGTTCAACTCAATAATAGTATCCCTTACCGCAACGTCTCTTATTTCGCCTGTTTTCCGAATGATTTGTGTTTCAAGAGTGCTGATTTGGTCTCTGAGGTGTTGTTTGAAAACTCTTGCAAATTCTCCATCCATTTGCTCTTTGGGAGTAATGATTGATTGATGTTGACCCACCAGCTCCGATTTCTCTCTGTCAACCAGCTTTGAAGCGGCATTGTTACAGTCAACTATTATTCCTGACTCTATGTCTACCACAAAAATGGCGTCCATAGATTTCTCAAATAGTTTCCTGTACTTTTCTTCGGACTCATTTAATGTTTGTTCATTCTTCTTCCGTTCGGTTATGTCAGTCACAATTCCGAGAATGGCCGGTTCTCCGTAGTAGTGAATCATTTTTGTATTAATTATTGCAACAATTTTCCTTCTATCCTTCGTTATCAATCCATACTCGTAGGGCGTGACATCTTCACCTTTCGTATGTTTGGCAAAAGACGACAGAACAAGATCTCGGTTTTCAGGCATGACTAAATCAAGAAAGTTGAATTGAGAGGAATAGAACTCTTCTTTCGTGTATCCCATGGCTTTTTCAGCCTCTTTGTTAGTGTACACAACCTTGCCCTTCTGCCAGATGAAAATCATGTTAGGAGAATTCTCTGCGAGGTTGCGAAACTTTTCTTCAGTGGCTTTTATGATCTGCTCAGCTTTTTTGCGCTCAGTGACGTCTCTCATTATTGTTTGATAACCAACGACTTTGCCGTTTAGCCAGATGGGGTTGCTATTGTACTCTGCATTTATTTTTCCGTTTGGCGTTAGTATTTCGATTTCGCCTTGAGACGAGCTTCCGGCGGCGGTGTTCTTTAGCCCTGTAAGCAATTTTTGATTGTATTCTATTGGAACAAGCTTGAATATGTCGCTCCCAACGATTTCATTTTCTTTAAAGCCGTATTGCATGACGGCCTTATTTACCGAAGTTATTTTTCCAGTCAAATCGACCGTGACGATAACGTCTGGTGCGTTTTCGAAAAGGTTCTTGTACTTCTCTTCGGAAGATCTAATTTGTTCGTCGGTTTTCTTTTTTCGGTCGGTGATGTCATGGAACACGACAAGGCTAGCAGGTTGCCCAGCATAGCTAACATTTTTTCCTTTTACTTCAACCAACCGGGTTTCGCCAAGTTTACCTTTAAAACAGATCTCGTATGGCTCAACAGGAGCGCCCTGGATTCTTTTCTTCAGATTTTCCAAGAGAACCGCTTTACTTTCCGATGTAACAATATTCAGTTTAAGTAAGGACTTTCCAACTAATTCTTTACGGCTTAGTCCAGTTACTTCTTCGAACGTATCATTCACTGCCAGGAAATTCCCTTTTCCATCAACCATGGCTGCTGGCTCCGATAAGAAGTTTAAAAGAACCGTGACCTTTGGTTTACTTCTGTAATTCTTCGTATTCATTCATTAAAACCCCAATTCCACTTATTGTCGTTTGGGGACTCAAAATCCTGCCACATGAGGCGCACGTACTCTTGAAATGTCATCTCTGGAACATTCCAATTTGACAAGGACCTTCCATAAGTAGGCCACTTACTGGTAACTTTAGCTTTAGGGTGAAGATTTTTCATTAACAAAATCTCAGGGTTCTTGCGTCTAATCCGAAAATCTGCTCAATAGCATGTGAAAAATCCTCAACACTATACGAAATGTCTTGTCTTGCAATCATAAATTTCTCCCTTTGTTGAAAGTAGATTGAGTTTTTTGGCGTTTTCTCCTAAAGCTGACAAGGTTTCATCTATCGAGTTCAGTAGGATTTGTTCAAACTTTTTGCGATGTTGGTTTTTGTTCAATATTTCATCTTCGGAATATTCTCTTTTTAATATTCAAAGGTGCCTTGTGGGCGCCGCTTTTGAGCCAGTAAATCAAAAATGGTGAATTAGAGAGTAAAGGCTTATGAATTTCTGATTCTGAGCACGAATTCACTAAGGGTTTTGAATAACTTTTCTGCAATGTGGCGGGGCTTCCTCTTAAGTAATTGTGGATCGCTTGAAGGTGCCGATGTTGAATTTCTGAAGTCATCTACTTGACCTTTGACCGCTGTCCCACGAAAAGACTAGGCAGTTTATGATGAGACATGTTTTAGCACCTTCAGTGTTATAATTAATATCACAGACGTCAAAGAGGCGTGTTCAAACAAAATGCAAAGGTTGCAAACGCGGAATCAGCATTACTCCACAGTTTCTTTCTTCGGCATACCTGAGAAGATAGTGGGCAAGCTTCAGCACGCAATTGAGGCGTAGTTATTAGGGTGGGCATTAGTCGTAAACTTTACATTTGCTTGAAAAATGGAAAAGCTCACTTGCTTTATTTAGCGGTGGGAGTAGTCACTTCTGAGGAGCTACTGAGTTGTAGTATGCCTTGTTTGCTTCTACGTACATCAAAGGACCACTAGTTTTAGCAATCTCATGTGCCCTATGCATCACGTTATTTAGAAAAGTTAATGCTTGTGCTTTGTCGGTGATGTTTGGGTTATTTTTGGTTAACTCTGTTTTCAAGGTGTATTCTGCCAGATTTTCTGTACCACAGATTTCTCCGTTGTTTATTAACGTAGATTCGATAATATCGATTAATTCTTGTTTGCACTCTAAGGTTTGCCATATAGGTCCTGCTTTAGCAAGAGTTTTGTTTTGTTCGTTAAGTTCATTCTTACTCTGATTTCCTATGAATAATTTAACTCGCTCTTGCCACTTATTCATCCACATAGCAGTCCAAATGGTTAAAAACGAATCAAGCTCTGATATTTTTTTCTTTGAGAATTTTTCCAGTTTCTCGTCCAGACATAAGTTATAAGTTGATTTACCGTTAAATTTCATGTAGTTGGAGAAATCTTTGCATGCGAGTTGAAGCATTTTTCGGTCTGAACCTCGTGCATCTAAGGTTGGATCTATTTTTTTTATTTTTTCTGCAATTAATGTTTCTATATAATTCATGATTTTGTTTCTCCTTTCTGTATTGAATCGGCACATATGAGATGTTCATTTCATTACTTTCTCAAGGGCAATATAACTGTCTTAGGCTTGTTTGAACAATATTTCGGTTTTTGATATATTGCAACTGAAAATTTGGCGTTGTTAAAAGGTTTTGGAAAAGTTTGCTTGTATGGTTTATTTTTCGCTCTTCAATAAGATTACTGTTACGTGTTCTTTTGTGAATTTGCTTTAGTAAAATGTAGTTAATGTTTGCCTTGTAGGTGACTTTGGCTATTCTTATCGGTCCGTGATTAATGAATGCTTCAACAACTTCGATGTATGTTTCGAATTTTGATCTTCTCATTGAAGATTCCTTGAATAAAAGCTATTTTTTGTTAAATGGTTTATCGTTTGTGTTTATTTGACTGCAAATATTAGTGGCTGTGATTTTTGTGTCTTTTTTGTATATATCGAGTTTCGTAATGTATCGGGTTCTGAAATAAGTTGTATATTAAGTCTTCATATACTTATGAACTGTAGGAGAGTTAAACAAAACAACAGTTAGAAAAAAGGTGGGTAAATTGAGTCACATACAAACTGAAAGCTTACCAAAAATAGAGGTAGATTTTAAGTCTTCATGTTTTGAGGCGCTCGTTATTGAAGCAATAGATCAAACTTTCTTAAAGCTGGGTATTGAGGCTAAACAGGCGTTCTATTCTTTCTTAGAGGTTCATTACAAATTAAACAAAGAAGACATACCTGATAGAATCAGAGACTTCGTTAATGCCCTTGAGCAAATTTTTGGGACTAGCGCGTCGCTTCTTGAAATTGATGTCATGAAAAGTATTAGGCAGAAAGCTCCTTCATTCATTTACATAGTGAAGACTCCCGCTTTGAGTTTTGAAGATTATGTGGAATCATTAAAACGGAATGTTAATACCCTTTAGATAGCGTTAATTTTGGCCTGATTTTTTTTCTGTATATGTGTTGTACAGTTCTTTTTTTCTGTTGCTTGGTGTTGTCGGTGAGTTTTTAATGGTTGCTGGCTGGCTTTTTCCAGATTTTTTTGTTAAAAGTGGCTTTTTTGTTATGCTTTGGTATGCTTGTAGTATGTATTAAGCTTTATATGTTACTTTATTGTATATTGAGATACGTGCGACGATAAGTCTAAACAAGGACATATTGTATACTTGTACAACAAAAATACAAGAGGAAAAAAAATGAGCATAACACACAAAAACGTCCAAACAAAACTCACAAAAGGTCTACTTGACCTAATAATCCTGCAATTACTCGATACTCACCCAATGCACGGTTATGAAATAATAGTAACAATCCACAAATTTTACGGCGTAAGCTTCGGCGCAAGCACAATATACCCCCTGTTAAGCACAATGGAAAAAAAGAACTGCATTAAATGCGAATGGAACATGAATGGTGAAAGGCCAAGAAAAGTTTATTCGCTAACAAGCGACGGAAAGTATTTGCTTGATTACACTGCCGGTTCGCTTAGGGCAATTTGCAAAACTATAGGGACAAATAACATACAATCGCATAGCGAACGTTTGCAATTTAATGTTGCTCAAAGTTCAAAGTAGAAAGAGCATTGTGAGTTTTAGAGGACTCAGTATTCTTTGTTTTAGCTCAAGCGAACTTTACGCGTTCAATGAAATAAGAATAAAGAAAAAGTTTACCCGAGAAAAGGCGATTGCTTAACTTCGTTTTCCTCGATAGGCAATACTTGTTTTATCTCACTAAATGCTTTGAGTATCGACATGCCTCTTGGCGTAATGGCGTAGACTACTTTTTCTCTTTTAAGAATTCGCTCTTCAACCAAGCCGTTTTTCAGCAGGAAGTCTAGTTGCGATTTTAAAACCTGGCAGTTAACGTTTGATTTATGCATTATATGCGTTATTCTTAGTTGGCCTTTGGAAGCTAATGCTTGGAGTATGTCTATGTACATTTCAAGTTTAGAACGTTGCATTTGGAACTTTCAATCCTACTTCAACAAAGCAATGCAGGTTTAATTGTGCTTGGTTTAGTACTTCAAATCTGCTTTCGAATGCTGTAACAAGATCGTCTACCAGTATGTCTTGCATTTCAACTGAGAGCGTTTTGATATTGTAATTCAGGGTTTCAGCCATTTTATTTTTGAGTTGTTTCCTTTTTTTGCCTGTTAATGGTTTCATTTTGTTTCATCTTTTTTAGAGTTAAGTGTTATTGTGGACTGTGATTATATAAGTCAATTATGATTTTAAAATCTATATTTTCAAAAAAGATTGTACTAATAGCATGGTCTGCCTCGATTTTAGGGGGGCGCGCTTGAAGCTTTGCTTCCCTAAAGTGACTCTCAAACGTGAATGCCTCAAACACTGAAAGTTTCTGCATTAAAGCGAAACTTGCACAGTCCGGAAATTCCACTGTGACTTGATAGCTTCGCAAAGGACCTATTTAGGGCTCATTGAGTTCTTTCTGGCTTATTCTTCGAGAAGCTTATGCTCAGCTTCGTTCTGGGTTGCTTGAACAACTTTCATATTAAATATCATATCCTGAATGAAATGAACTATGAAAAATTAGCTTTTTAGCGACTGATGAAAAAATATTAATTGTGTGTTTTTGCTGGATGCTTTTTGATTGGAACTAGTTGTGGTTGGCCTTGTATTTTCTCATGTAGTAATTGTAGAAAAAACGTGCAAAACGATTTTCTTCCTAATTTTTGTTCTGGTTGTTTTGGGTTGCCTTTTTGGTTTAGAGTCTGAAATGTTTGCAAGCTGCGTACACAGAAGCACACAGAAGCACACAGAAGCACACAGAAGCACACAAAAGCATAAGGAAGCACACGGAAGTATTTTTGCGTCCCGAAGCGTCTTTTAGGAAGTTATGGTTAGGTTGCTGTCAATTCGAAGCTTAATCTTTAAAGTGGCAGATTTTCGAGTTTCCGTCACTAATTTTGTTGTGTTTGTTTGGGTTGCTTTTTTTGGTTTGGGGTTTGGATTGTTTGCAGGTTGCGTCATTATTTGACATTATTTGACAAGAATTGATAATATTTGACAAAATTTACATTTTTGAAGGTTAAAGCGGGCACCTAAATGGTTACGCCAACAAATAATTGCTTTCGATTTGAAATTGGAGCCTTAACACGGGATTTATCTGTACTGGCTTTTTCATCATGTTAAAATGCTAATTTGGATACTTTGACTAAACAAGCCAGCAATATCGCATTTTCTTGAAGAAAAATTAAGAAGAAATTTGGTTTTTTAAGAGTTTTTAGGATTCGAATTTGCTTTTCATTTGTTTTTGGAGGTCTTGTAGTTTTTTGGTGTTTGGTGATTTTTTGCGTCTTACTATAGACATGCTGCTGATTACTGCGACAACAACGGCAGTTACTACAACGGATACTATTATGATTAGGGTGTTGCTTGAATTTTTGCTGTTAGTGTTGCTGTTAGAGAGAGTTATGGTAAGTGCCAAGGGCTGGGCAGTATTAGTATAGGGGATTGTTTCGTTCATTGGTGGGTATCCTTCTTTTATTATTTTAAAGGTGTATGATCCGGCTGTGGCGTTTTGGAAGGTAACGTAGCCTGTTGCGTTTGTGATGTCGGATAGTGTTGGCATTCCTGTGGGTTGGGTTGTTGAAGAGACGAGGGTGTTGTTTAAAGGGTTTCCTTTACTGTCTTCAATGTGTAATGTTATTGTTCCTGTCTTGATAGTAGAGGTTGGCGTGGGTGTTGATGTTGGGGTTGGCGTGGGTGTTGATGTTGGGGTTGGCGTGGGTGTTGGGGCTGGGCCTGGTGTGACTGTTATTTGTGTGGTTCCCTGGGCGTTTAGGTATCCTGTTTTTGAGCCGCTTGCTGTAATGGTGCATGTTGTTGTTTGGGTAAAGCTTGGGGCTGTGAAGGTTGTGTTATAGTAGCCGTTTCCTTGTTCTGCTGTGGTGGTGAAGGTTCCGCCGTTGTTTGATGTGAATGTGAGTGTTGCGCCCGTTACTGGGGCTCCGTTAGCGGTTACGTAGGCTGTTATTCCTGTGTTGTATCCATTATTAACGCTAGTTGGGTTGGCTGTTAATGTTATTTGTAAAGGTGAGAAATCAATAAGATATGTTGTTATTGATGCCTGGCCTGTGGTATAACCTGACGCTTGGGCAGTGATTTGGGTTGTACCTGGAGCATTCGTTACGGTCAAGTTTGCTAAGGCCTGTGTTTCGCCCGAGGGAATTATTATTGCTTGGTTGATAGTTGCTACGTCTGGGTTTTGAGAGAATAGGTTTACGCTTACATTTCCTTCAAGATTTTCTGCTGGTCGTCCGCTTGAGTCTTGAAGTTGCACTTGGATTGCTGAATATGTTGAATTATCCGATGGTAGAATTGGTGGAACGGCGTAGACAGCTAGTTTTGGTGGAATAAATTCGATTGTGGTTATCGACTGTTGGTCGTAGTTCAAGTTTGTGGCTGCTGCAACAATGTTTGTTGTGCCTGCTTTGTATGTTGTGTTCAGTGTTGCAATCCCGTAAGTTTGAAATTGTGATTCTGGTCCAATAGTTAATGTTGAGTTTATTTGCCCTATGCTTACATCTGTTGATATTAAGTTTATTGTTATGTTTGAAGTTGCTGCCGCAATGTTACCTTGCGCATCTTGTAATTCAATTGCAATTAGTGGGTATTGGTTATTATCAGCCAGAAATTGATAGGGTCCTGGAAAGATTACAAGATTCTTAGGGGCGGATGTAACGCTTGTTGTCGTAATTTGTGCTTGTTCAGACGCATATCCGTTTGCTAATGTAGTGATAATTGCAGGTGTTGTGCTTGGGCTTGGCGTGGTAGTTGTAGTGAAATTGGCTATGGCGTAAGTTTGTCCATATGGAATTGTGACTACTGAAGGTGTGACGTCACCCACGTTGGTGTTTGAGCAGGAGAGTGTTACGTTTACACCGTTTGGTGGCGCTCTTTCCGGAGAACCACTTGAATCTTGTAGCTGTACCATAATGGCGGGGTATGTGCCTCCATCGGCTGGCAGGGTTGGTGGAAATCCGAATACCGCTATTTTCGACGGGATCGGTGTAATCGTAGTTAGCGTCGCTTGCACGGTTGAAAACCCTGTTACTGACGCTGTTATTGTTGTGATTCCAGATGTTAGTGAAGAGTGAAAGTTTGCTGATGCGTATGTTTCTCCTTTGGGTATGGTGATTGATGAATCTACTGTTCCAATGTTCGTGAGAGAGGATGATAGGCTTATAGTTGTTTCTTGTAATGCTCTGGCGGGTTGTCCGCTGGAATCTAGTAATTGTATGAAAATACAGCTGTATGTATTGTCATCTGCAAGGACGGTAGTTGGGCCTATGAAAATACCTAGTTGGGAAGGACCACTTGTTGATGCAGAGGAAGTATTTTGATTAAATACTACAAACGCTGACGTTAAAATTAAAATGGTTAATGTTATTGTTATTATTTTTTTTAGCATTATAATCCTCTTAACTAATTTTAATGCTTATTCAATAAATACTCCTATATTTTGAATATTTTTTGATCTTTTCGATATGCGTTGGGAAGAGCCTATTATTGGACCATTGTCTGATATTTGGCAGAGAGCGCAGGTAACATTAGATAATTCTAAATGGCAATGAAGAAATGATTCTTTACAGTGCATAATGCGGCAATCAGTGGCGATTGGAATTTTGTCCTTTGCTTCATTTTTTAAGATGAAAAAGCTGCATTGCCCATTTTTCGTATATTCACAATTTGCTTTTTTTATTTCTCCGAAAAATGTTGCGTTTGATAAAATTTCTACTATTGTTAAAATTTCTTGATTTCTCTGTTTTTCCAATTTGTCAACGCGTTCATTAAGCTTTTCTAATTGTGTTGCCATTCGGTATCTGACATCCAACGGTTAATTGAGTAAGTCTACTTATATAGTGAGAAGAAATTTCAAAGAATAACATTTGATAATTATAGGCAATTATTGATAATTAAAAAAATGTTTGTAACTGTTAGCTAACAATTTGATTGATCTAGCTAAGGAGAGCATTTGCCCTATATAGTGCATGTCATTAATGGCGTTGCCATCAAGCTTGCTGTTTTTGTAGTTGCTACAAGTTTTCTAATTCTTGCTTCGTTTGCGTAAACAGTTCTTTCAGATATACGGAATGTTTCACCGATTTTTTCTTTAGAAATCTTGTTTTTCCTTTTTTTGCAGACGTTATAAAAAGCGCCTGCTGCGAGGCCGATGGGGTTTCCGCCTGATCTTTTTATTTTTAGTAATATGTTTTCGGCATTAACAATTAGCTCTTTGTCCTCTGTTATTTTTCCTGCATATTCATGCAGATAGTCTATGGCCGTTCTTCTTTGAATTTTTATCGTTTCTTTTTCTGCGTTTAATGTTTTGTTTAGTAACCAGGCTTGCTTCATAACTTCCCTTGGGTCAAGGCTAAGTTCTTTGCTTATTTCTTTTAATGGACGTAATTTGTTATATTCTTTAAGCGTTAAATGTATTAGGGCTGCTACTGTTGCTCTTTTGTTTTTTGAGAGCTTTTGCGATTTGAATAGTGTATGGTTTTGTTTTCTTATTGTACGGGCTGCTTCTTCTCTGTATGGGTAATTCGGAATGTTTAGTTGACAGGAGACTGCTCTTAGCATGGTTAACCATTCTTTGAGTGTTTCTGAGTCTTCTTCGCTCCAGTTTGAATGCCACTCAGGTGTCCAATGAGTGTAACTTTTGAAGATAGGTGTTTCTTCTATAACTAGTCCGCAACTGCTACAGATTTTTTCTCCCTCTAAACCTTCGGGGTAAATAACGGTGTTGTTACACTTCTGGCACTTCAAGTTTTTTCGTTCCTTCCAATCTGTTGAGTAAATATTTGCGATATATTGTCGAGCGATTGTCTACTGTGCGGATGCGAGCATATAAGATGTAAGAATTGTGTGTGTAGATTTTGAATTCATATTAATAATCATTAAGTTTTTTCGTGATTCTGAGATTTTTAACGCTATTTTATTGATAATGCTATAATCGTTATATTACGATTTAATGTACGTAGCTTATAAGCAAACGATCGGGGCTTAAAACAAGTAGTCTCCACGCCCTTTTCGGCCTACTTGTGCATGGTTCTGATCAGAGAAGCGGCAGAAACCCTTGGAAGATAGATAAAGCAGTTTCACCAACCTACTTCAACACATGTTAGAGTAGCTAAAATCTACTTTCTGGTATGTATGTAATAAATGGAAATTACCTCATTTGAAAAATAGGAGTAAAAAACAGAGGTTTTTTCTCTTCTATAGAGATGAAAACTGTTTTGATATGTTACGGTTTTGGAAATATGATTTATATGCTTTTGCGGCTTGCCTTGTTTGAGGAAAGAAGGAGTACGAAAGAATGGAGGCTTCAATTTTAGTTTTGAGGGGAAAGAGGGCAAATCAAGAGCGCGCGTTACCAGAGAACAATTTACCATTAATGAATGACCAAATAAGTTTAGAGGTTCTAGAGAAATGACTGTTAAGGATAAGGTTTTAAACGAATTGGGTTTTATGCGTATTTTGAGCTCTCCAAATAGAAACTTTAGGATTTATGTTGCTCAGTTGGAACTTTTGAAGGTTATGAAGCCTTACGGATGATGGTAAAATGAGTAATAAACCAACGATAGAAGAGTTAATCGATTTGGAGAAGAGATTAAAGAATGATGTGAGGAAAGAGGATAAACCGTTAAATATGTAGAGAGTTAAACTGAAATGACCCAGAAAACTACAGGTGAAATTCGAGCACTTCTAAGTAATGCTAAGCTAGATTTTGAATCAATAGAGAACAAGGCATTGAACGAATATCTTCCAAAAACATTCATAGATGCACTTAATGTTTCTTAAATCACCAGGGATAATGATTAATCTTGCAATTTAAACGCTTTCGCTTCTCCTCCTTTTTCCCTCCTAAAAAAGCTCGTTACGTTTTTCTTAAACTTCTAAAAGTTTTTTTGTTATTTTGCACTGGCGTTTATTTGTTAACGTTGCCATTTTACTATTTTATTGTGGCTTCTCCGTTAGGGATAGCAGATTTCTTTATGCCTTTTGAAGTAATTTTTTGCTTAATCTTGAGTTTAGTAATGTTTATTTGGTTTGCTAAAACTGTTTGGGAGATTTTGAAGGCATGAAAAACAAAGCGCGCTGCCTGTCCCTAAAATGGTTAAGAATAGTTAAAAGTCGTCTTTTTGGGGTGCTCGAGTGATAGACTAATTCTTGAGAACATAGCACGGCTTGGTCTGAAGGTTTGTTTTCCATGGTGCCCAATTCGTTGGTAAAGTGCGAACATTCCGTAAGAGGCTAAACAGCTCAAATTTGCCCCAAAATCAGAAAATAAGAGTTATGACCATTTTACACCAATAAAGGGACAAACCAGCGCGGGAGAGAAGGTGCTGGGAGATTTAGGGAGGTTTTAATTTTGCTTCGGGAAGAGGAGTGTTTTTCGGTGGATTTTGTGAACTATTTAAGCGACGTTGCGTTGAGAGTACGTGCTTACTTTGGAGAATGGAGAGCAGGGTCTTAACGTTTAGTTAGAGTTTCCTTTGTTTCATGTCCACCTCTGTCAGGAGGGGATTTAGTAGTGTTGAATCCAAATTCCGTTTTAGAGGGGGACTTTAGCTTCTCTGGTTTGATTTTGGGAGTGTTTGTGGGTGGTTTTGTTGGGTAAGAATCGTGATCGCCTCTGTATTGTTGCGGCTATTTTGGAGGCTGCTAATTCGGGTGCGGCTAAGACTCATATTATGGTTGGGGCGAATTTGAGTTTTAGTCTTTTGGAGAAGTACTTAGATGTTGTTGTGGGTGCTGGTTTTGTCCGAGTTGAGGGTGCAATTTATTTGTTGACTGAGCGTGGTCGAGACTTTCTTGAGCGGTATAGGAGTTTTCATAATTATCATGTTGGTGCGCAAAAGTTGCTTGAGAATTTGGATTCTGAACGGCAGAAGCTGGATCTGATGTGTAAAGGCTCTGGTTAGTTGCTAGCTATGT
>Ga0187868_1001644_pt1 | contig 15509 bp, 20 predicted proteins | sample June2016WEW_13_4_FD_133014 | JGI IMG/M metagenome (GOLD analysis project Ga0187868, IMG submission 133014) | Peatland microbial communities from SPRUCE experiment site at the Marcell Experimental Forest, Minnesota, USA - June2016WEW_13_40 | ecosystem: Environmental > Terrestrial > Soil >... | reverse complement strand
TGGCAGCAAGTGGGACTTGGTGTCACGATCTCGGTTCGAGGAACTCATTACCTTCCTGACAAGGAAGATTGAGCAGACCTACATCGCCCGCATCAACAAGGGCAAGGGAAACCCAAGCTGGACTTTATTCAGCGAGTGGTGTAGGGAAAAGTTCCCATCATGAAAACGGTGTGGCAGGAATGGCGTCGCCCGAGGTCTCTTGTGACCGGCGGGACTTGAGAATCGAAAGGGCAGAGGTTCATGGACAGCGCTGCTGACCGCGCTCTCGACAAGTCACCGTTCGCCATACGCCCCTCCGACCAGACGCAGCGGATCGTCCAGATCATCGATAAGGAACTGGTGATGGGAGGCAACCTGCTGCGGCGACTCGATACGGCTTACCCAGGTCAATCGCACAAGAACATGGCTGTCTACTTTCTCTTCCGGCATGACATGGGGTTGCTGCACGGCATTGCCACGTCGATGTCTGGCGGCTGCGACGTGGGTACCTGCACCTGCTTAGCTCGGGCGCTTCTTGACGGTGCTTTCAGTCTGAAATACATCGTTTTGGAGAACGGGCAGAGGCGCGCCGCTGCGTACATGCTGAACTTTATTGCCGACTGCCTAAATCAGCACGAGATGACTGACCCCACGACGAGCGAGGGCCAGAAGACGTTTGACATCATCAACGCATCCGAAGTCCTGCACGGAATTCCGACGCAGGAGCCGAACGCTACGTGCCGAAAAGCGCATGAGACGATGAAGGCGTTTCTCCAAGAGCCCCTCTTGGGCGAGGTCGGTGCGGAACTTGAATCACTGAAGAAGGCTCGAGGCAAGCGACCCATTTCTTGGTACACACTCAACGGAGGCCCATCCAACATCCGCGAACTTGCTGAACGCGTGGGGATGCTCGATTCCTACGTGCTCATTTACAAGGATCAATCCAGATTTGTCCACGGAACAGCAGCGGTTCTCATGGGGCCGGGCGCGGGATCTGATGCCAACGACGATGACGTGGACTTCCATCACATGCGGATGGAGCGTCTCGGCAGCAGTGTGATCTTCATCGCATTTCATCTTATGGTCGTCTTAACCGAGAAGTGTTTCCCTGGGCTGAAGGGCGTCTTCGAGAACTGGCGCGACACGGAGATCAATCCCCTCATGAGCGCGTTCAGTCAGAACCTGCACCCCAACAACCGCACTACCTGAGCGTGGTGCTGCCCCAGGCCAATTCGTCTGCCAGTGCGCCTATGGCGACTTGGTCACATCCTTGCACAGATGCGCGCGGGACGTCGCGAGTGCCTTCCTCATAAGCAAGTTCACCCCATCGCTGAATATTCACGCAACTGCCCCAACCATTGCCCATGCCTTGGGAATAGCAGAGGCGGTTATTCGGCTTTCCCCAACCGTCATCGACTGACCTTTCGCCCGCGGCCGGGGCGACCTGGGAACCGCAGCATCGTTTTCCGATTCGGTTCGTTCTGGTACTCCAAGCGTGAATCGAACGCGCCGAAAGCACGTTGTCGTAACTCGTTCCATATCAGCATCTGAAAAGCTGTGAACTAGGCGGGGGAAGTTCACAGATATCGGAGAAACAGAGAGAGAAAAGACGGGTGCAGGGGCCAAAAAGGGCCAAATCCGGGCCGGCAAGTTCACAGCTTCGGGGACATCCCCACGCGCGCACAGTGCGAAAACTCGCGTAGATATTGGCCCGAAACGCGCAAGGCCCGCCAGCGTGTGCTGACGGGCCTTTGTGCGCCGGAGAGGTTTCGCTCCGGTCGAGTGGTGAGGCGATGCGGAATCGAAACAGGGTTCCCGGATCGAAGATTCAGTTCGCTAGGCGGTACGAATAGCCGGCTACGGCTTCTTTCTGACGTGTCGATTTCCGAGTAGTGCGGTTCTTGGCAACTGGGCGTCGGGCGATCATAGGCGGCGCGTGAAATCTGCTTGCGGCATGGGAAACGGGCCGTGACTCGAAAGGAAGGAAAGGTTTATATACTCCTGCAACGTATATGGGTCAAGCACGATTTTGCTTCGTTGCGCATCAAGCATGACTCAAGCCACAATCCACACTGAGTTGGCACGAGTCCTAACTGATTGCGACACACAAGCGAAGACTGCTTACTGAGAAAGTGCCTCTTCCCGCCCGGAAACGCCTGTTTCCACCATTTGACGGATCAAAGACACACAACTTCTATAGCCAGAGCCTTCACCCTTGCCACTTGTGCATCATACACACATCAACCACGCCCGCGCCCCTTCCTGCCCCAGACTCACACCACCACCGACGCTGTTTCAGCAGCTGATCCATTGTTTACGTCGCTTTGAAGAAGACACGTTCCTTGAAACGCACGGCCTATAGGCCGGCCTTCCTCTTCGCTTCACGTAAGGATCAGCCACAAGGTTTATAAATTCCATCGTCTTATCGATCGTACCGAATAGGTAATACCCTATCGATAGGAGGAATAAGCGGAACATGTCCCAACCAGAAACATCATTCAAAGTCGGCGCCGTTCGAGCTGCTATCTTCAGAAACACCATGCAGCGCGGCACCAAGACCATCAACATCGGCAAAGTCATCCTGGAAGTTCGCTATCGCGACAAAGACGGCCAGTGGAAGAGCACTCACAGCATGAGCGCGAACGAATTGCCCAAAGCCATTCTTGCGCTCCAGAAAGCCTACGAGTACCTCATGACCAAGAAGTCAGATGAAGCCCAGCACGACGTCGACGACACTACGGACGCATTTTCAGTGGCTGAAGAAAGGATCGGCTAAGCACTGACCACAAGGTTTATAAGGCCCCGTGACCTCACTTCTATGGAGGTGAGAACATGCCACGAGGAAGACCCATCAAGTGTCCGTACTGTTACGGCACCAAGACTATTGCCAAAGGTCACCGCAAGACTTTGATGCTCGGCTTACGCCCGTTGCGCAAATATAAGACCTGCGGCAGGCGATTCACGTACGCCAAGAAGCCAAAGGCAGTCAAACCAGCTGATTCCGGCACATCGCCCGCGGAATAAGCCGGAAGAAGCACGTCTCGCTCATTCTTGGATGCCCTTCCAGGTGCGCCAAGCCCGGAGGGGCTTTTTCATTTCTCTATTTGTGGAAAGGGACAGTCATGACTGCAGAAAGCGGAAGGAAAAGTAACGGGAGAGTGCAAGAGGAGCAGCCGACCATAATGCGGGCCTTAGCAATTGTCTGGACCGCTGTCTGGACGCAAATCATTCCCGCGCTCGGCATCGCACTCGCAGTCGCCTGTATTAGCCTCTGTCGGTCACTCCGTCATTGGAATAAGCCGGCATAGGAATTTGCGCATCCGGTGAAGAGCCAGGGGCAGCCTTGGCCAGAGAGGCCGCCCTTTGGCTCGACACCGTCCTATAGTCGCAGGCCGCACGCGAGCCGTCTCGTTTGGATTCGCAGGAAGGCAAGACGCACTGTTGCAATTGCGCCTGCAAGGTCTGAAACGTCCGTGGAATAAGCGGGATATCCTGCTCGTTCTTTGATGCCCTTCTACGGCTCGTTAGCCGGAAGAAGGGTCTTTTCATTTCCAAACCATAGAGAGGACCAGCATTGTTGATCGGTCAGCCGAATATCGGGCCGGCAGGAGAGAAGTCCCACAAAACGCGCAACTTGCGTATGGGATTAGCCGCGACCTTGTGGTCGCCTTTTCTATTTTCAGGAGTAAAGCCATGACTCATGAACAATTTGCGGCAAGGAAGAAAGTCCGAAAGCTGTCGCTTCATGACATCGGACGAAGGCTCAACACCGTGGCAGACCGGTTCCTGGCCCTGTGGGCCGGCGACGACGCCGCGGCGAAGCGTTCCTTGATAATGATGGGGGCAGAACCGCAGTTGAAGGAAATGTTGCTGTTGGCCGTGAACACAGTCGTGAGCCGGAGGCGAAGGCGGATCGATTACGAACTGGATGGATTTCGCATTCGCTGGCCGGGCCGCTGAAAGCAGGCATGACAAATGCACAAACATCAGAAATCAGAGAGGAGAATCATGCTTTACATCTTGACCATTGCAGACCGTGGGCTGGTGAGCCACGCGCAGGCGTTTCGCACCCGGCAGGCCGCTGAGGAAGGGCTGATCAAATACCTGAAGGAGAACGAGTCCTATGACGGATCCAGCGAGAGCGATGCCGCATGGCGCTGGCTGGAGGAGCACGATGAGCGATTGAGTGTGGAGATTGTCGAGCAAGAGGGAGATCTAGGCGCCGAGGACAGCACGACTGCACTGCGTCGGATCTATGACGTGCTCTACCTCGACCTCAAAGGAAATAGGGAATTCTACAACAAGGAGAAGGCCTGGGACGCCGATACGACTACGGCCATTGCCGACATCGTCCGGCAGTTCTTTCCCAAACCGCCCATGCAAACGGCGGAAACGGATGAGGATGAGCTCACTCCGGCAGACCGTGCCAAGTTCGTTCAGCGGATCGAAAAGGTCTCGCCATACGACGAGGGACTGGATGCCAAAGGCAACATGGCCTATCCGTCCGACTTCATCACGGACCTGCTCACAGACATCCGGCACTACTGCGATGCGTTTGGCGTAGACTTTGCCGCCTGCGACCAGTCGGCCTACCGCCACTACGTGAACGAGCGGGGCGAAGGAATCATTTCTTCAGGGACCGCTCAACCTGCGGACAACACCGCCATTGACGAAGGGAGATGAAGGAGGAGGTCACTCCGCAGATCTTCTGAGAAGCCGCGGAGAGGAGGTGAATCAACGGATTGTCAGTCGTACGTCTCATTGACCAGCCTGGGCGCTTTGCCTGGGCTTTTTACTTTTCAGGGAGGCTTGCCATGGTCGCCACGGCTGTTGGTCGCGATGAAGCCGAGAAGCTGTTCCTGCACTGGCTGTTTGAGATCCGCTCACGCGCCTGGGCCATTAATCATCGCCTGCGGCCCGCTGATCGCGAGGAAGCCGTAGCGGAAGTCACCGCATGGGCCTGGGCCTGGATGATCGCCGGGGCTCGGAAAGGCAGGCTGGAGAAAATGACCCCGCGCACGATGGCGATCTTCGCCTCGAAAATGTTCGCCTCCGGACGCCGCTTTGCGGGCAGCAATGGCGCAAGCGACGTGATGTCCGAGTCGGCCAAGGCATCGGGAAAGGTCGCCGTATGCAGCTTGAACGCGCCCCGCAAGGACGGGGACGACACCCGCGAAGAACCCGGCTTTGCCAATCTGAGGCCGCTCCGCACGCCGAAGCCCTTCGATATCACGAGGTGCAATTGCGACTATGGGTTGCTCCTCGTGGACTCAAACCTGTCGCGTCGGGCGAAGGATGTGTTCCGTCGGCTTGTCGTGGATCACGACCGGGGATGCTGTAGCAGGATTGCCCGCGACCTCAAAATAACGCCGCCGTATGTCAACGAACTCAAGCACCAGATCGGCGAGGCGTTGGACAGGATCGGGTACGGACCGCACACGGCGGCATGATCCTGTCCTTCAGCTACGGGACTCGCTCTCAGGCGTTCAGGCCCTTAGTAACACGCTATTTTATGGAAAGGAGCTAACCGTGAGGATCGAGAGTGGCTTACATCCGAATTGCAGTGAGGCTGTGTTCCGCTTCTACACGGAAGACCCGAAGGTCGCACATCGCATCCTCCAGGCGTTCGCCGACGAGGTTGCAGAGACCAATGAACACTCAGCGGAGATCGTCCCGGAGTTCCAGGACATGGAGAAGATCAAGCAGGTCTCTTTCGGCGCCTGCGCCGGGCTGGGACAGCCAGTGACGAAGTGCATCTGGGAGCCGAAACTCAAGGCCTTTGTGCTCTGCATTGGCAACAACGACATCTCCCCGGACGGCAAAGGCTGCCAGACCGTACGCGACCTCAAGATCCGGGCGCAGGAGGCCGAGACCTGCAAGGACTTGCAGAAGTACGCCCGCGACTGCACCTGTGGAAACGTCTTTTTCGAGGACCTCGCCCCAGTCCAGACGGGAGGCCCCGGCCATAAGGATTGAGACTGGTCTTCAGCCCAAACTTACAGAGGAGAAGAACAATGATCGGACGATGCTTCTGCAAGAGCGAGTATCAGGACAAGAAATACGGACAAGGCATCCGCGTGATGAATCGGACGAAGAACGGCAAGGTACGCTGCACGGTGTGCGGCAGGGAGGCCGACGCGCCGTCTGCAAAGACGCAGCCGAAGGAGGCGAAGAAATGAGACTTGAGATTGGGCTGCAGCCAAACCACTCGGAGTACATGCGCCTGGTCGCAACCTTGACGGACGAAAGAACGGCGCAGACTGTTCATGCCGAGCTTGTCCGTCATCTGGAAGAGCTCTTCAGTCGCGGCGACAAGTTCTCATGCGCCAGTTTTGGGATGTCCTTCAAGACGAGGAAGGAGTTCCGGGAGTGGAAGAAGAACAAGTGGAATCCGGTCGCCGACAAGAATTGCTCACTGTCGGTGGAGAAGCGCGATGACCGCATCTGCGTCTCTGGCGACTACGGCCTGGTCATCAGCGACTGGTCCCGTGAAGAACTGGCGATTGCGCTGGATGGAACCGTCGTCGCTCTTCGGGTCTATACCGCTGGTTACGGCCTCGATCACCTGGAGGAGTGGCTTCAGAAGAGAGGGGCCAAAGTCAATTTCTGCGTGGAGGGTGAGGAGTATGGATACCGGGCGTTTGATGACGCTATTGCAGCGGTCGAAGCTCAGGCTGGGAAGACACGGCTTGGTGGCGTACGAGCCAGGGACAGCCACCACGCTGCGGTTTGACCGGGAAGAGACAGTGCGGCTTCTGCAGCATGACGTGCCGTTCGAGAGGCTGGACGAGCCGTGCGAGGTGGTCCATCTGGAGATCAGCGACCGCTGCAACCTGTCCTGTCCCTATTGTTACATAGGGAAGAAGGAAGGCCAGGAGCTCTCCACAGAACAATGGAGGATGATCCTGGATGACCTGGCCTCGTACGGCGTCCTTCAGGTCACTTTCGGTGGTGGCGAGCCCACGCTTCGGGAAGACCTGAGAGAACTGGCGCTTCACGCCAGAAGGCTGGGCCTAAATCTCTGCATGACCACCAACGGCCAGGCGCTGCCAGAGTTGGGACCCGACGTGCTGTGCCTCTTCAGCCAGGTCAACGTCTCCCACCATGGCGACGAACCGGTTGTCTGGAAAGCGCTGGAGCACCTGGAAAAGCACAACGTCCAGCGTGGCGTGAACTTCCTGGTCACGTGCGACTTTCTGCCGCAACTTCCGTTCATGGCGCTCGTGACGAGCATCTTCGATGCCGAACTGCTCCTCCTCACGGCCAAGAGCGTTCCGGATGGCGTGGCGCCGAACATAGTCATGGCTGAGGCGCGGAGGCTGCATGAGCAGGGATTCAAGGTCGCTGTGGACGGCCTTACCTCCTCGGGAGAACTGCCTGGTTTCTGCATGCAGAAACGGAGGTTCTGCGACGTGGATTCCCTTGGAAACGTTCTGCCATGCTCGTTCGTGAGAGAGCCGTTGGGCAACCTGCTCGAAAAAGGATTCGCCGAGGTCTGGAGGTCTCGGGGCGGGCAGGTTCCGTGTCCTTTTACCGGAGGAGAAAAGGAGTGACATGCATGCCATCTACTCGTTTTTGATGGAGTTGCCGATCCGGGCGGGCGCCAAGGAGTTGAAGGAGGCTGCGACCTCTCAGTTCGAGACGCAATACGTCCCGCTCTGCGACGAGAACAACTGGTATCAGGAGGCGGCCCTTATCACCAAGACCGGGCGCATCAACCAGCTCTGTGGCAGAGGCGACTGGCGCGGCCGTGACTCCTGGTACGGCGTGGGCAGGAAGATACAGCCGGAAAAGCGCTGGGACTGGGCGTGGAAGTTCGCGCTGGACTGCGTCGCCGTGGAGATGGAAGTCTTTGACGCTCCGTCCATCGGGATTCTGCCTGACTCGAAGGGCGGGCACAAGAAGATCGCGGAGATGTCGTTCGACGATCTTCTGAAAGCGATCCAGGACTGGATCCCGACAACGCTGTCCAGAGCCTACGCGGAGGTGAAGCCCGGCAGAAAGGACAAGGACCGTTTTCTGACCGACTACATGCGCCAGAAGCGTGCTTCGGTCTTCGAGATTCTGAACGAGTGCCCGAAACCCCCGTTCGCGTGGCCGCGAAGCCCCTATGAGTATCGGGCGTTCACACTCTGTGAGTCCGAGAAGGGGAACGCTGTCCTGCTCGTGGACATCCACACGTGAGGAGGCGCTGAACAGGCCATAGTTGGCGTACTCGAGGAGCCTTTTACCGAGATCAGGAGACCTCGGAGCGAACAAGTTCCGTTACCTTTTCTTGGAGGAAGAAACGATGGCAGTGAATAGGGAGCCGCTAAAGATTGCCTTTCAGCTCGAGAGAGCGACGAAGAACACGTTCAAGTTCGAAGAACAGCCGGAATCCGGTCAGCCGCCGAGGATCGGCAGCTTCTACGTCCAGAAGTGGGCGCTGGGTGAAGATCCGCCGAAGCGGATCACGGTCACAGTTCAACCCGAGTCGGCATGAAGGAGGATGGATGGCAAAGAAGAAGGAGCCGATGTGTCCGAACTGCGGGAATCGCCTGGAATATGAACCGGACCATGATGGCGCCTGCGACTGGTACTGTCCGAAGTGCGGGTGGAGTCAGCACGTGCCAGCGCCGAGGCGCAGAACCAAGGCAAGGATAGGAAGGAGGTCACATGGCCCATAAGAAGCAGCCTGTCAAGATGACTGTGGAAGACGCACTCACTTCGCTCGCCGGCTGGCATCATTCGTTTGTCTCCGAGGATGGCGCCAACCGGGTGGCCAGGGCGCTTGGTATCGGGATGCCGGTCCATTGCTACGCCGGCCGAAGCGATCGCAGCGGCGATCCGAAGGGACTCACGATGCATCCCGGCCAGGAAGGAAGCAATGGCATCGCCGGATGTAGCTTGGCGCAGTGGATCTGCGACCAACTGGGCGTCACGTACGAGAGCAAGATGGGCAGAGGCTTTCAGACACAGGCCTGTGTGGAAGCCTTGAGTAACCACTTCAAGACCCGAAAGGAGGGCTAGAAATGGCCTGCCTCACTCAGACCGAGAAGAGCCATTGGCAAGAGCGCATCGGCAAGCGCATTGACCATCGCATCGAGACGCTCGTGGCCAAGGAAGATCCTACGCTTCTCAACCGGGTGGAGAAAGAAGCGCGGGAAAGGGCATTCAAGAGCCTTGGCATTGACGCGCAGCAACGCGAGATGGAGGCGATCCAGAAACAGAAGGAGGAGCTTGAAAAGCGAGAGCAGCGTCTCCTGGCGGAACAGAAAGCCATCCTCCAGGGCACCAGACCAGAGGATGAGCTCGACAGCGGCCCCTACTGCCGCAGCAATGTGGTGGAGGACGCCGTTGATTCCAGAGCCAAGGCCCTGGAAGCCGACATCCTGGCTGAGTCAGACCTAGGACGCCGGGTCGTGTCTCTCCGTGAGGAGAAGGAAAACCTCCTGGACACGGTCTGGCTGGCAACCTCCAGCGCTCAAATCAAGCAGCTCTGGGAGCAGGTCAACTCCCTGCTGGAGATCACTCCTACCGCCCTTGAGGACAAGGCGTTGAAGATCTCTCCGCCATTGGAGGAATAGCGCCTTGTGAGAGCATTCCACAGAGAGGAGGTGAAGATGGTCGCACTGCCGACTCAGAAGCCGATTGAGATCCGGCTGCTGCCCCAGGAGCAGGAAGGTCTCTGCAAGTTCAATGGGCAGTTCGTGGCGACGCGAAACGCCCTTGACCACTTCGGCTTGGAGCCGATCGTGACGGCCCTGGGCATGCTGCGCAAGAAGGCCGAGGAAGGAGCTTCCCTGGACTACCTTCAAGTCTTCGAGATTGATGGAGAAAGACTCTGGATCATTGACGACGTGGATGCAGTCACAGCGCTCCGGCCAGAGGACTATTGACCGATCCCCTTGTTTCAATCGAGAAAGAGAGGTGATGTGGATGAGGCTATGACCTATTCACCGACGTAGCGACAGGTGTGTTTCCCGGCAGGCCTCTGATGCAATCGGCATTCGAGGTGTTAGCGGACGTGCAAATGCAGCCAGTTCGGGACGGGTGAAATGCAGCCACTTTGAGAAAGGAGCCGGTTGGGTCGTAGCATCCTCCGCGAAAGGAGGAGCTACATGGCCAACCGGATCAAAGTGGCTATCGCGAGTTCAATTGAGACGTTACGACAACGGGGGCTGTCGTTTCGAGAGATCGCCCGGACGCTGGGCGTAGATCGGGCGACCGTGGCGCGGCACGTGCGCCGGCGGGAGCGGGAGTCAAATGCAGCCAACCCGTCCACCGGCTCCGGGGCGGGTTCGGACTCAAATGCAGCCAGCCTGTCCGCCGGGAATTCCAGCCTAAAGAGCCTGTGCGATCCCTACCGTCAGGTGATCGAGGCGAAGCTCGACCAGGGTCTGACGGCGCAACGCATCTGGCAAGACCTCGTGGGCGAACACGGCTTTGCCGGCCGGTACGCCTCGGTCAAACGCTTTGTGCGCCGCCTGGGCAGGAGGCGAGAATTGCCCTTCCGCCGGATGGAATGCGCGCCAGGGCAGGAGGCGCAGATTGACTTCGGGCCTGGCGCGCCGGTCGAGCAGTCCAACGGCCACTTCAAGCGCTATCCGGTGGTGCGCCTGGTCCTGAGCTTCTCGCGCAAGGGGTATTCGGAGGCATTGCCCCGCGAGGGGACGGAGGAATTCCTCCGCGGACTGGAGGACGCCTTCCATTCCTTCGGCGGGGTGCCGGCGATCCTGGTCCCGGACAATACGAAGGCGGCCGTGGTCAAGGCCGACTGGTACGATCCGGAGATCAACCCGAAGGTGCGCGACTTCTGCCGCCACTATGGGTGCGTGATCCTGCCGACGAAGCCTCGCATGCCCCGGCACAAGGGGAAGGTCGAGTCGGGCGTGAAATATGTCTCAGGCAACGCCCTGAAGGCGAAGCGCTTCAAGAGCCTTTCGGAGGAGAATGAGGCGCTCCAGCATTGGGAGGCGCACGTGGCGGACGTGCGCATCCACGGCACGACGAAGAGACAGGTCAAGGCGCTCTTCGCGTTGGAGCGAGCGCATCTGCTGCCGCTGCCGGCGACGCGATTTCCCTTCTTCCACGAGGCGCCGCGCTCGGTCCACAAGGACGCGCATGTGGAGGTGGACAAGGCGTACTACTCTGTCCCGCCGGAGTATCTCCGACACACCGTCTGGGCGCGCTGGGATTCGAGGATGGTGCGCATCTTCAAGGAAGTCCGAGACCCTGGCGACGATTATGGCCGCCTGGTCCTCATCGCCACGCATGTCAAACGCCAGCCCGGGCGCTTCAGCACCGACCCGAATCATATCGCTTCCGAGAAGATCTCCTCGGTCGAACGCGGGGCCGGTTTCCTGCTGAAACTGATTTCCCGCGTCGGACCGCAGACGACCCAGTGGGCGCAGACCATGCTCCAGCAGCGCGGGATCGAAGGGGTGCGCGTCTTGCAGGGTTTGCTCTCGATGACCCACCGTTATACCGCCGACGATCTGGAAAAGGCTTGTCGTCTGGCCTTGTCCCACGGAGCCTTTCGTCTGCATGCCCTGCGCGAGCTGATGCGGCAACCGACTCGCCAGGAGGAATTTCTTCAGGTCCATCCGCTCATCCGCCCCGTGGATTTTTACGGACGGTATTTCAAGGTCTCATTGGGAAGGGAGGACAACGGCAATCACAACAACGGCGAGTTTATCGCTTCAGGGGCTACCAGCGGAGAGGTCAAAGAAGAGAGTCCCGTCCCGGAAGACGGGACCCTCTGCGCTGTACAGCCACCGGCCACGGCGCTCGGGTCGCTCTCCAGCGTGGCCCTGTCCTCCGGACCGGCAGAACAGAGCGTACAGGCAGAAACGCTCCCCGTCAACTCTGGTGAAAGGGCCGCTCCATGAACAACCGCCTTCTCGAATCGCTCCAGCACCTGCGCTTGAGCGGCATGGCCAAATCCCTCGACATCCGCCTGCAGGAGGCTCGGGGGAACAACCTGCCCCACGAGGACTTCCTCGAACTGATCCTGCAGGACGAACTTCACGTCCGCAAGGAACGCCTCATCGCCCGAAATCTCAAGCTCGCCGCCTTCCGCGAACAGAAGACCCTCGACGATTTCGACTGGCGCTTCAACGTCTCCATCAAGCGAAAGCTCGTCTACGATCTGGCCGCCGGCCACTTCATCCACGAGCGAAAAGATGTCTTGCTGGTCGGCCCGCCGGGGACCGGAAAAACACACTTGGCGCAGGCCATCGGCTACGAGCTGATCAAGCAGGGATTCCTCGTCCGTTATCGCTCGATCTTCGATCTGGTCCGCGATTTCCTGCGCGACGAGGCCACCGCCGGAGAGGAGCGCATCCTCCTGAAGTATCTCAAGCCCGATCTGCTCATCATCGACGACATGGGAATCAAAGAGCTGCCCAAGCGCTCCGGCGAGTATCTCTTCGAGATCATCATGCGCCGCTACGAGAACCGATCCACCTTGATGACCTCAAACCGGCCCATCGAGGACTGGGGCAAGCTCATTGGCGATGTCCCTTCGGCCACCGCCATCCTGGATCGCTTCCTCCATCACGCCGTCATTATCCCGATGAACGGAAGAAGCTACCGGCTCAAGGACGCGCCCGTCGAAGACATCAAATCTCAGAAAGCAGCGAAAACGGAGGAAAAGACTTGCAAGACGCAGAAGGAATCGGTCTAATGACGCTCAGGACACCCTACGACACTGGCTGCATTTGACCCGTCCACGGGTGGCTGCATTTGACCTGTCCGCCGACATTCGAGGCCGTTCTCATTTAATGAAAGGACGGACATTATGCGCGTCGAAATCTTCAGACTGACCGGCGAGCCGATCACCGTGGACGTGCGCGAGAACGGGACTGTGAAGGACGTCTTCTCCCATCCGGAGTCCGGCAAGGTGCTGGGGCGGGACGGGACGCTCCTAGAGGCGGCCGAGGAGATGTACGGCAGTATCGCCCAGTTGGGCACCCTCCGCGTGAACGGCGCTTCCGCCACGCTCGACACCCCTGTCCGGGCCGGTGCCACCATTCTCATTATCCCGAAGGTCGAGGGCGGGAATTGACGCAGACGTAATCATCAGCCTGGGCTGGCGAGATCTTGCCGCTGGCCCAGGCTATGTATCTATGCCACCACACTCGGCGGAGGCGCTAGCGCTGCGCAATCGTGATTTACGAAAGCATTTGTCGCATGGAGAATGCGTGGAAAGACGCACGTTCAATTGACAACCCAGTTTTCTTTGCAATTGTTGCAAGAGCGTCCGGTTCTACTGAGTAATCTTCCTCCTCCATACAGCGAAGAACAGACAGCCGGCTGCGAACTGAGCGTGACGACGTGCAGCCCAAAATCAACTTCTGGAACTCCAGATCGCACTCAGCTATGGCAGCAATCTGCGTTACACGCCTTCTCATTATGGCCAGGGAGCAGTCATCGGAACTCTTCTCCAAGAATAAGTCGCGCAGATTGTGCCGTAAAGCGCTCTCGACATCCGAGGGTGTATTCCGATCCAGCCATCCCCAAATCGTTCGGACAGCAGGGGCGATACGCGATTCCCGCCTGTCGTAAAGAACAGTTGCGCTTCCGTCTGACATCAACGCGAACGCCGTGTAAGGCCTAACGTCTCCCCGAGCCAGAAAGAGAGCATCAGGAGCTTTCCGCGAGGTAATGAATACCGTTTCGTTGGCGTATTCGCCCCTCGTGGGGCTGCTCAAGACGCTGCTTACTCCATCACGCTCGCATGCAATGACGCCATCGCCTACATGCACCGCTAGAAACCGCGACCCCTTTACCGCCACGACCAGCAGGGTCGTAGCCATATCCTGTATAGACGCTTTCTGGGTGGCCGCACACGCGCCAAGCGCATCGCAGACATGCGAGACCACGCGGCCCCGAACTTCTCCCGGCTCACTCGAAAAAAGCTCATCAAAATAGCGGCAGGAGAACCTAAGCACTGCTCGCACTGCCGTCTCTGCGCCAAAGTGCGACAAGCGCGCCGAACCGGCGCCGTCGGCCAAGGCAATGGCTGTGACTCCATCTCGACGAATTGCTCTGGCGCGGTCTTGGCACGGTTCACGACGACGATTGTGCGCCCGGCCGCGAACGGCGGCCGAACTGCATAGCCATGAGACTACAGCTCGCTCCATCCCTTGATACCTTTTTCATCTAGAGGGACATTTGTGCCTGGAATGCTCTGCGAGACGCGAGACACACTCTTGCTGAGCCACTCAAAGAACTCGCGGAAATTCAACCCCTTCAAACGAAGCGGCGACCTTTTCGGAGAAAACTGCGCCAGTACTGACATGTCGGCTTGCGGTCCTATACCAATTGGGAAAATAGTCAGCTTCCGGTTTTCGATCAAAGACACAGTTCTACTCGCTGCCCCGCTAATGTCATCAGTTGGCTGGCCGTCTGTCATCAACACTAGCCACGGTTGATAGTAATCGATTCCCGTGCTCGAGTATTCCTTCTTGCGCGCTTCAAGCATGTCCAACGCTAACCCTACAGCTGCGCCAAGCGGCGTTCCGCCGCCAGCTTGAAACTGCGGCACCGTCTGGCTCGCTAGCGACCCAAAATCCAAATGCTTCTGGGCTGCAAAACCGCCAAAAGTTACCACGGCCACCTCAGCGGAATACTTCGCCACTTCGTCATTTGAAAGTGACTCGAAGAAAAGGCGCACCCCTTGGTTCAATTCCTCTATCGGGGCACCCGTCATCGAGCCGCTCACATCAAGGCAAAGGCACACGGGCACTCGCGCCGTCGGATTTTCCACTAGCTCTTCCTTGCGCAGTTTCATTTCGTCACCCATGCGAATCTCTCCTTTCTTGGCCTCTTAACCTGAGAAAATGAAATTACACGCCGCTCGTTTTACGTTGCTTCCTGCACTGTGGGCAGCGACGCGGGCGGATTAGCCCTTTCTTCTTGTAGAAAAGCTCTTCTGTACCAGGAAAGTTAAATTGCGCCCCACAGTCGATGCATATTAGTGTCGTCCGTCGAGCGCGACACTTTGGGCAGAGAGGCCACTGTATTTCAGGATTCCCCTCACGCGATGCCCTCATCTCGAATGCCTCCCCGCATAGATCGCAAGTGCGGGTAACTGGTCGGTTCCGACATCTTGGGCAGAGGATAGGCGGTGCGAGCTCTTTCTGCCTATCCCCGAATCCCTCGCCGCAGGCTTCGCAAGTATGCCAAGTGCCCCCGAATCTCTCAGTTTCCTCGCGGCTTACCCGCCGGAACTCTTTTGGGAAAATGTCCTTACTCACGAAACCGCTTTCTAGATCATTCAAGTATCTCTGCAACAACTTGACCCAGTCAGCCGTAGTTGGTCTTTCCCCATCGGTAAAGACCTTGTGGAAGTCATTCTTGACGTAGCGCGGCAAATGGCTCCAGATAAAACGCCATGGTCCGTCCGGGACCCCTTGGCTCTTTTTCTCACCTAACGGATAGGGAAAGTGCCCCTCTCGAACGTTCCCGGCCGGATCGGCGCCGCCCGTGTGCGAATAAGGAGGTTTTCCAGGGACTAGCATCATAAACACCAACGTTGCCACTGC
>Ga0187868_1001640_pt1 | contig 15535 bp, 16 predicted proteins | sample June2016WEW_13_4_FD_133014 | JGI IMG/M metagenome (GOLD analysis project Ga0187868, IMG submission 133014) | Peatland microbial communities from SPRUCE experiment site at the Marcell Experimental Forest, Minnesota, USA - June2016WEW_13_40 | ecosystem: Environmental > Terrestrial > Soil >... | reverse complement strand
TCAGCGTCTTCGGCAGGCGGGGCGGCATGCGCCTGGCCAGTTGGCGGCGGGCGACCCGAGAGCTGGAGTTGCTGCCCTTCTGGCAAAAGACCCTCGGCAACTACGTCCTGATGGGAGTGGCTTCATCCCTGGTGGCCTTGCCGGTGTTCGCTGCGGACATCCTGCCGGAGGAACGGCCCGAATGGGAACGGCTCAGGGCGGAGCATATTGCGGAAATACGGCTCGCCTTCGCCGCGTTGCAGCCTGGCCAGCGTGTGTTGCTCTTCTGCCATGATCCCTCCGCCCTGCCCTTCTTGTGGCGCGAACAACCCGTGCAATCCAGACTCCCCCAAATCGAGCATACGATTGTAGGCCATCTGCATTCCCAACTGGTGCTGCGCCAAAGCCGCTTGCTGGCCGGGATGCCACCTCTGCCCTTCCTGGGCCATACCGCCGGGCGCTACACCGCCGCCCTGCGCCAGGCCCGGCTCTGGCGCCCTTTCCGTGTGCGCCTCTGCCCCTCGCTGGCGGGCATCGAACTGCTCAAAGACGGCGGCTTCTACACCGTCCAATTGGATTGCCAGGGCAACCGGCCCGCTCGCTTCCATTTCCATCGCCTGGGCCGGTAGTCTCCTGTCCAAATCAGATTTGTCTTTTCCTGTGCGCCCGGAACGCCGGCTTCAGCCGGCAGCGCACGTCTCCTGTCCCGCAAATCAGATTTGTCTTTTCCTGGGTCCGGGCTTTGCGGTAGATTGGCCGCATGGCCGAGATTGTGGATTTTGTAAATCGCGGGGCGGTTTCAGTTACACCGGCAATTACGGAGAAGTTGCTCAGGCATCTGCCGCAGTGGAAGCTGGAATTCACTCAGATTTACGAGCCCTTGTTCCCGCACCTGGTGGACCAACTGGAGTTCCTGGCCAATGCCGTCGAGGACACGGCAGAAGGCGCTTACAAGGATCTGCCCTACATCCCTTTTGCCCAGGCGGTCTTTGCCCTCATTTACGCCCATAAGAAGGTCGGCATCATTCCAGATTCCGTGCTCAACATGGGACGTGCCGACGATTCCAGCGTCGTCCGGGCCGTGCTGATTCAGAACGAAAAGGCCTTTGCCATCTACGCCGCCTCCCAGAATGTCGAGTGGTCCAGAATCACCAGCCAGCCTTGAGGTCTCGCAGGCCCGCTCTAACGTCTTGAGTCTCCAGCCGGCCCCACCAATGCCACCACCGCCTTGATGAGGTCTTTAGCCCGATACGGTTTGGCCAGGAACCGGTCCGGTTTGCAGGGCACATCACGATAAATCTGCTCCGCCTGCGTGCCGCTGATCAAAATCGTTTTCTGCCCGGGGTCCGCGCGCCGGCATTCGGCAATGAGTGCCAACCCCGTCATGTCATACATGGCGTAGTCGGTAATCACAAGGCAGGGATGCGGCTGGGCTTGGGCAAACGCCGCCAGGGCCGCCTCCGCGGTGGCAAACGTCTCTACGCTGTAGCCCAGCGTTTTCAGAACGACGGCCGCCATTTCCAACAGGGCGGTCTCATCGTCCACAACATAGATCAACGGCGCCGTTCCCTCGGGTCCCGACGTAGAGTTTTGTCTAGGGCGGTTCATTCATCTGCCCCTGAGTAAACACCCGTCGCCCCCTGCTGGCAAGCTGTCTTTACGCCAATTTTCACGGTTGCGCCGCTTTCCTTTACGCCGTAATTTCTCCCCGACGTCCGATCGACCCCAAAGCCCGCTTGCGCAATTGGGGTATTTGTATGAAGAAGAAGAAATCGCGCTCCGGCAAGGCCGCAGAAACAGTGCCGCCTCCACTGTCTCCGCTGCCTTTTCAGCTTCCACCAATCCTCCTGGAAGGGGATGAACCCGGCGCGCCGGCGCCTGCCATGGCCCCAGGCGGGAAGTGCGTGCTCGGGCCAGAGGCTTCGGCCGGGCATTTCGAGATTGAAGCCGCCAGGTTACCCGAGACTTACGGCACGCGAACTCTGCTCCTGGCCGCGCGGGATCCCCACTGGCTTTATGCGCATTGGGACATCGCTCCGGCAGAGCAACGCCAATACAGCGCGATGGCCGTGGGCCGGCATCTCGTCCTGCGCGTTTACGAACGCGCCCTTTCAGGACCGCCAGCCGCTGAAATCCATCTCCATCCCGATTCCCGGCATTGGTCCGTCTTTGTGCCGCGCGCGGAAACCCAGTATGTCGCCGAACTCGGCTGCCCCTTGCCCGGCGGCCTGTGGGAAAGCCTTGCCACTTCCGAAGTCGTGGCCACTCCGCCAGATACCGTGTCGCAAGACAAGACAGTCCAGTTTGCCACGATTGAGCCGTTGGCCCCGGCGCCTCCAACGCGGACCGCGACCGGTCCCCGGTCGCAGCACCCGGTTGCCACGATTGAGCCGTTGGCCCCAGCACCTGCTACCCCCGCCCCCCACCCTGCAAGACAGACCCCGGCGACACAGCCACCCAGCGAGCCGCAAGCGCCGCTACCGCCGCCACCCCCGGAACGCCTCGTTCACGCGGCCCGCGGCCTCGCACCCAGCGAGCCGGAAACGCCGCTGCCGCCGGTGCAGCATCTGGCCGCTCCTCAAGGGCCTTTGCCGCCCCCATGCCTAATCCCCGCCCGGGGCCGAAGGTGTGGAGCAGGCATCCTGCCTGCTCCTTTGCCGCCCCCATGCCTAATTCCCGCCCGGGACCCGTCGGGTGAGACGCCCCCTCCGGACCTCGCGGCCAGTGTTCCTCACCCACAGGTCCGGTTGCGGCCAGTGCCGCCGCCAGCCGCCGCCTCGCAACATGCCGCCCTCGAGCAGGCCGTGCCGAACGCGCCGCTTTGGCAGGATGGCCCCGTTGCCGGCATTACCAGTCCAGGCAGCCAGCCCGCAGCTCCTGCGGACGCCGGCGGCAAGCCGCCCAAAGACTTCTGGCTCAACATCAATGCCGAACTCGTTCTCTATGGCGCGACTGAGCCGGACGCCCAGGTGACAATTGCCGGACAACCCATCCGCCTGCGCCCGGACGGCAGCTTCAGCTCTCGTTTTGCCTTGCCCGACGGCAATTATGACGTGCTGGTGACCGCCCTCTCGCCTCACAATAACCAGCGCCAGGTCAGATTGCAGTTCACCCGCCGCACTGACCCGCCCGCTTTCACCCCGCCTTGACTAAGGGATCGCACATCCTTCGTCCTTCATCCTTCATCCTTTTCATGCAAGGGTATCTCTCGTTGGTCTTGCACGCGCACCTGCCGTTTGTCCGGCACCCGGAACACGAAAAGTTCCTCGAGGAAAACTGGCTCTTCGAGGCCATCACCGAAACTTACGTGCCGCTGCTCCAACTGCTCGGACGCTGGCAGCAGGAGAGCCTGGACCTGCGGCTGACTCTCACCCTGACGCCGACCCTGTGCGCGATGCTCCAAGATCCGCTGCTCCACCAGCGATACCTCCGCCACTTGGATGGGCTCATCCAACTGGCAGAAAAGGAGACCTGCCGGACCCAGTGGGAACCGGCCCTTCATGACCTGGCCCTGTTCTATCTCGACCGATTCAACCGCGCGCGTGACTTCTATTTCGCCTGCCAAGGCGGCTTGGTCGGTGCGTTTCGCGCCTTTCAGGACCAGGGGCGCATCGAAATCATCACCAGTACCGCCACCCATGCCCTGCTTCCCTTGCTCGCCCGGCATCCCCCATCTGTCCGCGCCCAAGTCCTGGCCGCCCGCGACCATTACCGCGCTTGTTTCGGCCGCGACCCGCGCGGCATCTGGCTGCCGGAATGCGGTTATGTCCAGGAAATCGAAGCGGCCTTGCTCGAGGCCAACCTCCGCTGGTTCATCCTCGATAGCCACGGCCTCCTCCACGCCCGCCCCAGGCCTTGCTTTGCTTTGTTCGCCCCCATCTTCACCCCCAATGGAATCGCCGTCTTCGGCCGCGACCCCCATTCCGCGCGCCAGCTCTGGAGCCGCCAGGAAGGCTACCCGGGCGACCCTCGCTACCGCGATTTTTACCGGGATATCGGCTTCGACCTCGATTTGGATTATGTGAAACCTCACCTCCCCTCGCTCGACAAACGGGGCTTCACCGGCATCAAATACCACCGCATCACAGGCCCCTCCAACCACAAACAGCCTTACAACCGCAAGGCCGCCCTCGACACTGCCGACACCCACGCCGCTCACTTCCTGGAGGCCCGTTGCGCCCAACTCCGGCCTCTGGCTCCAACCATGGACCGCCCCCCGCTTCTGGTCGCCCCTTATGATGCCGAGCTCTTCGGCCACTGGTGGTACGAAGGACCTGAATTCCTCGATGCTTTCGCGCGCCGGGCCTGCGCCAATCCCCAAGTCCTTGCCCTAATCACCCCCGAGGATTACCTGCGCCGCCACCCGGTCAACCAGGTCGCAGCTCCCGCCCCCTCCAGTTGGGGCGAGGGAGGCTACTGGCGCGTCTGGCTCAACGAAAAAAACCATTGGCTCTACCCCCACCTTCACTTTGCCCAGCGCCGCATGACCGAACTGGCCCGGCGCTTCCACCGGCCCGGCCCCTTGCAGGCCCTGGCCCTCACCCAGGCCGCCCGCGAATTGCTTCTGGCCCAAGCCAGCGACTGGCCCTTCATCCTCCGCGCCGGCACCAGCCCCGGCTACGCCCGCAAACGCGCCACCGAGCACTTGCTCCGCTTCACCGCCCTCTACGACCAACTCTCCAACGGACAACTCGACCAACCTTGGCTGGCCCAAATCCAATCGCGCGACAATCTCTTCCCTGACCTCGATTACCGCTACTGGATGTAACGAGGCGGAGCCTCAGACCCCGCAAGGCCTCACGCAAAGGGCGCGAAGGGCGCAAAGGACGAGAAATGAACCGCGTCTTCTCCGCCTCCTTTGCGTGAGGCTTCGGGTTTCGCAGTCGCCGCAGGTTCGGGGCGCTGCGACCGGGGACCGGTCGCGGTCCGTTTGTGTGAGGCTTCGGGTTTCGCAGTCGCCGCAGGACCGCTCGGTCACGGCGAGGGTTGCCCAATGCCTCCCCATGACGTAACGTGAGCGGTCTCTAATGAAACACAGAATCACAGACCGCCCGGTGAGGCGGAGCGCCGCCTTCAGGCGGCAGCAGCCCCGCCGCTTATGAAAGAGAGAGCCTTGGACCGCCCCTTGAGGGTCGGCATGATTTCGCTCGGCTGCGCCAAAAACCTCGTGGACGCCGAGATCATGCTCGGCGCGCTCTTGCAGCAGGGCCTCGAAATCACCAACGATGCCTCCCAGGCGGACGTGCTCATCATCAACACCTGCTCCTTTGTTGAATCCGCCCAGCAGGAAAGCGTGGACACCATCCTCGAGTCCGCCGCGGTGCGCGACGCCCGTAACCGCGGCCAGGGGCTCATCGTCGCCGGCTGCCTGCCCCAGCGGTTCCGTGAAGAATTGCCCAAACTCCTCCCCGAAGTCGATGCCTTCATGGGCGTTGACCAAATCACCAACGTCGCCGAAGTCGTCAGACGCGCCCTGGCCAGCCGCGCCGCGAGAATCCGGGAAACGGAGCCCCCTTCGACCTTAGGGCCCGGGCAAAAACAAATTCCCAGGTCTGAATGCTTGGGGCAGAGCGAGAAGCGGGAGAGGAAGACGCGTGGCAAGCGCAACGACGCCCTCACGCTCTACGACGATCCCCTCACGCTCTACGCTCCGACGCTCTATGCTCCGGACTCCAGGCAAAGCCAGTTTCTTAGCATTGCGCCCAAAGCGCCGAAGCTGTTTTTGCACGAGCCCCTGGTCACCGTCACTCCTCGCCCCCGCTACATTCCGGACTATGCCACGGCGCGCTTTCGGCTGACGCCCCGCCATTTTGCCTACCTCAAGATCGCCGAGGGATGCAATCACCCTTGCAGTTTCTGCATCATCCCCAGGATGCGCGGCTCGCATCGGAGCCGTCCGCAGGCGGACGTCGTCGCCGAAGCCAGGGCCCTGCTGGCCGACGGAGTGAAGGAGCTAAACCTGATTTCCCAAGACTCCACCTACTACGGCCTGGACCTGCGTCCTGAGCAGAGCCGCGCGATCGCTTCACCGGACAAATTCGGCGCCGCCCTCAAATCCCTTCCGCCCGCGGCCACCACCCTTTGCACCCTGCTGCGCGAGTTGAACGACTTGCCCGGCGATTTCTGGATTCGCCTCCTCTACACCCACCCCGCCCACTGGACCGATGACCTGATTCAAACCCTCGCCCAATGCCCCAGAGTCGCCCGCTATGTGGACATCCCCCTCCAGCACATCCACTCGAACATGCTCGAGCGGATGCGGCGCGAAACCTCACCCGAGCACATCATAGACCTCCTCCGCAGAATTCGCGCCGGCATCCCGGGCATCGCCCTGCGCACCACCTTCATCGTCGGGTTCCCCGGCGAAACGGAGGATTCATTCCAGACGCTGCTCGACTTCATTCGCGTGGCCAGGTTCGAGCGGTTGGGCGTCTTCACTTACTCTCGGGAAGAAGGCACCCGCGCCGCCAACATGGCCGCCCAAGTGCCCGACAACGTCAAACGCCGCCGCCGCGATCTTGCCATGGCGGCCCAACATGAAGTGGCCCTCCAGGTGGCCCGGTCCTTCGTGGGCCGCACCCTCACCGTGCTCGTGGAAGCCAACGCCGGCCCCAAAGACCTCGAAAGCGCCCGCATCGATTCCTGGGAGCACGGCCTGATGCGCGGCCCCGGCCACCGCGTCGCCCCCCTCAAGGGCCCTTGCCTCGTCGCCCGCGGCGAAGCCGACGCCCCGGACATCGACGGCCGCGTCTATGTCCGCGGCCAACTCCCCCTGGGCCGCTTTGCCCAAGTCAGAATCATCGGCCATACCGATTATGATCTGATTGGCGAACCGGTGTAGGGCTCGTGCAAAAGCAAATCTCGGTCACTTGAAAGCCGAAAGGCTGCTGAAAAAGACGCTTTCAGTTTTGAAGAGTTTCGGCAACAATGGATTGTGAGCTTGTTGACACAGTTGCATGAGGAGAAGCGCGCCAGGCGCGAACGACTGCGCCTGGAGACCCGCGCCCGCTGCCGTGAGCTGTTGGCCGCGCTGCTGCCCCCGGGGACCCGGATCATCGTTTTCGGTTCACTGGCCAGGCCCTATGCGTTCAGCCGCTGGTCTGACGTGGATCTGGCTGTGGGCGGACTTCCCGCAGGGCTTTCACCGGAAAAGCTCGCCGCCCAGCTTGAAGGCGAGTTGGGCCGCCCGGCGGACGTCGTGCGCCTTGGCGAAACACGCATCAACGCGGCCATCCTGAGGACCGGGGAGACATGGACCTTGTAGGGCAGTCAAGTAACCTCAAGGGGCGGAAATCTGTGAACGGATGTTTTCGGGCGCGATGGATTGAAAGTGCTTTAGGTTGAGCGTAAGAACCTTGTCCGCTCCCGTTTTGGCTGCGCAATGGAGCAACAGGGCGTCGTAAATCGTGCCGCCTTGAATTCCTGAGAGCGCTGCTTCACGAATCAAGACGGTGTAGTCGCTTCCCGTAAGGCCCATGATTTTGAAATGCTTCAGGACGTTCTCTTCAATGCTAAGCAGCGCTTGCTCAGGCGTATGGCGAAACGGTGGAGGCGATTTTGTCAAAACGGCATAGATCTCGGCCAGACTGTGAGCGGAGACAAATCCCTCGTCCATTCCGTTTTGGACGCGATTCAGAACGGCGTAGGCGCGCGCATGGTGTTCATGCTCTTGAACCACCGACGCGACCAGCACGCTGGTGTCGAGGAAAACTTTCATTTCCTGCGCTTTGGCCCCCCGAATCCGGCGGAAGATTGCTCGTGGCGCTCATCGCGGCTTTCCTCCACGATACGGCGAACCGTCTCTTGGCCCAAAGTCCCCTCGCCGCCGGTCGAAAATACAAGCGCCTGGCCCTTCCGCACGAGACCAACTGTTTCCCGGTTTGGCGTCAGGATGACCGAGGAACCGTGGATCGAAACCCTGAGAGCATCCCCTGGTTTAATGCCGAGCTCCTGCCGCACGCCCTTTGGAAGGACAATCCGGCCAGCCTGATCGATAGGGATCATTGATTCTTTCATACCATACTGCAATGCCATTGCCATCAGGAAATGGCAACATCGTTTTAGAAATATCTCGCCTTTCCGGGGGTGGGGCGCCAGGATGTCTCGCCGGTTTGGGCTGAGCCTGATGCAACTATCGATCATTACTCCCAGCTTCCGCAACTCGCAGTGGCTGCGGCTCTGCATCGCCTCCGTGGCGGATCAGGAGGGGATGAAGGTCGAGCACATTGTGCAGGATTCCTGCTCGGACGACGGGACGGCGGAGTGGCTGCCCAAGGACCCGCGAGTCAAGGCCTTCATCGAGAAAGACCAGGGGATGTATGACGCGGTCAACCGCGGATTCAAGCGGTCCACGGGCGGCGTGCTGGCCTACCTGAATTGCGACGAGCAGTATCTGCCGGGGGCCTTGCAGGCCGTCCACGACTTCTTCATCACTCACCCGGCGGTCGATGCCGTCGTTTCAGACACCATCGTCACCGATCCTGCCGGGGCCTATATTTGCCATCGTTATTCGCTCGTTCCGCGAAAGAACCAACTCTGGGTGCGGTTTCCGGTCCTGACCTGCGCCTTGTTCGTGCGGCGGCGCGTGGTCGAGGCCCTGGGTCTCTACTTCGATACCCAATGGCGCGACGTGGGTGATTGCTTTTGGGTCGCGGAAATGGTCCGGCGCGGCGTCCGCTTCGCCGTCCTGCCCGGCTTCACCTCGGTCTTCACGGACAGGGGAGAAAACATGAACCTCAAGCCCAACGCCCTCCGGGAGCGGCAACTGAAGTGGCAGATGGCCCCGGCCTGGGTAAAGTTGCTCAAACATGCCTTTTTTGCCCAATATTGGCTCCGGGTGGCCCTGCGCGGCGCCCCTTTCCAAAAGCCTTTCGATTTTTCCCTCTATACGCTGGCGGACCCCAGCCGGCGCGTGGCCCGCCATGTGGCCCGCCCGACTTCCCTTTGGAGGGAACGTTGGACTCAGTACCAGCCTCATCGGAATCAAGCCGCCGGGCATGTCTGAGCCACAGGAAATCAGCCGCTTAGTGACGGCGGTCTTCGGCGCCTGGCAACAAGCCGGCATCCATTTCCTGGTCCTCCGCAATTACCAAGGACTGCCCCGCTTCACCGGCAACGACATCGATGTGCTGGTTCGACCGGCCCAGCTTAACGCGGCGGAAGCCGCGCTCCTGGCTGCGGCCCGCGCGGCGGGTTTTCGCCTGCATAACCGCATCGAATTTGCCGCCACTCTGGCCCTTTACCTCTCCGGCCTCCAGTCCAATGCCCAGACCCATTTCGATCTCTTCACTGCCCTTCGGTGGCGTGGACTTGATTTTCTGGATTGCCGGGCTCTCCTCGAACGCAAAGTGGATCGAGGGTTGTTCGCCGTCCCGCACCCCGCTCACGAAGCCGCCTCGAGCCTGCTCGAAAACCTGGTCTATAATGGGAAGATCAAAGAAAAATACCGCTCCTCCATCGCCGCCGGATTCCGGGCCGGGCCGGCCGAGGCCCTCGCATTGCTTGCCCGCACCTGGGGCGCGGCGCGCGCAAAATCCCTCGTCGCCGCAGCGGCGGCGGAACAATGGACGGAAATCGAAGCCCGCTCCGGCGCATTGCGCCGGGCTTTGGTCTTGCGGCAGGCGGCTTGGCACCCCTGCCAGACGGCAACCTCGCTCCTGACGGACGCCGCCCGATTCGCCAGGCGCGCCCTGCGGCCGCCCGGTTTGACGGTGGCCCTCTGCGGCGCAGACGGGAGCGGAAAGTCAACGGCCGCCCAAGCCGTCATCGAGAGACTGCGCCCCACGTTCAGCCCGCAACGGGGGCGGGAGTTTCACTGGAAGCCGCCTTTGTTCTCGGCCAGGCGCAGGGCGGGGCGCGGCCCGATTACCGACCCACACGCCAAACCGCCTCGAAATACGCTCGCTTCACTGCTCTTCTTCGGCGTTCACTGGCTCGAGTTTTTCCTCGGCTGGCCCTTGTGCGTCCAACCGGCGACCTTCCGGGGCGGTTTGGTCCTGATTGACAGGTTTTACTACGATTTCTTTGTGGACCAGCGCCGCTATCGCCTGCGGGTCCCCCGAGGCCTGGTTGGGCTGGGCTATCGCTTTCTGGCCAAGCCCGACCTGGTCTTGTTGCTCGACGCCCCGGTGGAAGTGCTCCAAAGCCGAAAGCAGGAAGTGCCCCCGGCCGAGACCCAACGCCAGCGCATGGCCTACCTCGAGCTGGTCCGGGGCTTGGCGTGCGGCCGCATCATCGACGCGGCCCAGCCGCCCGAAAAAGTTGCCGCGCAAATCGAGCGTGTGATTCTCGATTTCCTGGCCCAGAGGACGAGCCGCCGCGCAAAATGCCCTTGATTCGCGGCTTGCGCGCGCGCTCGGCCGGGCCTATTTCTGCCCCTGCGTCATCTTGGCGCATTCGGCGGCCATCCGCCTCTTCATCTCCTCGGGCGGCACATCTTCTTTGTGTGTCATGACCGTCCAGCGATGCCCGAACGGGTCTTCGAGGCAACCCGCGCGGTCGCCGTAAAACTGGTCGGCCAACGGGCGTGTCACCCTCGCGCCCGCCTCGACCGCCCGCTTGAACGCAGCGTCCGCGTCTTCCACATATAACGCGAAGTTCACGGGCGTTCCCTTGAGCGATTCGGGCGAACGGTGTCCGACCCCCTCGCACTCGTCGGACAGCATCACAATCGAGTTGCCGATGACGATTTCCGCATGGCAAATGGACGTGCCGTCCGCCCCGGCCATCCGGCACCGCTCCGTGGCCCCGAAGGCGCGCTTGTAGAACTCGATCGCCTTGGCCGCGCCCTTGACCGCCAGGTAAGGCGTCAAGGTGTGGAATCCGTCTGGAATTGGTTTAGCTTTTGTACTCATAAGTATTCTCATTGCTTCTGCATATCTGCTGTTTCGCGCGAAGAAGTTCGCACGCAATGCCCTGCTTGGCAAACGGAGATCACCGTCAAGAAATCGAGCCGATCCGCCCTGGGGCACGTGCTGTCAATCTGGCCGGAGGACTCATTTTCGAGGCCTACTCGCACCTTGACTTTGGCAGCAGTCCAGCCAAAATCAGCCTGCATGAGCATTATGAGTTTAACGCCAGAGCGACCCCGTCGGCCAACCGACATTCAGGAGCGAATCGAGGCGCTGGAACGACAACTGAACCCTGTTGTCGGGGCGACATCTGGCAGCCTTTGCGCCGCCGTTGTTCTGTCGATCCTCATGGCTGATAAAAGTCCCAGTACCAAAGCCGGACGCCGCGGCCTCGCCGTCACCACGGCACTCATGGTGGTCCTCGCGTCATGCGGCAGCGCCTCCGCCGCGTTTTACATCAACTGCAGGGGCTGCCACACCGTACCCCAAAACGGGATGGCTATTGTGAACTTTCAGACCACCACCAACCTGGGGAACGGCGTGCGCAAAGTCTTCAAGGTCAGCCCCGGTCAAACGGCCGTTATCCAGCTCAATGCGACCAACAATTACGGCGGCAATTACGCGCTGAACATCAACAACCTCGACGCCGGTGGCGTCAGCAACAGCAGCAACCACCTGGCCTACACGGCGGACCCGGCCTGGACCCACTACTTCCCTGGGACCACCACGAACTTCTTTATGGCGGGATGTGCAACCAAGAGCCCAGACCTGTGGACGTTCAACCTGGTGGTCAAAACCAACACGCCAGTTGACTTTTACACGGTCAACAGCCAAATGGCAGGGTATTACCCGTCCACCAGGTGGTCCCAGCAGGAGTCCTTTTACGTCCAGGTCGTGGTCGCCTCGCCGCCGGTGCCCGTGCTCCAGGCGCCACAGCGGTCGGGCAGTTCGTTCTCCGTGCAGCTCACCAGCACCAGCGGCTTCACATATTGCTTGGAGTACACGACCAACCTGACGGCGCCCACGTGGAATGCCGCTTCCCAAACTCCTGGCGACGGCACAGTCGAAGCCCTGAGGGATGGCACGGCGAGCGACTCGTGGCGTTTTTACCGTGCGCACGTGCAGTAGAAACGTTGATCTCCTGCCGGACTCGATGTGGTTTCGGCGCTTGGAAGAAGGGTGGTCCAAGCCATCAAAACGCTTCCCATGACCGATTGCTTCCGCATCTCTGCTGGGTCGCGCGAAAAAGCTCGCACGCAATGCGCTGCTTGGCCTTAAGGAGCCGTTACGGAATCGAGCCGGTCCGCCATGCGGCAGACCGCCGCGTAATAGTCCTCCGGGTCCAATCCCAGCGCCGCCGCGCCAAAGGCCTCCGCGTCCTGGGCCGAGGCGAAGCTGCCGTAATTGACGCCGGCCAGTTGGTACAAAACCAGCAACGGGACCTCCTCGAGGTCCTTCTCGAACAGCGGATGAACATACATCACGAATCCGTCCTCAGGCCGGGCCCCCTTGGGCAGCGGACACGCAAATTCCCCGGGCAGCAGCGGACCTGCGTCGAAAACGATTTCGCACGGATACCGGACAAAAGCGCGATCCTCGAGCAGGTTCAGCAGTTCTTTCCATCCAATCCGGCACCCGTATTTGTCCCTGATTTCGCATCCCTTGGCGGCGGCGTGCGCCGCCATTGGCTGCCGGGCATCTTCGACTGAGAGGGGGCGGGACATCCTCAGGAATTGAATGGAGCCTCGCCGCTGGCAACGGGGGCCCTCCAACCGGCCTCGCCCTCGTTGGCCTTGCAAAGCCGCCCCTGCAGAATCGGCACGGCCATCCTCAGGAAGACCGTGTAGCACAGCAGCCCGAAGGCCCAGATGCCAAAGCAGACCAGCGTCTCGTTGAGCGAAGGCCGATACTCGAGTATGTCTCCCAGGGGAGTGGGAATGAAGCCCGGAATGACCAGTCCCATCCCCTTCTCGATCCAGATGCCGATAATGCAGAGCACGCACGTCAGATTGAGCCAGCGCAGGCTGCGGCTGACGGGCAGCACCAGCAGCACCATCGCCAGGAGGTTGAACTGGATCGCCGTCCAGATCCACGGCACCAGCGCGTGCCGCCCATGCAATCCCACATACAGGTACTTGGACGAAGCCACGTGGAGGTTGCCCGAATAGAACTCCTTGAACACTTCGTTGGCCAGCAGGAACACGTTGATCAACATCGAAACCTGGACGATGCTCCGCAGCGTCAGCAAAGCCCGGTCCGTAATCCGGTAATTAGTCACGCGCCGGATGATTTGCAGCGCCAGGATAATCAAGGCCGGCCCCGCCGTGAATGCCGAGGCCAGAAAACGCGGACCCACGATGGCGGAATTCCAAAACGGACGGCCCCCCAAACCGACGTAGAGAAAGGCCGTGACCGTATGGATCGAGACCGCCCAGACGATGGCCACGAAAACAAAGGGAATGTAAAACCACTTGGCGGGCTTGCGCCCATGGTAGCGCGAATAGAGCAAGTAACCGCAGATGTGCAGGTTCAAGAGCAGGTAGCCGTTGAGCACCAGCACATCCCAACTCAGCATCGACGCCGGAAAATTGAACTGGCCCAGGCCGGGAATCAGGTGCCAGAAACGGTCCGGCCGCCCCAAGTCCACGGTCACAAACGCCAGGCACATCAAAATGGCCGCCACCGCCAGCAACTCCCCGAAAATCACCAGGTCGTGCAGATCCTCGTTGTTATACACATAAACCGGAATCACCATCATCACCGCCGCCGCCGCCACCCCCACCAGAAAGGTGAAGTTCGCAATATAAACCCCCCACGACACCTCGTCACTCATCCCCGTCACCACCAACCCGTGCGCAAACTGCCGCGCGTAGGCGTTGAGCCCGAGCAGGCAGAACACGCTCAAAAATCCCATCCACGAGTAATATCGCCAATCCCCCACAAAGGCGATGCGCCCGCAGCGCCCGAGAAATACCAGGTAGTTTCTGATCCCTCCGATCATACGTCAAAATAGTAGAAAAACCGGGGCGACGTGCCCAACTCTTCCTTCAATTGAATGAACACCCGCTTGGTCCGGAGAATGTAGGCCACCTCGCTGTTCGCATCCAGCACGTTGCCGAATTTGCGCGCCCCGACCGGGCAGACCTCCACGCAGGCAGGATACCGCCCTGCCCGGGTCCGCTGAATGCAAAAATGGCACTTCTCCATCACCCCGCGCCGCCTCGGGCGGTTTCCCAGATAGGCCATGTTCAGATTCAGCCCCTCCTTGGGAATTGACGGCTTGGCAAAGTTGAATCGCCGCGCCCAATAAGGACAGGCCGCTTCGCAGTACCGGCAGCCGATGCACCAATCGTAGTCGATGACGGTAATCCCATCGGCCTCCTGCCAGGTCGCATGCACCGGACACACCTTCACACAGGGCGGATTCTTGCACTGCTGGCACTGCACCGGCATGTAAAAATAACCCTTCTCGGGAACCGCCTCCGGATGGTAGTAGTGATCGGCTTTCTCGAGGTCCAGCGAACCATCCGGCAACCGCAGCACCCGGATATACTGGATCTCAGGGGTCCGCGATTGATTGTTCTCCCCCACGCAGGCGTGAACACACTTCCGGCAACCAACGCACCGCGTCAGGTTCAGCGCATACACAAACTCCACCCCGGCCTCCGGCTTGAGGTCCTTCACGTGCGGCCGCAGCCCGTACTGCTTCTCTACCTCGTCCTCGATGCGTTTGAGCACCTTCTTCATCTCCTCCGGCGTCAGTTCCTTGTAGTACTTCTGCGCAAACTGCTCCACCGACGGACGATCATCCAGCTCGCGCAAGGGCGACAGGCTGGCCGCCAGGGCCGCCAACCCCGACGCAAACACGGCCGAACCCCGGAGAAAATTGCGCCGGCTCATCCCGGCGTTCGGGCCGTCCGGCCAGTTCGTGTCAGGCTTTTCAGGCGTCATGGGTCAATGCTCCTCTGCTCCCGCGGCCCGCGCCGCTGCGTGGAGCGGGTGGGGCGGCGGCAACGGCGTTCGTGTCGGTATCTTCGGGCTGTGCGGGTTATGGCAATCCACGCAGATCTGGCGCGTCAGCTCCCCGGCCGCCTTGTCCCAGTAACCCCCGGTGCGCCCATGCGCCCCGGCCTCCCAATCCCGATACGTCGGCCCGTGGCAACTCCCGCACAGCGGCGGGCAGTTCTCCAGCTTGAGTTGCCTCCCATCGCGGGTCTGCAGCAGCAGCAGGTTCTGGTCATCGTGACAATTAAAACAATTGTTGTTCCGGCCATGCTGCCCGTGTTTCATCACGATGTCCGAATGCTCCTTCGGAATCACCAGGTTGTTGCTCCCGTCAAAACGCAACGTTACCGCTTTTTTCTGCTCATGGCACCCGTAACAATCGAAATCCGAAAGATCCGCCTGCATCCGTATCAACTGCGCGTAAGAGGTGCGCATCGTCGTCGGCCTCACCAGCTCCGGATCCACCAGCGCGATTGCCTTGAGCGGCTCCGATTCCATCCACTTGCGCCTCGAGAAGCACACCGCCAGCAGCAAAAACGCCACCGTCAGGATGAAAAGCACGGCCGGAACCCTGTTGTTGTTATTCTCCGGATTCATGTTATTTTGAATGGCCTCCTAAGGCCGGCCCTCCGGCGGTCGTTCGGCCAGAAACAGCTTCACCAGCACAGTCAATACAATGAAGGGCAACGCCAGCAACACCG
>Ga0187868_1001635_pt1 | contig 15574 bp, 18 predicted proteins | sample June2016WEW_13_4_FD_133014 | JGI IMG/M metagenome (GOLD analysis project Ga0187868, IMG submission 133014) | Peatland microbial communities from SPRUCE experiment site at the Marcell Experimental Forest, Minnesota, USA - June2016WEW_13_40 | ecosystem: Environmental > Terrestrial > Soil >... | reverse complement strand
GGTCTCACCGCCCTGCTGGTCAGCGGTCACGCCGGCTGGTTCACCGCCGCCGCGGTCGCCGGATGCGTCGTCGGAGACGCCTTTCCGGTGGGGTTCCGTCGCGGCGGACGCGGGCTGGTGGCGCTGATCTCGGGCCTGGTCTTCTCCCTGCCCACCGCCGGGCTCCTCTGCGCGATCATCGCCATCCCGGTCGCGGTTCTCACCCGGATGCGCGGAGGTGTCTACGACCTGGCGGTCACGATCGCCGTCCCCCTGGGCCTCGGGCTGGGTACGCTCGATTGGCGGACCCTGCCGCCCGCGGCGGTCATCGTCGCAGCCCTCGTGATCCGCTCCCGTCTGCGCCGCGCGGAACGGGCCCGGGTCGCCCTGACCGAGCGTCCAGGTGCGACCATCGTCGATCAGCCCCCCACCCCGCGACAGGAGTCCTGAATGCACGCTCTCGCCAGCCTCGACAGCCTCCTCCAGGGCTGGGTGGGGACCTACGGACTGATCGCGATCCTCCTGCTGATGACCGTGCAATGCATCGGCGTGCCCTTCCCCAGCGAGGTGATCATGCCGGTCGCCGGCTATCTCGCCTCGACCGGGTCGCTCAACCTGGTGGGGGTGATCGCGGTGGGCATCGTCGGCAACCTGGTCGGCTCGCTGATCGCCTACGGGCTGGCGGCGTGGCTGGGGGAGCCGGTGCTGCTCGGGCCGGGACGGTACATCGGGATCCGCCGTGACCACGTCGAGATCGCCGACCGGTGGTTCCGGCGCCACGGCACCGGAGCCGTCTTCTGGGGCCGGTTCCTGCCGGTGATCCGCACCTACATCAGCTTCCCGGCGGGCCTCGCCCGCATCCGGCTCGACACCTTCACGCTGATGACCTTTCTCGGCACCCTGCCCTGGACCGCCGCCCTGGCCGTCGCCGGCTACGAGGGGGGCAAGAACTGGAACCGCATCTCGGGCCCGATCGGGACCGCGGGGCTGGTGCTGGCGGTGGTCCTGGTCCTCGTGGTGATCGGCTGGTTCGTCCGGGGGCGGCGGCGCCCGGCGATCGCCGCCGCGGAGGCCACCCCGACCGGCCCGTCTCGCGATGGGAGCCGCTGATCTCGTGATCCGACCCGCGTGAACGGACTCGTCGACATCGGCGGGACCAAGTGCCTGGTCAGCGTCACCGGCGACGGCGGGCTGCCCGGCCCTCCGCTGGTGCGCCCCACCCCGACCAGCGGGGATCCGGGAGACTTCCTCGCCCGGATGCTGGACGAGGTCCGCGACGGCGCCCAGCTTGCCGCCGTCGCGGTCTCCACACCGGGGCCCTTCGACCGCGGGCGGAGGAGGCTGCTCAACCCACCCGGCCTCTCGAAGGCATGGCACGGGCTCGATCTCCCGGCAACCCTGGGTGAGCGGTTCGGCTGTCCGGTCTTCGCCGAGAACGACGCCAACTGCGCCGCGCTCGCCGAGGCCCGGTTCGGGGCGGGCCGGGGCTTCCGCACCGTCGTCTACTACACGGTCAGCACCGGGATCGGCGCGGGCGTCGTCCGTGACGGGAACCTGGTCATCGCCCGCCATGACACCGAGGCGGGGCATCAGGTCCTCTGGCCGGCCCACCTCGGGGGCCCCTCCTGCCACTGCGGGGGGCACGGATGCCTGGAGGCGCTGGCCAGTGGCAACGCCATCCGCCGGCGATTCGGGAAGCCGGCGGAGGAGCTGGACGACCCCTCCGCGTGGGCGGAGGTCGGCCGCTGGCTGGGCCTGGCAGTGGTCAACACCGTCGCCCTCCTGGACTGCGACGTCGTGGTCTTCGGGGGCGGGGTTATCAACGCCTGGGAGAGATTCGACCAGGAGCTGCGGCGGACGGTCCGGGAGAGCCTCTTCCTCCAGCCCCTCCCGGAGATCCGGGAGGCCGAGCTGGGCGTCGACCGGAACGCCTGGGGGGCCCTGACCCTGGTTCCCGGGGTCTGATCGGAGCCGGTCCGGGGTTTGGCCGCGCGGGCCGCGCTGGTACAGTGGCAGCGTGTCCAAGCGAATCAGCACGGTCAGCATCGACGACGTCATCTCCGCCATCGAGACGGCGCGCGACAAGGTGATGGCGGATGAGGTCAAGTCGCTGGTCAAGCTCGGCCTCCCCAAGAGCGTCGCCTACAAGATGGTCGCCGAGCGGTACCGGCAGCGCAGCGAGACCGAGGAGGGCGAGGAGGCGGCCGGGGGGGCTCCGTGGCCCGACATGTCGTGAGGACGGCCTGACCGGAACGTCTGGCTGAGGGAGCCCCAGTTCGGCGCCTCTCCCCGAGGGGACGACGGACGGGCGCGTGGCTCGGCATACTGTGAGCGACCATGGCCTACCTCCCCAACGGAGCCGCCGAGCGCCAGCAGATGCTGGAGGCGATCGGGGCGGCCAGCGTGGAGGACCTCTTCGCATCGGTTCCGGCGCGGCTTCGCCACCCCCGGCTGAACCTCCCGCCCCCCCTTGCCGAGCAGGATCTGGTCACCGAGCTGGAGCGCCTGGCCGCCCGCAACCATCCCCTCGGTGAGCTCGACTCCTTCCTGGGCGCCGGCGTCTACCGACGCTACGTCCCCGCCATCGTGCGGGCGGCCGTGGCCCGCCCCGAGTTCTACACCGCCTACACCCCCTACCAGGCGGAGGCCTCGCAGGGCACCCTCCAGACGATCTTCGAGTTCCAGTCGATGATCTGCGCCCTGACCGGGCTGGAGGTGGCCAACGCCTCGCTGTACGACGGTGCCTCCGCGGCCGCGGAGGCGGTGATGATGGCCGTCGCCCAGACCGGGCGGCACCGCGTGGTGGCGGAGGCCGACCTGAACCCGGAGACGCTGTCGGTCATCCGCACCTACGCCCGGGGCCGCGAGGTCGAGGTGGTGACCGCGGACGGCATCGGCCACGCGGTGGGGCCCGAGGACGCCTGCGCGGTGGTGGCCCAGCCCGGATTCCTCGGGACCGTGGATGACCTCCTCCCGGTCGCGGAGGCCGCCCGCGCCGCCGGGGCGATCTCGATCTGCTGCGCCGACCCGATCGCCTGCGCGCTCCTCGTCCCGCCCGGTGAGCTCGGCTTCGACATCGCCGTGGGGGATGGCCAGCCGCTGGGCATCGCCCCCTCCTTCGGCGGCCCTCACCTGGGCTTCATGGCAGTGCGGCAGGAGCTGATGCGGCGGATGCCGGGGCGGCTGGTGGGGCAGACCCACGACCACCACGGCCGGCGCGCCTACGCCCTCACTCTCCAGGCGCGCGAGCAGCACATCCGGCGCGAGAAGGCGACGTCCAACATCTGCACCAACCACGCCCTGACCGCCCTGGCGGCGACCGTCTACATGGCCAGGATGGGAGCGGGGGGGATGCGCCGGGTGGCCGAGGTCAGCGTCCAGCGCGCCCACCACCTGGCCGCCCGCCTGACCAGGCTGGAGGGCATCCGCCTCGCCGAGCCCGACCGCCCCTACCTCTGGGAGTTCGCGCTCCGGGTGCCCGGCGACGCGGAGGTCTTCGCGGCGGCGCTCCGGCGGGAGGGCATCGTGGCCGGGCTGCCGCTGGGACGCGTCGACCCGCGGCGGGGCGACCAGCTCCTAGTCTGCTGCACCGAGACCACCTCCCCGGCCTCCATCGACCGCTACGTCGCTGCCGCGGCCCGGGTCGCCGAACCGGCGGGGGTGGGCGCATGAGCGGGATGCCGGTACCGGGCGCGGGGGCGGGGGAGCCGGTGGCGGAGTGGGCCGGCGACGAGCCGCTCGTCTTCGAGCTGAGCGGCGACCTGCGGGGCGGGCCGCGCGAGGTCGAGCCCGGCGTCCCGGTCGAGGCCCTGGAGCGGCTGCTTCCCGGGGTGGGGCTGCGCACCACGCCGGCTCCGATCCCGGCGGTGCCCGAGCCCGTGCTGGCCCGGCATCTCGGCCGGCTGGCGCGCCGCAACCACAACCTCCACCAGGGGATCTACCCGCTGGGCAGCTGCACCATGAAGTACAACCCGGCTGTCGACGAGCAGCTCGCCGGGCTGACTGGGTTCGCCGACCTCCACCCCGATCAGGACATCGACGACGTTCAGGGGGCGCTCCAGCTGATGTGGGAGCTGGAGAGACTCCTCTGCGAGATCACCGGGATGGCGCGGATCTCGCTCCAGCCGGCGGCGGGAGCGCACGGCGAGTGGACCGGGCTGCGGATGATCCAGGCGTATCACGCCGCCCGCGGCGACACCGCTCGCACCCGGGTGCTCATCCCCGACTCCGCCCACGGGACCAATCCGGCCTCGGCGGCCCTCGCCGGTCTGGAGGTGGTCACGGTGCGGAGCAACAGCGACGGCACGGTGGATGTCGCCGACCTCGGTGGCCGGCTGGACCGCTCGGTGGCCGCCATCATGATGACCAACCCCAACACTCTCGGGGTTTTCGAGAAGGACATCATGGAGATCGCCCGCATCGCCCACGAGGCGGGCTCGCTCCTCTACTACGATGGTGCCAACCTCAACGCCCTGGTCGGGCTGGCACGTCCGGGTGACATGGGCTTCGACGTCGTCCACCTCAACCTGCACAAGACCTTCTCGACGCCGCACGGGGGCGGCGGCCCCGGCAGCGGGCCGGTTGGGGTCGCCCCGGCTCTCACCGACTTCCTGCCGGTGCCGACCGTCGAGCGCACCGGCGATCGCTTCCTGCTCGACCACGACCGGCCACGGTCGATCGGCAAGGTGCGTGCCCACTACGGCAACTTCGGCATGCTGGTCCGCGCCTACGCCTACATCCGCAGCTATGGCTCCACCATCTCCCAGGTGGCCCAGGACGCGGTCCTCAACGCCCGCTACCTGCAGGCGCGGCTGGCTCCCCTCTTCCCGATGGCGGTGCCCTCGGACTCGATGCACGAGTTCGTCGCCACCACCAGGGGCTGCCGGGTGCCCGAGCTGCGCGCGATCGACGTCGCCAAGCGTCTCCTCGACTACGGCGTGTACGCACCCACCGCGTACTTCCCGACCACCGTCCCCGAGGCGCTCATGTTCGAGCCGACCGAGACCGAGTCGAAGCGCAGCCTCGACCTGCTCGCCGACACCTGCGCCGCCATCGTGGCCGAGGCGGAACGCGACCTGGAGCACGTCAGGTCGGCGCCTCATCTGACCCCGGTCAGCCGCGTCGACGAGGTCGAGGCGGCCCGCCGGCCGGTGCTGCGCTGGAAACCGGCGGAGTGATCGCGCCGCGCGACGAGCTCCACGAGCTGCTCGCGACGCGGGCGTTCCGCTGGGGGGACTTCGTGCTCGCGAGCGGGAGGCGCAGCGATTACTTCTTCGACGGCAAGCAGGTGACCCTGGAGGGGCGGGGGCTCTTCCTCGCGGCATCACTGATGCTGGCTCGCTGCCGCGAGCTGGAGGTGACCGCGGTGGCAGGTGACGACGGCGTCGGCCCGCTGCTCGGGGCGATCGTGGCGCTGAGCGGGTCGGGTTCCGAGCCGCCGCTGCGCGCCTTCATGATCCGCAAGGCGGAGAAGCAGCACGGCACCGCCGCCAAGATCGCGGGGCCGGCACCGGCGGCGGGGGAGCGGGTCGCGCTCGTCGACGATGTCGTCACCACCGGTGGATCGGTCTTCCGAGCGCTCGAGGTCCTGACGCCGACCGGGATCGAGGTCGCCGAGGTCCTGGTCCTGGTCGATCGGGAAGAGGGCGCGGCGGGCGCGCTGGCGGAGCGGGCCCTGCTGCTGCACGCCCTCTTCCGGCGGAGCCAGTTCAGCGCTCGAAGCTGACGCCGCCCCTCACGCGCCCGCTGCCCGGGCCGGCGTGACCTCCACCGGAGGCTCCCGGCCCGCTCCCCGCGGCTGAGGCGCCGCTGAGAAACGGCGACCGCCACCCCTCAGCCGCGCCCGGCTCAGCGCCCTCTCAGGAGACCGGGCGATGGGGCTGCCAGCATGGGGCACGGATCAGTTGACCCCAGGAGGACCACCTCGATGCGACGTCTCGGCAAGCTCAGCTCCGCCGCCCTGGTCGGCACCGCCGCGCTGCTCATGGCCGGGTGCGGGCATTCGGCCCTGCCGCAGGGCCCGGCGGCGACCCAGGGCGCCGGCCTGAGCTCAGCCTCCGCGGGCACGGCGGCGAGCGCCTCCGGCGGGGTCAGCAACGCCCAGCTCAACCAGATCGACAACCAGATCAGCCAGATCGACAACCAGATCGGCCAGGCCAACCAGGGCCTGGCCACCAGCGAAGGAGATCCGACCCAATGAGACTGAGCCATCCTCTCCGCGTCGGCCTCGCCACCCTGGCCGTGACCGCGGCGCTCGGCGCTGCGAGCGCGCTGCCCGCGATGGCCGACTCCGGCTCCTCGCCCAGCCCGTCGCCGTCCGCCAGCTCGGCGCCGACCTCCAGCCCGTCGCCCTCGACCAGCACCTCGCCGACCTCGAGCCCGTCGCCGGTCGCCAAGGTGGGCGGGTGCTCCGGGACCCAGGCCGCCATCCTCGCCTGCATCAAGCAGCGCTCGGCCACGGCCGTCTCCAACCGCGAGACCAGGCTCCAGCAGCTGACCAACGACGTGAACGATAGCGCCGACATCACCGCCGGTGACAAGTCGACCCTTCTCGGTCAGCTCCAGTCCGACGAGACCAGCCTCGACAGCCTGAACACGACCATCCAGAACGACACCTCGGTCAAGCAGGCCTGGCAGGACGCCCAGACGATCGTGACCGGCTACCGGGTCTACCTGCTCGAGACCCCCAAGGTCCACCTGGTGATCGCCGCCGACACCGAGGCCACCGTCTGGTCCGACATCAGCTCGGTGATGCCGGCCCTCCAGACCGCGATCAACGACAGCACCGCCTCGGCCGCCGACAAGGAGAAGGCGCAGACCGCCTTCAACGACTGCACCAGCCAGCTCGCCGCCGCTCAGTCGGCATCGTCGGGCGTGGTCAGCGAGGTCATCGACCTCCTGCCCTCCGGCTACCCGGGGAACCAGCCGACCCTGGTCTCCGCGCGTCAGTCGGTGGTGACCGCGCGGCAGGACCTCGGCACCTGCCGCACCGACATCAACACGATCCGCACCGCGCTCGGGATCTGACCCGGTCCCGACCCGGCGGACAGAGGGCGGAGGTGCGACCGGCTCCTCCGCCCTTCGGTGTGACCGTGGCCGAAGTGCCTACCATCGGGTGAGTGTTGACACGGCTCGGGCCCACCACCCTCGCGGCCGCGGCGCTGTTCCTGACGGCGGCCGGCTGCGGAGGGTCGACGCAGCGCCCCGCCACCGCGACGCCCTCCCCCACCCCGCCACCCTCCGCGACGGCAACCGCGTCGCCGACCCCCGCCCCGGACAGCGAGCAGGTGGCGATCGTCAGCTCCGGGTTCGGGGCCTACGACCTCCAGGTCTACCCGATCGCGGTGCTGCACAACCTGGCTTCGGCCCACACCGCCAGCCAGGTGGTGGTCAGCTTCACCGTCGACCTCTCGAGCGGGGGCTACGAGCTCTCCGCGGAGCCGGTGTCGCTGGCCCCGGGCGAGACCCTGGGGGTGACCGTCCTCTGCACCGACTCGTGCGACGGGGCCACCGGCATCGAGGCCGCGACTCGGGTCGGGACCTGGGTGGCGGGCGGGCGCAGCGTCATCACGGCCGGGGCGGCCTCCTGGACCTGCGGGTCCCCATGCCCCGGCTCCCGCGGATATCAGGGGGACGTCACCGGGACCCTCAGCGGCGACGTGCCGCCGGGCATGCTGGTCGGCTTCTCCGCCGTCTGCGTGAACAGCGGGGGGACCATCGTCGGAGGCGGGCTCCTGCCCTCGGTCTGGCCGGATGCCTCCTCGGCCTCGGCGTCGGTGCCGGCCCTGGTCACGACTCAGCCGGCGTCATGCCAGCTGTACGGGACCGAGGTCAGCTAGTCCGCTGACCCGGAGGGCGCGCTAGGCGTGCGAGCAGACCGGCCAGGCCGACGAGTCACCTGAGGCGAACATGCTGGCCGCGATCTGCGACTGCTGGACCGGATCCCAGATGTCGGTGCCCCCGTGCGCCCGGAAGGTGGACATCAGGAATTGGAAGATCCCGTAGTACGGGCCGGAGGGGTTGTACGCATTGGGCCGCAGCGTGGACTCGCACTCCGCGGTGCTGATCATCCAGCTCGGGCTGACTCCGTCGGCATCCGCTGCGCTGGTGATGATGGCCTCGACCTCGGCCGCGGTGTAGGTGTCGGCGGGGATCGTGATCCCGTCGACCTGGTGGAGGGGGGAGAGACGGGGCACGGCGGGCAGAGCGGTCAGCGAGGGCGGGGTCAGGCTCGGTGATCCGGCACTCGCCGGGTCGCCGAGGGGTGGGAGGTGGATGCGGAGAAGCGCGCTCGCGGAGCTCAGCGGCGGCCCCTGGACCGGGACCGCGGACGGGACGGAGAAGGCCGCCACGGCCATGGTGACCACGGCGCCGAGGGGCAGGATGGCGGCGGCCGCCAGCAGCTCCCCGAGCCGGCGGGGAATCCAGATCCGACCACGGGACCGGGGCAGGCGGGGCAGCCCCCGCACCAGCCCGCGCCGGGCCGGGTGGAGCGCGGAGACGGGATGGCGGAGGGTCCGCCCCAGCAGGGCGGCCGGCCCCGGAAGGCGGCTCACAGGTCGCACAGAGGTGATCTCTCCTGACCGCCCCGACCGTTCCCGCCTCGATTCGCTGCTGCACGACGGCAAACCGCGGGGCAGATGGGTCTTCGGTTCCACCGAGGCTGGGGGGTGGGCCGCGGACCGGCGGAGTGATGCCCGCCGGAGGGGACGTGATCGGGGCGATCCGTGACCCGAGCACCCTACCACAGCCGGTCGCGAAATCGGAGGTTGGCCGACGGGTCGTGACCGCCCGGCCCGGCGCGCCCGGCGACGCCTGTGGGCGGAGGCTCTGTCAGACTGCGGAGATGGCCGATGAGCAGCTGCGGGAGCATCCGGTGGAGCGGCGGACCGTGTTCCAGGGACGCCTGCTCACCGTCCACGACGACACCGTCGAGACGGTGGACGGCAACCTTGCCGGTCGCGAGATCGTCGAGCACCCCGGAGCGGTCGCGATCGTGGCCATCGACGGCGATGGACGGGTCGTCCTCGTCCGCCAGTGGCGGCACGCCGTGGGCCGGGCGCTCTGGGAGATCCCCGCAGGCACCCTGAGCCTGGGCGAGGAGCCGGAGGCGGCGGCGCGGCGGGAGCTGGCCGAGGAGACGGGCTACCGGGCCGCCGTCTGGGAGCGTCTCGCGGCCGGTCCGGTGGCACCGGGCTACAGCGGGGAGGTGCTGCACCTCTTCCTCGCCCGCCAGCTCACCTCTGGGGAGAAGCACACCGACCCGGACGAGCACGTGATCGCCAGGCTCTTCACCGCGGCGGAGGCGGACCGTTTGATCGGCGAGGACGCCGTCGACCTCAAGACCGTGGCCGGGCTGGCCCTCGCCGGTTTCGAGGTGGCCACCTCGGGTCGGAACCGGGGCGCGGTGCCCGTGTGACCGCCCACGGCAACGGGGCGAGTGCCTCCGACGATGTGGTGGCGAGGGCGATCAAGGAGCTGATCGATTCGGTCCCGGGCGAGGAGGAGGCGCCGGCGCCCGATGCCGAGACCACCACCGCCCAGCCCTGGGCCGAGACGGCGTCGCCGTCGGCGAGCAACAAGCGGCCCCTGGAGGCGCTGCTGGCGGAGTACGTGGCGCGGGTGGAGGCTGCGCCCGGCGCCACCGCTCGGCTTCCCGGGGATCCACACCCCGCGAAGACCTTCTACGACCGATTCGCCCGCCCCGCGGAGCGGGGCGGCGCCGGCAGGAGAAGGAGGCGGAGAGTGTCGGGGCGCAAGCGTCGGGGCGGCACGGGCCGCGGACGTCAGCCCGGCTGATGGGGCCGGACGGGGCGCGGTTGGGCGGGCGCCCGATCGATGCCCTGCTCCTCGACTACGGTCTGACCCTGGTCTCGTTCAGCCGCCCCACGGAGGCCCTGCTCCGGGCCCACGAGGAGATCGCCGTCCGGCTCCGGGCGGCCGGGGTGGGCCCGGTCCCGCCTGCCGACACGCTGCTCGCCGAGATCCACGACCGGGTCGAGGAGTCGGTGGCCCGCCACGAGGCGAGCGGTGCCCTGAGCGAGATCGACGCCGTGGCCGAGGAGCGCCGCGCCTACGCGGCACTCGGCCTGCGACTCTCCGATGGGCTGTTCGACGAGGTGGCCGCCCTGGCTCAGCGGGCCTGGTGGGAGGGGGTCGCGCTTCCGCCCGCGACCGCGGACACGCTGAGCGAGCTCCGCCGGCGCGGCCTCCGTCTCGGTCTCTGCTCGAACGCCCCGTACCGTCCGCGCAGCCTGCGCGGGCAGCTCGCGCATCTCGGCCTCACCGGTCTGCTTGACAGCGTCACCCTCTCCAGCGAGGTCGGCCGGCGCAAGCCGGCACCCGAGATCTTCGTCGCCGCCCTGCGCGCCCTGGGTGTCGAGGCCGAACGGAGCGCGATGGTGGGCGACCGCCGCCGCGAGGACGTGGCCGGCGCCCGCGCGGCGGGTTTGGCGACCATCCGCGTCCGCCAGCACCGGGACGATCCGGGGCCGGATGACGCGGATGCGGTCATCGACACCCTCCCCGACCTTGTCGAACTGCTGTTCCCGTCACACGACGGGCGCAACCGTGGTAGCGTCGTTGGCGACGACACATCCGGTTGATTCCCGAATGACCTGGCAGGAACGCTGATGATGGACGCCGCCTTCCGCGAGTACTTGAAGCAGCGATGCCGCGACCGCGGCATCTCGCTGCACCGGCTGGCTCTGCTCTGCGATCTCAACCAGATCTACTTCTACCAGGCGGTCAACAAGAACAAGGACAACCCGCCGCCCTGGGTGCTCCGTCGCGCCGCCCCCCACCTCGGGGTCACCTATGTCGAGCTGCTGATGGCTGCCGGCTACCTCGGCGAGGACGACCTGAGGGAGTTCCAGAGCCGGGCGGAGGCCCGCGCGGCCGGCGTCTCGACCTGAGCCCCGCGCGCGGCCTGCCCGCCCGCCGAGGCGGAGCCCCAGAATCGGCCCATGGGCTGGGTGCGGGCGATCATCCATCTTGACCTCGACGCCTTCTACGCGTCGGTGGAGCAGCTGCGGCGCCCCGAGCTGCGCGGACGCCCGGTGATCGTCGGGGGCGGGGGGGGCGGACGGACCGCTCGGGCCGTGGTCTCGGCCGCCTCCTATGAGGCGCGCCACTACGGGGTCCACTCCGCGATGCCGCTGGCGCGGGCGGTCCGGCTCTGCCCGACCGCCGTCGTGCTGCCCGTGGACTTCCCCGCCTACCGCCAGGCCTCGACCCGGATCTTCGCGCTCGCACGCGCGCTGACCCCGCTGGTCGAGCCGCTCTCCCTGGACGAGGCCTACCTGGACGTCACGGCCACCCCGGGCGAGCCCCCGGAGATGGCCGCCCAGCTCCGCGACCGGATCCACGAGGTGACCGGGCTCCACGCCAGCTTCGGCGTCGCCACCTCCAAGACGGTCGCCAAGATCGCCTCCGACCTGCGCAAGCCGCGCGGTTTCGTGGTGGTGGCTCCGGGGGAGGAGCTGGAGTTCCTCCGACCGCTCCCCCTGCGCACCCTTCCCGGGCTGGGGCCGGCGACCGCGGCCACCCTCTCCGGCCTCGGTCTGCGAACGCTGGGCGACCTGGCCAGCCATCCGGCCGCGCTGCTCGAGCGACGCCTGGGAAGGGCGGCAGCCCTCTCCCTGACCCGGCGCGCGCAGGGGATCGACACCTCGCCGGTCACCCCACCCACCGCCCCCAAGTCCATCTCTCGCGAGGAGACCTACGATCGCGACGTCATCGACCCCGCCCAGCTCCGCGAGCGGGTGCGCCATCTCGCAGCCGATGTGGGACGGAGGCTGCGTGCCGCCGGGCTCAGCGCCCGGACGGTCAGCCTCAAGCTGCGCGACGCCGACTTCACGACGGTGACCCGGCAGCAATCGCTCGACGGAGGGAGCGACAGCGACGCGACGATCACGTCCGCGGCGATCTCCCTCCTCGCCGCCACCCGTCAGCCCGGCCAGCCGGTCCGTCTGCTCGGGGTGGGCGTCCACAACCTGGAGGATGCCGCCCAGCTCGATCTCTTCTCCGCGCCGGCCACCGACCGCGAGCGCCGGCTCGACGCGACCCTGGATTCGCTGCGCCGCAGGTTCGGCCCCGACGCGGTGCGCCGGGGCGCGCCGGCGGCTGAGCTCCGCGACCTCGACTGGCGCCACGAGGACCTGCGCGAGCGCTGAGGCGACGCCTACCCCTCGCCGTCCACGTCGACGGCGTCGTCATCGTCGAGGAACTCGACAATCTCGGCGTCGAAGGCATCGCGGGCCGAGGCGACCATGCCGGCGATCAACTCGACCCGCTCGCGTGGCCAGAGGAGAACCGCGGCGAGCTCGGTCGCGCTGGGCTCGTGCCCGATCTGCCCACGCAGCGCGACCTGGGCGACCTCCAGCAGACGGGCGTCCTCGACGAGGGCGGCGGCCTCGGCGGCGGCAGCCTCGGCCTCCTCGACGAGCCCACCGAGGTGGGCGGCGACGACCCGGCGGACGTAGCCGGCCAAGCCGGGCCCTGAGCCGCCGCGCTGGATGTACTCCTCGATCGCCACCACCATCGCCAGCGAGCCCTCCTGGTAGAGGTCGGTGACCTCCACCCCGTGGCCGCGATGGGCCACGGCCTCGGCCAGCACCGCGCCGAGGGAATGCTCCACCAGCGACTCGCGAGCCAGGCGGTCGCCCCCGCGGGCGGCGCCGATCAGCCGGTCCGTGGCGGCGGCGGAGAGCGGCGGGTGGGAGCGCGCCTGAGCCGCGAGAGAGTCGAGCTCGGTGTCGTCGTCGCGACCGCTCATCGGCGGATCAGCATGGTCCCCCACCCGGGACCCACGAGGGGCGGCTCACGTGCCGGCTCGGACGCGCGTCGGAGCAGCGCGGGTGAAGGTGGCGGCGAACCGTTCCATGGCCCGAGCCACCTCGCGGCGCGCGAGCCCGGCAGTGGCTCGCTCGAGCGCGCGGCCGGCGATCCCGCCACCAACGGAGTAGCGGACGGTGAGCATCACCCGGGTTCCACGCCCCGCCGGCCGGGCGGTTGCGGTGATGGTCAGATCGAGGCCATCCTCGATGGTCATGACGGTGCGCTCCGGCGGGAGGTCCTCGGTGCAGGCCAGGACACCGCTGAAGCTCCGACCGGCCACCTCGGCCTCCACCTCGTAGCGGGCCCCGACCCCCTGGGGTGGACCGCCGATGTGCCGGAGTTTGTTGACGCCGGGGAGCCAGTCGGCGTGCCGGAGGTCGGAGAGAGCGGCATACGCCTCCGGCGGCCGGACCGGGACGGTGACGTCGGAGCTTGCCTCGATCACCGCCGGGGTGGCTGAGAAGCCTGGAGTGCCATGAATGAATTCACCCTACCACCGGTTGACGGACGCCCGGCGAGGGGTGCCGCCGGGATGACGGCGCCGCTCGGGCGGCCCAGAACCGACTCTCCGTCGCTCCGTCACTTCTCCGTCGCGGACTGAGGCCGAGGGTCGGGTAGTGTCGGCGCGAAAGCGCATGTACGCCGGCCTCGCCTCGCTCGGCACCCTGCTTCTGCTCGCCCTGCTGGCCCTCGCCCTCGCCCGCCGGCAGCTCCGCCGTGAGCGCGCCCGCCTGGCGGAGCTGAGCACCGGCCTCCACGATGCCGCGACCCGGCTCCAGGCGGTGGCCGACGCCGTGACCGAGGCCATCGTGATCCTGGACGGGGAGGGGCAGGTCACGCTCGCGAACCGCGCCGCCGATCGCCTCTTCGGGGCAGCCGCGGGGATTCTGGCCGGCTGCCACGTGGAGCAGCTCCTGCCCGCCTTCCGGCCGGGCGCCGCCGAGCCACCCATCGGGGCGAATGGGCCCGCCGAGGTCCAGACCTCCGCCTTCCGGCGTGACGGGACCAGCTTCGCCGTCCACGTCGAGAGCCGGCTGATCGCCGGCGGCCGGATCGTGGTGATCCGGGAGATGTCGGAGGTGCGCGCGCTCTCCGCGGCCGTGGCCCACCAGGCCCTCCACGACAGCCTCACCGGGCTTCCCAACGAGCGCCAGCTCCAGGAGCAGCTGCTCGCCCGCATCCAGGTCGCCGCGGCCCGGCGGACCCCTTTCAGCCTCTTTCTCCTCGACATCGACCGCTTCGCGGAGGTCAACGAGCGGCTGGGGCATGCCGCTGGCGACCGGCTGCTCACCGCGGTCGCCGAGCGGCTGCGCCAGACCCTGCGGGCCACCGACGTCGTGGCCTGCAGGGGAGGCGACGATTTCGCCATCCTCCCGGGTGGGAGCGCCACCCCGGCGGCGAGCGCTCGCATCGCCCGCCAGGTGCTAGCCGCCTTCAAGGAACCGCTGCCCGTCGACGGGCACCCCCTCGAGGTCGAGATCAGCATCGGGATCGCCAACTTCCCCGACCATGGGGACGACGCCGTAACCCTGATGCGCAATGCCGACGTCGCCCGGCAGGCCGCCAAGCAGGCTCGCCGCGGGTGGAGGATCTACACGCCGGCGGATGCCATCAGCGAGGTCGAGGATCGCGCGGTGCGACTCGCCGAGCTGCGCAAGGCCCTCGACAATCAGGAGCTGGAGCTCTTCTACCAGCCGGTGGTGCGGGTGGCCGACTCGGCCCTGGTTGCACTCGACGCCACGGTGCGCTGGCGCCATCCGCGCCACGGTCTCCTGGCCCCCGACGAGTTCCTTCCGGTCGCCGAGCAGACCGACATCATCCGGCCTCTGACCCGGTGCGTCCTCGGCCTGGCGGTGGAACAGCAGGCCCGCTGGCGGGAGCAGGGTCACAGCATCCGGGTCAACGTCAGGATCGCCGGACGCAACGTCCAGGATCGCCAGCTCGCAGGGGCGGTGAGTCGCCTGCTGGAGCGGTGGTCGGTGCCGCCCGCGGCCCTCTCCATCGCGGTGGACGAGAACACCACGCTCTCGGGAGATGCCCCGGTGCTGCGAGCGCTGGCGGAGGCGGGTGTCGGGGTCGGGCTGGACGGCTACGGCTCGGACTCCGCATCGCTGGTCCGGTTCCGCGGCCTGCCCTTCACCGAGCTGCGCCTGGACGGAACGCTGGTCGCCGCAGCCGGCCGCGAGGGGGTCGAGGCCGCGGCGGTTCGCAGCGTCGTCGACCTCGCCCACGCCCTGAAGCTCACCGTCGTCGCCACCGGGGTCGACGACGAGGGGGCACGAGCCTGCATCCAGCGCCTCGGCTGCGATGCGGCACGGGGCCGGCTCTGGGGGGAACCCGTCCCCGCCGGTGCGGTGATCCCACTCCTCCGCCTCCTCGCCCGCCAGTCGCGCTTCCCGGGGCTCGGCAGGTACCGACCCGGATCCTCCTCCCCGCCGCAGGCCGAGCCCGCCGAGACCGGCTAGTGCACCGGCCCAGAGGTGGCTTTCTGGTTCGCCGGCCAAGCGGCCGGAGCCGAAGAAGGGGTGGCGGGAGGAGGAGCGCATCAGGAGGTGCGTGACGAGGAATCGCCGGGCCCCCTGAGGCTGGCTTCAGGGCGCGCAGCGCCCCCGGTGGAAATGGCCGGATGAAACGGGAAGTTGCCTCTGGGCCGGTGCACTAGCCCGGGCCCCATCGCCCGGTCGACTAGACTCGGCCGCCAATGGCCACAGAGTTGGGGATCGCGCTGCTCGGCGCGGGCACGGTCGGCGCGGCGGTC
>Ga0187868_1001612_pt1 | contig 15727 bp, 15 predicted proteins | sample June2016WEW_13_4_FD_133014 | JGI IMG/M metagenome (GOLD analysis project Ga0187868, IMG submission 133014) | Peatland microbial communities from SPRUCE experiment site at the Marcell Experimental Forest, Minnesota, USA - June2016WEW_13_40 | ecosystem: Environmental > Terrestrial > Soil >... | reverse complement strand
TTCCGAAGCAGGGGTCGAAATTGATATGGCCGTCGAGGCCTGACATGAACGCGGCGTCGTAGAGCTTTGACGGGCGGACAGGAACTGAATCGCAGATACGGACGCCTTTCAACTCCTGCCAGCGGCCCAGGATGGCGTCGAACATTGCCGGCGAGCATGCACCGATGGCCAGGCCGATCCCCACAAAGTCGCCGTCCCTGATCTGTTTGGCCGCCTCAGCAAAGGAGACCACCTTTTTCTTGTACTCTTCTCTCCAATCCATACGCCGCCTCCTTTTTATTTATAAGACTTTCTCATCATTCGTATAAAAGCACAAAACCCCGCTCCCCCTGAAAAACAAGGTTTCGAGTCAATCATTCCATGACACCCTCGTGCGTGGTTAATGGTCCAAGGATATAATATTTGCTGTTACATACGTCTTGTTGATTATCAGTATTCGTGAAAAAAAACCATCATAAAAAGAAAGAGCAAGCCGGTGAAGGTTAGGTGGAAGGCGTTTTAGCTATAAGGTGATAAAGAATGGCACCCATATAAGAATAAAGATACCCCCCTATTCAGGGTAATCCTGATTGTCCAAGATCAGGACTAATGTTATTATTGTTGCGTTATTCTTGTCAGATCGCTTGGCAGACCGAACTTCGCGGGAAGAAAGCTTTTATTTCTCTGTTTATATTTAGGCGATGACCGCTATGATTCCTTTGTTGGCAATCCTGTTCACATTGCTCGTACTTTTTCTTTTTGTGCCCTTTCATCTTAAGCTGAGCGGCCACTATGAAAAGGGATTTGCGGGCTCTTTAGCCATCTCGTGGCTGTGGGACCTGGCGGGATTCGACTACAGCAAAGACGAGATAAAGATTCTCATGGCAGGACGAGCTATCTTCCGGAAGACGAGAAGAGAAAAGCTGCGAGAAAAAGGCCGCAAGAAACCTCCTAAGAAGGAACGAAAGGGAAAGTCAAAGAGCTGGATACTCATCCACTTTCCTTTTGTATTTGAAACAGCAAGAGAATTTTTTCGGTCTCTTTGCCCTGAGGGGCGGATCAAAGGTGTTGTAGGACTTGGGGATCCGGCTCAGACCGGAATGTTCATGGGGATAGTAGCGGCATGTCTTTCTTGTCTGCCCCTGCGGTTCCTCACGATCGTGCCGGAATTCGAAGAGGAGAGATTCAACGTGGAAGGCTGGCTTAGTGTGCGCATCGTGATGGTCAGCATTTTCGCACTCTGTATGAAGTTTGTTTTATCCCGCGAGGGGCGTGAAATCATCCAAGAACTCTGAGAAAGGAGAAGATTATGGAACATGTAAAGATGTTGATCGAAACCTTGTTTTCAAAACTTGACGGACTTGCGAGTACGAAAACAATTGTGGGTGAACCCATGGACATCAAGGGAAAGACCATTGTCCCGGTCATTGAAATTTGCATAGGTGCAGGTGGCGGCGGCTTCATAGGCGAAGGAGAAGGCGGAGGCACGGATGAAAAGGGCAGAAAAGGCCAGGGCAAAGGGCAGGGGAAGGGCGGAGGCACCTGCGGCGGCATGCGTATTGCCCCCGTAGCCCTTGTGAGTGTTGATGAACATGGGAACATCTGTGTTTACAATGTCAATGAAAAGAAAGGCTTCTTAGGTAGAGTGTCAGAGCTGATGCCCCAGATGGTCGACAAGATCATGGACGTAAGATCCGGGAAAGCAAAGGAATAGAAAAGCGTTATCTCGATTCTCCAGATTAAGACCGGGATCCGGCGGCCTTGCTTTTCTTTACCCTTGAATCAGCAAGGTCACGAAAACGCACCCCGCAGATTTTCATATCGGGAATATGGCAAAACGGATAGATAAGATCGGCGACGTATGGAAGGGCGTCTTGCGGGGCGGCGTCGACATGGAATCCTGCCTCGAACGACTCTCACGGAGAACATAGATTCACACCCAATCACTGCATATGAGGTCCAATAAGGCTGTACCTCTTATCTCATCTGCGTCATAATGAAAGGCACGGAGGTTTATTATGGTTTTTATGCCCACCTTTCTCAGGTTCTTCACACCCTCCTCTGTCGGCTACCCACTTCTTATAGAGGTTGTCATCTATTTTATGTAGATTAGGGACACCGGGCAATTGGACCGGGAAATTGCCCACTCAGGTTGACGGTTTGACACTTCTGCTAAGGCAGGCAGACCGATGATAAGAATCATAAATAGAAACGGGGAGACTTTTCTGATTACAGGTTTCATCACTATTTCGCTCCTCCTGCTCTACACTGTGGCCTTCATAATGTGCCCGAAACCGCGGACCTCCAGATTATCGTAACGGCCTGTAAAGTAGCGTGCGTTTATTTCATCTGGCCCCATGTCTACAACCTCCGCAAAACCGAATGCCTTCAGGTCGGCTGCCAGAGTGGAAGGATCAAAGAATGTTTGCCAGGGTTCGCCAGCCATGGCGACTCGCTTCGCGAGATCCTCGAAGGCTGCCCGCTGCCGCGGATTCAGCAATGAAGGTGAAATAACGTAATCGAAGACGACGCCGCTTCCCGTCTTCAGGCGGGCAATAAATTTAAGAGTCGCAGCGACGGCCTCTCCCGTCAAGTAAGGGGTTACTCCCAGCCACGAGAAGAAAGCCGGCTTACCGTGATCAAGATGTGCCTGCCCCAGTGCTTCCGCCATCGTTTCTGTCTCAAAATCCACAGGGACAAAGGTGAGGGAAGGGGGGATGGAGATGACGGCTGCCTCAAGTTGCACACGCTTCCAACTCTGCGTAGCCGGGTGATCAACCTCGAAAACGCGGAGTCGGGCCTGTGTGTAAGGGTTTCTATAAGCAAATGTGTCCAGGCCTGCACCCAGAATCACGTATTGACGCAACCCTCTTCCCACTGCTTCGCCAAGTACGTCTTCGGCATAACGGGAACGCGCTGCAATGAACGCCCTGAGTATGTCCGCGGCTGGAGTGGTTTGCAACACCGATGAGCCTTCTGCACCGACGATGCGCAAAGCCAGGGGATCATCAAAGACACGGGGTTCATCAAGCATTTGGTGTGCAGCGCGCATCATTGCGGCCCTCTGTGCAGTAATGCTGGGACTATTTGCCGCCATAACTGCTCACCAATCTTTTTCCGAGTTCCACAGCCTCCTTCATTAAGGGTTTATTATTGGCAATCTCTCCGGCATCCATAGCGCTTCCGTAAACCATCCCCACAATACATGCCTCGACATATCCAAATGCATCCTGAAAAGTTCTAAGGGCGTTGACGCAGCCGGATTTAAACGGGTCAGAATCTCCATAGCTCATGGCTATTGCGATCCTTTTGTCCGCAAATGCTTCCTTGGCGTAAGGAATCAAAGCAAAAGTGCGATCCATCCACAGTTTTGTCTGCGCCGATAGGGTAAACCAGTAAACGGGGCTCGCAATTACCCACGCATCCGATTCCCGCAACTTTTTGTAGACAATCTGCATATCGTCATTGATAGAGCATCCTTTGCTGTTTGGTTTCTGGCATGCGTAGCATGATTTGCACGGCGCGATTTTCATCCCGTGGATAAAGAGGGTCTCCACTTTTGCGCCCATTGACTTTGCTCCCTGGACAATCCTTTCCGCCAGTATAGCGCTATTGCCTTTTTTCCTGGGGCTGCCCAGCAAAACGAGCACTTTCTTCGCAGCATTCTTGTTGGTCATTTTATATCTCCCTTCTAACGAACCGCGCCTTATTTCCGCCCATCTGCGGAGACGTCTGCGGCATGTGCAGTCTGTGGTAACTCGTTGGTGGGCCGGATGTTTCCAAGTTTCTCCATGGCTTCCAGACGGTCCTTTGTATTGTGGTGCGAATCAAGGAGACCGCCGCCAATCCGAATTAACGATCTCTGTCGGGGCGACTGTCTGAGATGCGCAGCCCACAAGGGAGAAGACGCAGAGATACATTAACAACCTGCGCCAGGCTGCTAATGTCATCGCACGAGTATCCTCTTTCTCACAGTAATTTTCCCTGCAAATATAATTTGTCTCGCTTTATCCTGCATACCTGTCAGTGGACCACCAATGCCTCTTCGGGACAGGTTATAACTATATCGTCTTCGCTTTTAATCAATTCCGTGGTGAGGAAAGCCTGGGGCAATACATTGTTTACGTAATACCGCGCGCTTGCGATCTTCCCGGTATAGAATGTCGCCTCGACCGAATCAGAGGGAATGCCGGTGAACTTGTTTCTCGCAATCAGGGCCTGTTCCATGAGACACTCTGCGACCTGGACCTGGGAGCATACGAAAAGAGCCCTTATCGCATTTAGAGGTATGAGAGACCTCTTCTCTCCAATGTTGTTATACCAGGAATCGTAAGTTGCCTTTACTTCCTCCAGACACTTATGACCCCTAGCTAGATCACTCATTTCCTTCTCGAAGCCGGAGGCATTGCAGTTCGCATCGATGAACTCTCTTATCGTAGCCATCCAGTTCACAAAAGAAGAGCCTTCCTTCATCCGCATCTTTCTCCCAACCAGATCGTTTCCGTGAATGAAGGAGGTGCCTTCCCAGATCGACAGGATTTTTGAATCCCTGAGATATTGTTCGACCGGATACTCCTGAGTATAGCCAACCCCGCCGAGGATTTGGATTGCCTGGGAAATCATTCCGAGACTCGTCTCGCTGCCGTAACATTTCACCATCGGGGTGAGTATCTCTGCCAACTCTCCGAGCTTCCCGGCCCTTGCCCTGTCCTTGGAGTTGGCCTGAATATCAAGATAATAAGATGCCTTGAATACCATAGCCCTAATACCTTCGACGTGCGCCTTCATATCAAGGAGCATCCTCCTGACATCTTCGTGCTTTATGATTGGGACACGGCCAGCATCCTTTATGCCGAACGGCCTTCCCTGAATGCGCTCCGTGGCGAACTGAGACGCGAAGTAGTAGGCCGCGGCCGCCTGGGTGTTGGCATTGTGGCCTGTACCGATCCTCGACTCATTCATCATATGAAACATCATCGCTAGACCCTGGGAACGGCCTCTTTCGTCAGGCGGTGGACCGAGACGGATTCCATAGCACTCATCCTCATCGCCGAAATTGAGCAGTGCCGTAGCCTGAGCATGGAGCCCCATCTTGTGCTCCAGGCGCGCAGTCCTGACGTCATTGGATTTGCCCAAAGTACCATCCTCGTTCACCCAGGTCTTTGGGACGATATAGAGCCCGATGCCGGGGGAGCCCGGAGCCCCGCCTTCGGGGCGGGCCAGCACCATGTGAATGGTGTTTTCACAGTGGCCGCCATCCCCTCCGGTTATGAATATCTTGGTCCCCTTGATCTTGTATATACGGGGATCATTGGTCGGGGATGCCTTCACCATGATATCACCGACATCCGATCCGAAATTTGGTTCGGTGAGGCACATCGTACCCTGCCAATAGCCGTCGAGCATTTTTTGCAGGAACATGGTCTTGTCCAGGTCGGTTCCGAAACGTATTATCAGGTTGGCCGCACCGGTCGTAAGTTTAACATAGGACGTCAGGGCAGGGCAGGCTGCCTGATTGACCTCCGAGGCAGCCTTGAAGAGGATGAGGGGCATGCCGGAGTCGATGCCGATACATTCGCTGCTCGAACCCCAGCCGTTCTGCTGAAGAAATTTATATGCCTCCTTGAATCCGGGCGCAGGCGTAACGACGCCGTTTTCGAATCTCACGCCTGCCTTGTCGCCCGGGGCGTTAATGGGGTTGATGACGTGACGGGCAACTTTATAGACCTCATTTAAAAGGATGTCGACATCTTCGATACTGAATCTGTCTTTGAAGCGATCGCAGGCAAACACCTCTTCGGAGGGCAGCCATTCCTTCAAAATGAATTTTAGATCTCTCAAGTCATACTTGAATTCCATTATCCGATTCTCCTGTTCAGGACATATTTATTCTATTGGCTGCACTCTATTACCTATCCACTATCCCCTAGACTCTGTTCGGGGCGTAGCCGAGGGCAGCATTGGCCACTATCATTGTGTGCATGTTGGAAGTTCCTTCCAGCGTTTCAAACTGCTTTGAATCCCGGAGAAAGCGTCCGCAAGGATATTCACCGGAGTAACCGTAGGAACCGTGAAGCTTCATGCATTCATTGGCCGCATAGACGACGATCTTTGCCCCGTAGAGCTTGGACATCGATGTCTCCATCACGTTCGGAAGGCTTTTATCCTTCAGCCAGGCCGCCTTATAAACCAGGGCTGCAAGCGATTCGTGCTCCATCTTCATCTCCGCAATCTGCTGCTGGATGAGCTGGAATCTGCCTATCTGTTTTCCGAACTGCGTTCTTTCGTTCGCATACCTGATGGATTGCTCCAGGATGGCGCCGGAAAGGCCTAAGGCGCCGGCCGAGCAGCCAAGGCGGGTTGCGTTTAGCTGTGTCATGCAGATCTGGAATCCTTCATTCAACTCGCCGAGGACGAGTTCTTTGGGAACCTTGACATCCTCAAAGGCGATCTCCGCCGTGTCGGAAGCCCACAACCCGACCTTGTCGTGAAGCTTCCGGCGAGTTATGCCGGGCAGGCTGTAATCCATTATGAGGCAGGTGATTCCCTTTGCGCCGGCATCCTTGTCCGTCTTCACATAAAGGAGGCCGCGATCGCATATCGTGCCGTTGGTTATGAACATCTTGCTGCCATTCAGGAGGAAATAATCCCCCCTGTCCTGCGCATGGCACCGCATGCTGGCCACATCGGAGCCTATATCGGGCTCCGTCATGGCGAAACTTCCGATGTATTCGCCGCTGACAAACCTGGATATGTAATGCTCCTTCTGGGCTTGCGTGCCGAACTTCTGGATTGTCAAGGCCGGGCCCCAGCATTGCATGTTGAAGGCCATCCGCCAGGAGGTGTGGATCTTTGCGATCTGCTCTATTACCAAGCACCCTTCGAGAAATCCCATACCGTTGCCGCCATATTTCTCGTCTATACAAAAACCGAAGAAACCCAACCCGGCCATCTTTTCGAATATCTCCCTGCGCCAGTACTGATTCTTCTCGTCCTCCTCCACGTGCGGCTTGATTTCATTCTCGGAGAAATTTTTCGCTACGTCCTGAATCATTCGCTGTTCTTGCGTCAGTGCAAAATCCATGGTGTCCTCCTTGCTGATTTATGATTTTCTCTCCACGATAATGCATATACCCTGTCCGCCGCCGCCGCAGATAGTCTCAAGCCCGTAGTGGGCGTTGCGCCTTTTCATTTCATGGAGCAGCGTTGTCAGTCTCATCGTGCCGGTCGCGCCTACCGGATGGCCGAGAGAGATACCCGATCCGTTCACATTCACCTTCTCTTCCCTGTCTTTTTCGCTGAGGCCACAAAGCCTTGCATCGGCCAACGTCTGGACTGCGAAGGCCTCCTGCACCTCTATGAGATCAATCTGATCGATTTTCAGGCCGGCCTTCCTCAGAGCCTTGGCAACAGAGACGGGTACCGCCGGATACGTCAACGTCGGATCCGTGGCGGCAATGGCACAAGACCGAAAATATGCAATCGGTCTGGTGCCGAGCTCGCTTGCTTTCTTCTCTGATGCGAGAACAACGACAGAGGCGCCGTCATTCTCGGAAGAGGAATTGCCTGCAGTGCACACCCCGTCGGGATAAATTGGCCGGAGCCTGGCAAGCTTTTCCAGAGTGGTTTCGCGGCGAGGCCCCTCATCGGTATTGAAAAATATGACGTCCCCACCTTTTCCCTTTCCGATGGGCACAGGGACTATTTCCTGGGCAAATTTTCCGGCATCCCATGCCGCAATGGCCTTCCTGTGGCTCTGATATGCCCACCTGTCGGCCTCTTCCCGGGTTATATTTTCCCTCTTGGCCGCCGTCTCCGCCCAGGACATCATCGAGTTCAACTCTCCGTAACGGTGAATGGGCTGAGACATTACCCTTCCGCGCTGAATCCTGTCGTACAGGGGTATGCGCCACATGGCAAGGGCACCGTGGCCACGGGGCATGAAGCCGTATTTGTCGTGATTCTTTCCGCCGAGGCCCCACCTGATGTCGCCAGGGATGTAAAGTTCAGCCTGGCTCATGCTGTCCATGCCTCCTGCGGCTATGATCTCGGCATTTCCCGTCTGTATCTGGAGAGCGCCGTAGAATACAGATTCAGCTCCTGAACAGCAGCGCCGGTCGATTACGACGCCCGGAACTGTATCCGGCCAGCCCGCATCGAGGACCGCCATCCGGGCGCCGTTGGCGCATTCCCCGTTCTGGTAGGAGGTCCCCATAATGACATCATCAACTACAGCAGCTTCGATACCGGCTCTCCTTATAGCCTCATTCAAAACGAGGCTGCCGAGTCGGTAAACCGGAACATTTTTCATGGCCCCGCCATAGGCGCCTATTGGCGTGCGGACACAGCTTAGAATAACCACATTTTCCATTTTCAGTTACCCCTTAATTTCTAGATAAGACTTAATTAGAAGTTAATATCCGTCCGCGGCTACTTCGCGCCGGATGTATAATCACGCCAGCCCTTGCCGGTTTTAGCTTTGATCAGGTCTCGGCGGAGGACATGTCAAACCCATTTACGTGAGAGGAGATTACTACAGGTATCCTCTTTCAGGCATCATATTATGGCGAGTCAGAACTGCGCCAGTCGCCTGAATAACATCATGGGGAATGCGAATTTTCTCGTGAAGCATGGGAGCTTCTATCGTAATTGCCCGTGGCCCGAAGGCAAAAAAGTGATCAATGGCCTTGTTGGCATTGGTGAAGGGATTGCCATGTGGTAACGCCTGTACCAGAGCAAAGACCTGACTGACGACCCCGGTCAGCTTTTCTGAGATGGCCCTCGCTTTCTCGTGATCGTTCGTCTCAAGACTTTCGATGAGAGAGGTGAGATTCTGAGAGAAGCAGTTAGCGGTGCTCAGGAGGAACCCGTCGTAGCTGCCACCTGCGTCTGTGAGCCACTGCGCATAATTGCCCTCGGCGCCCCTGACGAGAAAGACGCCTCCCTTGTCGAGACCGGAGGTAGCAATGCTGTCCCGACCGCTTGAGTCCTTGAACAAAAACAGGTTGGAAAACTTCTGCACGAGTCTTTCAAAGGTTTCGGGCGCCACTTCATTTTCGGTCACTTGGGGTAGCTGGTACAGGGCTATAGGCATTCCCATTTCGAGGACTGCGGAAAGACCGGCTTCGATTTGATGCTGGGCGAGCGCCTTTCCCCGGGGCGGGCAGATGGTGAAACCGCAAACACGATTTGTTTGCAGAACTTCGCTGGTATCCTCTGTTCCGGCCGGATTTTCCTGAAGCATCTTAATCATGTTGAAGATCATCCGCTTCATGGCTTCAGCGCCGGCTTTCAGGACACCGAGAAGGAGGCTGATCTCGCTCGTCCGTGCCTTTTGTATCGCGAAGTCTGCCACTGCCAATGTTTCATCCTCTGTCAGATCCCAACCGTCACCGGTTGATCCGGGGATGAGAAATCCTTTGACCCAGGGGACTACGTGGTTGAAATGGACATGCATCCTGTCAAAATCGATGCTGCCATCAGACCTGTAGTGTGTGAGGAGGGGGCACCACAATCGAGGTACGCCGGAAGGAAAGAGCTTGTTGATTAAAGTCCTGCGCTTCTCTGCAACATCTTTCATCGAGCATCCTTTCACAACTTGAATAATTTTGGCAGACATAGCCATTTATCACAGTTATCGGTCAACAGGCAATAGGCGATTGGAGTAGACGAACAGAAATTCTCTTCTCAAAATTAACAAAAATTTAACCAGTCTTTAACACGCCTGCAACATTCTACATCTATACAGTTTACGTTTCTATTTTTCATGTGAGCCAGCTTCTTGCCGCGGAATAGAATCGGTAGTCTTGGCAACCTGGAGCATGTATTTTGATTATGCCGAAAAAAGTTCTTGTCGTTGATGATGAAAAAGACATCGTAGATTTGATCACCTACAATCTCGAGAAGGAAGGGTTTGTGGTCATCAAGAGCTACGATGGGGAAAGCGCCCTCGAACTTGTTAAGGCAAAAAGACCGGATCTCGTAATTCTCGACCTCATGCTTCCCGGCATCAGAGGGTTGGAAGTCTGTAAATTGATCCGAAAGAGTCCGGAAACGGAAGCTCTTCCGATTATCGTGCTCACGGCCAAAGGCGATCAGGCAGATAAGGTGCTGGGCCTTGAGATGGGAGCGGACGATTACGTCACCAAGCCGTTCAACGTGAGAGAACTGATAGCGAGGATCCGCGCGGTCCTGCGCAGGGCGGAAGTGCTTCCTGATTCAGAGGCTAGAGAATACTTTGAATATAAGAAGCTCCAGGTTGATTACAGTTCCTATGAGGTTACTTTAGACGGGTGGAACGTTGTTCTTGGTCCGAAGGAACTAAAATTATTGCAATTCTTAACAAGGCATCCCGGCAGAGTCTATACGAGGGATCAACTCTTAGACTATGTCTGGGGGGATGAAACATTCGTGGAGCCTCGTACGGTGGACGTTCATATCAGCAATTTGAGGGCGGCCATAGAAGAAAATAAGAAAAAGCCGCAATACATCCTTACCGTCCGGGGTATAGGATATAAGTTTGCGGATATGAAATGAGCTCTTTAAGAGACCACGGATATCATTGTCCTCAGTCATCATTTTTCATCATTTCTTAACATTTGCTTAATCATGATTTAACAAAAATGGGATACTGTGCAGCTGATTTTGCAGGGAAGGGGGTGTTGCAATAGCTAGAATGAGGTTACATGTCCAAGAAGATCAAAAAATTAAAAACAGGAGGAAAGGAATGAAAAGGTTTTGGATGATTTTACTATTATTTATTGTGCTGATTATGGCCTGCGTCTTTCCCGTATCCGCGGCGGACGTGCAGTTCAGCGGGTCTTATGTAGCACAGGGCTACTATGACAACAACCGTGCGCTGCTGTCGAACGGCGGCGCATCAGTATCCAATGTCTGGCAGAGGCTGAGGGTTCAGACAGATTTCCAGATCCAGGAAGGCCTGAAATTTACAACCAGGTTCGATGCCCTGGAGAAGATATGGGGTGCGGCCCGTTCCACAACGCCCACCTCAACCAATCTTGCCACCGACAACCAGGAATCCGAGAATATCAAGTTCACCCATGCATATGTAACCTTCAATATTCCCGGCGGCAATTATGGCACCTTGATGGTAGGTTACCAAACTCAAGGCACATGGGGTACGGCCTTTGGCGACACAGGCGAACAGGACTATGGTAATAGGGTCAAGTGGGATCTGACGACAGGGCCATGGTTTTGTGGAGCCCGCTGGGATAAGGTCGAGGGAAGCAAGTACTACAGCCCCGCCGGTCCTGCCGGTAATGTCGGGGTAGCCAGCTATGTCACGGACCATGACTATGAGAAGTATTCTGTCCTTGGCGGATACAGGTGGAGCAAGGGAGACGCAGGTTTGCAGATAACTTATTACCTCAATACCACCACTGCTGATAATCCTGCTAGCGGGTATAAGGCAGACTACGTGCTCTTCTATCCATATGTCAAGGCACAACTGGGTATCGTTTATGTCGAGAGCGAACTAGGTTTTCTCAGGGGTAAGGATAAAGACTACAACAGTGTTGGCGTTAACCGGGACATAACAGGCTGGCGCGGATATGTCATGGCCAGTGTTGATCTCACCCCGGCCTACGTAGGCGCCCTCGCATTCTATTCATCGGGTGATGACATAGGTACAACCGATAAGAATGAGGGTGGAGCCAAGATCGGTACAGACTTTCAGCCCTGCCTGATTCTCTGGAACTACGATCTCGGCAGGTGGAACGGTGCATTGGGAGGTCAGAATGGTATGGCCGGCACTAACGTAGGTGGCTACAATTCGGACAACGTAGAAGCAGTGCAGATCTTCGCCGGCATCAGGCCTATACCGAAACTTGATGTCAAGGCGAGTTTCACCATGGCAAACATGGACCAGAATGTTGTGGTTAACCAGGTCTCCAAAAACATCGGCAACGAATTTGATATCAGCGCCACCTACAAGATCTATGACAATCTGTCCTACATGATTGGCTTCGCTTACCTCTGGGCAGGTGATGCCTTTAAGGGCAGCAACCCGGGAGCCTCCATCGATAACGACTACCTTATTACACACAAGTTGACGCTCAGTTTCTGATCCACTTGCAGCTCAACGAGCCGCGGGACGCAGCCCCGCGGCTCGTTGGATTGGCATCTACGGCCGAGGCAGATACTCTATCATCAATAGAAGAAAGCTACAAACTTCTGGAGCCGCAAAGACTCTCCTACAAGCGCAAAGATTACACACCTGCATGCTAATCATTTTCACCATATATTAATATTTTCATAATAATATCTTAATGTTCCTCGAATACTATACCGGCAACTTCTTAGAGGTGGGGGGTGCAATATGACTGTTGGCGGGCTTGCTTCAGATTCACTCTGTAAGAAGAGTGACAGAGATGGAGGTGTCCCGTGGCTCCGAAGGATCATGGAAACGCTGGACGTCTACGGGCTCTTCGGAGTGAAAATCGATGCTCTGCCCTTTGCTCTCTTTGACACAACTTCGGGAAGCGAAACGGAACTTCAGGCCGTCGTCGCCGGAGAGAAGAGTGACGTTGATCTCCCCATTACAATTGAGAGGTCCAATTACTTTGCAAATATTGTCAGAAGAGCAACGACGGGAGATACAACAAAAAAGGTAGTTACAAATCTTGAGAGTTTCTTGAATACAAATACGGAAAAAATATGGGAGCATAGTTGGGTTCGCTTCCCCAGGAATCTATTAAGCCCGTTTGCCCAAGATATTTTGAAATGCGACCTCCTGGCCGACAAAGAAGATCCGGTTGCCGGGCCGAGAACAGATGTGCACGCATTCTTGTTTTCTACAGGGGGCGAGGAGTTTGTCCGTTTGCCCATAAGTTATCTGGTCAAACTCTGCCTTGCCGATATCCTCGGATCCCAGAAGGATGTACCGTCTCTGATTTATGACACAGGATGTGGTCTGACGCGCCCGTCAAAAGCTCTGCCATTTTTTGAATATTGCTGACAGAAATGTGGAATCGATGGTTAGAATCAGAAAAACAACATTGTGTAAGGGCTCACTCTCAACTGTACAAGATGAGAAAACTGAGCGGTGCTGTCCTTTCGTCGTTTATATTCGTAGTCAGCATTATGACAACTTGATCACATCAGCAGTAAATGGGATGCCTCTAAAGTTATCGCGCTAATATTATAACTTTCGCACAGGGTCTATGAATTCCACGGGATATTTATTGAGACGGAATATTGCGGATGAGGTGCGACTTGAATAATTTATGATTTTCTTATGCTCAAGATGTAGGCAAACAGCCAAAGAGCATCGATAAGTGCTGGTCCTCATGAATCATCAACACAGTCAGCAACAGCGTTATTAACAGTTTAGTTAATAGCTATCGCAGGTACTCTCCGACGGCTCAGCCTTCCTCGATTCCCAGAGTGTATTCTCCGAGACAACCGTCAATAAAGGAAGTCCGCGAGGGTTTCTTCCAAATGTGGGAATCAGGCCACTTTCAGAGCGGCGACGTTTTAAAATCGGGATGGGTGAGGATTTAAGGCATGCATCTCCCACGAGCCTTGCCAGTTGCGGCCGTCATGGATTGGCAATCGATGACCTATGGCCAGAACATGCATCACATTTCAGGTCAGGGTCTTGCCATTTTGTTTATTAATGTATTGTATTTTGTGCAGCTCGTTCATTTTGAGTTGAAACATTCATGACGGCCGGCCGTCACAAAAAAGAATGAAAATAGCCTTGTCGACACCTTTATAGTGAGTGTAATAATATCAACGTACAGGTTTGTATTTACAGGAGAAGTGTTCCACGGAGCGACAAATTCAGAAAAACGGTATTTCAATGAGGAAAGGTGTAGAAGAAATGCATGTCCTGTGCTTCACCTATTGACGATTTAGACTTTTTCTCATACACTGGTTCAATAGAGATAAATTGAAATGGACAGGATTGAAGATATAAAGCTCCTCCTTGCCGAGGAACAAACCCTTCTCTCGAGAGAGAGAACAATGCATTCCTATATGCAGACCGGCCTCGCGTTTACCTCTGTAGGCCTCCTGATCATAAAGTTCCTGTCGGGTGTTTATTATTTCTGCGCCGGTGCGCTGTTCATCATACTTGGAAGTCTCCTGATCATCGAGTCCGTGAAACGGTATATGCGTTTCCGAAGAGCTATAGCCGGCTTAAGAGAAAAGGAAGCAAAGCTCGGATACGATATCGGGATGATAAAGTAATTCCAAGTCGACGCCCATTTTGATGCAAAAAAAGATAGAGCCGCTGCTGACATCTCGATTTCATCTAGTGATATGTAACATAAGCCTGATAAATGGTGCGTCTATACTTGAAAGGTCTTTTAATCTAAACATGAAAAGCTACGACAAAATTCATAAATGATATCTTCGTCTACAGGTCTTGATGCTTTAATGTATTGAGGACGAATGTTATCGTGATTGATACTACAACTACGTTCATGTCTGCAACAGAGTGAAGAACTTTCAATGTCTCATAAGTTCCTTGACCTTCCTGCTTGCCAGGATATGCAAGAAAATCTTCACACGGGCCTCTTTTTGGATATCTTCAAGGACGCTCGTGTAAATCAGGGATACTTCCTCCGTTGTTCTTTGCAACTCATTCGCTAGTACCTTAATAGAGTTCAGATGAACTGCCCTCTCATTGTCTTCAGAAGATAAAAGAACCATCATAAGCCTCTGTATGCCAATTAAATAATAGTTTTATGCAACTCGAAATATCAACCGTCTGCCGATGTTTGCGGAGAAAGGATTTTCTCGATCTTCCCTATCGTCTCTTCATGGGCGAACCGCTCCCACAGCTTTCCAAATCCTCTCTGGTTTTCTCTGGCGATATCTGCTTGCAGCTGGTAAATCTCACCAAGGATGAACACGATGGCAGGTTGGACGAGTTTGCCTTTCCAATCTTCCAACAGATAATCAATGAATCCTTTTGTGAAAACGGTATCCTGAATCTGGCCGAGACAGTCCTGTATTTCAACTGTTCGACCAATAAATTGATCGAGGGCGCCTCCGTATGCAGGATCCATGAACTCACAGGCATAGCGGAGTCTCTTCATCTGAATCCTGAGGCGGTGGAATTCTTTCAGCTTCGGGTTTTCCAGAACCTTATTCCCCTGCTTAATGACCGCATCATATTTCTCAGTGATTACTATGGGCGCTATCTCACGAACCAGCTTTACTGCGCGCGCCGCCCGGGGATGCGCAGGTAACTGCCTTCCCAGGAATCTGACAAGATGCCTCTCAAAATCTCTATACCGCTGTGATTCAAGGGCATGTATGAGAGCCTTGAGAGATATGCGCCGGTGATCTTCGATCCATTCTTCAAACACTTTTTTCTTCTTAGCGGGAAAGCGCACAACCTGCTGTTTGAACTGTGATAGGTTCAGAAGAAAAACATCAAGGTCGCGAACTGCCCCGAGCACTTCACCAAGCCATTTCAATTCTCTCCGCAAGTACGCTCCCGCGCTCTCTGGAACTGCATCGCGAAAGAGCCGCAGTAATGAGCGCATGCGCCGCGTTGTGACCCGTGCCTGGTGAACGAACTCTATGTCGATGTCGCGTTGTATACCTAGAATCTGTTCACAAAACCGCTGGAGTTGGTGAGTAAGAATCTTCCGTATGGCGAGGTCGAGGCGATCATCGAGTAGCACTCTGAGTTTCTCAGGCAGTTTTTTCGAAGGGATCGCGACCTTGAGTCGGTCGATTCCAACCTCAAGCTTTGATGTGTTTGACGGCTGAA
>Ga0187868_1001611_pt1 | contig 15746 bp, 15 predicted proteins | sample June2016WEW_13_4_FD_133014 | JGI IMG/M metagenome (GOLD analysis project Ga0187868, IMG submission 133014) | Peatland microbial communities from SPRUCE experiment site at the Marcell Experimental Forest, Minnesota, USA - June2016WEW_13_40 | ecosystem: Environmental > Terrestrial > Soil >... | reverse complement strand
GGGCGATCCCTCGGCGCTAAGCGTGCTCGCGATAAAATCCTCCGAAATATCGCAGACGGCACGTTCGCCGTCATGGTTCTGCTTGATCTGGACGGCGTGTCCGTGCTGCGCCTCCACGCCAGGGAATCGTTTGGCGAACCATGCGTTAGGGCAGTTTTCCGAGGCGGTGTGCTCCCCTCTGACTCCGAGGTCTTTGGGGGCGTTGCCCAGTCTCGCCGCAGTGTGGGCGCGCTGGTTGCAGGCGAAGCCCGCCACGGTGCTGCTCTGACCTGTATCGAACATGTAGGATAAATGATGCCCCAAAACCTCGCTCAGGACGCAGCCTGACAAACCTCCGCAACACTCCGCCGCCAGTCATCGGCGGAAGATGCTTGCCGTAGCACCTGTCGCTGCGGTAGATTTCTTCGCCCAATAACGCCACACCTCGGCCCGGAAGCGGGCAGCGCCCATCGAGCCCGCGTATGCGTCTGGCTCCCCAAGGAGCTCTTCGGCTCCATCGACAGTTGCTTTCTGCCGATTGATTGCGGCTGGGGTGGCTCCCATGCGCAAAAATAGCCGCAGGACGAGAGCCTTTTCGCTCGGACTAAAATCCATTTCCGGCCAGCTTCCACCGCTTGCCTCCACGGCGAGGAAGGCCTCGGTCTTCTCGGGGCTGATGCACATCCTGGAATTTAACTGAGACACCTTCTCCTTTTCGTGCGGCGAGAAACACACCGACTCGCAAATCCGGAGAATCTCCTGCCACGTTTGAGCATACTCATGCGAAAACAAAACGGGATGGTGTTTACGAAAATGATCTTCGCCCGTGAGCCCCGGTGCGCTGGCCATTTCCAAAGCAGTTTCGCCACGGTCCTCAATTTCATCCTGCAGCTCTGCCACGGGTGAGATGCTCAGGGGCTGCCTCTTCCGTCTCCGCCAAAACTCGAACAGTTTGTTTCTAGCGATTGAAATAGCGAAAGTTGACAGTTTGCCTCTTGTCCACTTTTCCAGTCCCCCGCATTGGAGTGCAACGATGCAGTCGCTCGCAAGGTCTTCGGCGTCCTCTGGAGGCAATTGGTTACGAAGATAGCCTATGATTCTCTTCCGGCAGTCCAATAAAATGTCCCCACGGAGCATGTCGTTTTCCAAAGCCGCAAGAAGTTCGGCTGGACCCTTCAGAAAGTCAATGTTCATAGTGATGCGTGTGCCTTGAAGATAAGGTTCAAAAACGGGCTGCCGTCGCTCCCATTGAGCCCTCTGTCTCTCGCGTAGGTCCGAAGTATTTCTTCTTCACCTTCTATCAATCCGAATGTCCACTGGTTCTTTGGGACCCCGGGATCCACGTGCCATCGCTTGCCGTCAATCAGGTGCTCAATCGCAATGCATAGATTTCCTCGGTCGCCAGCGGCGGCCGGCATTTCTGGCCGATCATCTTTGCTGTTCAGTCGCCGTAACAGATAGCCGAACTTCGACGAAAAATCCCCGTTGGCCGGGTACTCGGATGGGTTTGGGAAGAGGGCCAACCACACATCTTTTGCTGTGACCTCCTTTACTGGGCGCGGGAAAAAGAAGCCGGTTTTGGCATAGTGCTCCTGAAATTCCTGAAGAGCGCGAACCTTATGGGCATAAAGTCGAATCACCAAGAACAGGACAGCCCAACGGATGGAGCGCGGCGACGTTGCCTCGCTCTCGGTTTCAAGCGTGCAAACCTGTTTCGTGATTTTCGCCCCCGTCGCAGTCGCGACAAGCCCAAAATACTGCTTCTCTTCCTCTGAAGCAGCCGCTTCGTCCAGAGCAAGGTCTTCGCGACGTAGCGGGAGATCTGAGTCGTAAACCTTCCAAATCTCGTCAGCCATGCGCATCCCCTCGTTTGGCTCCTCCCTCGCTCGCGGCATATCCTCTGACATTCTGACCGTTCTCTTAAGTAGGCTGTCCAGCCTTGCGGCGGCCCATTTTTTTATCTCCGAAGTTCGGTCCTCATCTGAATAATCAAGGAAAATGGCGTCTGTCGGCAGTTTTCGAAGACCAAAGCGCGACCACATTCTCAGGCGTTTCACATTGCCCAACCGCGAGAGGTCTTCCCATGAGAGGTCAACAGCTCTCGAATCATGGAGTTGTGCGATGCGCCGGCGCAAACGTGGCAACGCGTACGGAATCACGTCCGTCCATTTGGGTTCCGGTCTGCCTTTCTCCTCGAATTCCTTTCCGGCGTCCCTTTCAAGAAGCCATTCAAATACCGCAGCCTCCGTTCCTTTGGTTTTGGCATGTCCCCACCGTGTGGTTGGAACCGGAACGCACGGATGTCCGAAAAACGCTTCCAGGAGCAATCCTCCACCGTAACATCCATCGTTATCCGCCTTCTCTGTTGAGGTTGGTTTGACTGAGTGCAGAGGACCAACAGTTTCCATTCCGCCAGGCGGATTTTCCAGACGAAATAGCGGGCTTCCTTTCTGATATCCAGCCATTCCCGCCCGGACCCTACTTCTCACCGGCACGGTTTCCTCGTTCATCGCATAGTCAAATAACAGGATTTCGGGGATAACACCACGCTCACCAACTGCAGCTGGCGAGCGCAGGCAAATTGTGCGAAACGCATCGCGAAAATCTCGGGCCTCGTCCAACGTTGCCAACCACAACACTTCAAACAGGTGCTCCCACCCTGGTACCGTTACGGCTGGTACGGCTGGCAGACTAGGGTTGTTAGAAAGTAGAGAGTCTGGTTTATCATCGAGCACCAGAATCCTAATTGGTTCCCATTGATCGTCCTGACTATTCATACTTTGTCTTGATCATTTGTACTGCGCGGGTCGCCGATTTGTAACCCATTGAAAGGGATGGCAACTGAGAATCGTATCCCGTCGATCCCCAACGCATTATCCGTCTCAGGGTCAATGCGAACGAAAAGACCATCGCTTAAGTTGCTCGCTTCCAAAAAGCGACTAAAATGCGGCATCCCGCCATGCCCATGGGACTTCCAACGATGCCACTTCCCCTGCGTAAGCTCTAATTTGGTCAGTGCGGCGGGTGAACTGCAAAAATTGGAAACGACCAGAGCTAGAGAATTATTCACCGGCATTCCACCTGATACTGTCTTCGCCGGCACACAATCGACTCGAAGCTGCACGGGATCGACGTTGGAATGCCTCGCTGCGTTGATGACCAGTTCCTCCACAATCCCGTCATAAATCGTATCCGATGGACGACATGAACCTTCTATCCAATCAGCGGCAACTACGATTTGTCCGTCCACCAGAAACTCCAACGTCATTGCCTGGCTCACATTCTGTGGCCTGGGATGTTTGCAGAATTGAGTAAGCGCCCCGCGAACATCGTAAACACGCCCCGACGTTGTCCACTCGCCCTTTTTTCCTCCCTGCAGGAAGACACCCTCTTTGCGCCGCGTTTCAATAGCATGAGCATGCACATCCAGAATATGTGAGCCGTCCGTAAGCCGCTTCCAGCAGCCCCTCACCGTCTGCAAATACCGGTGAAGCTCATTGCGTGGCAGGCCGCTGAAAGAAAGCTGGTTTTCCAGAGTATCGAGTGCATAGGACAGCGGCATTTGTCGGTTCTTGATAAAGTGCGCCAGGTCGTACGCCGCATGAGCAAATTGGAGTTTGTTAATCATGTCGCCCATTTCTTCCTCCACTAACGGGCGTAAAAGAACACCGGCGATAATCTTCCACTCTCGGTATGCCAACACGTCCAGTGGTTTAACCGTGCAGATTGAGAGCACTGCTGTGCGCCAAATGCGGTGCGTTTCGGCTCCGATCAAAATAGGAACGCTCAGGAACGCATTACCACCCCAGACGGCGTACTTCCTGATCAAATGGTAAATCGCCCAAGCAACATCAGCTGGTTTCCGCATGTCTTCACCAGCGCGGTCGATTTCATCAAATAGCCTTAGCAGGGGGTCCAAGCTGTCGTAGTAGCAATTCAATGCAGGGGGGCTCAAATCCACATCCCTCAAAAGGGACGGTAGCCACTCTGGGGAATCCGGATTAGGCAGGCCAATGTCTGCCGCCAGTGCCGGAGTAAGCCGAAAATAGGGCGCCGCGATATCCGCAGCGCGATGTTCTTTCCAATACAATCCAAGCGGAAAAGGGTGGGCGGCGTCCTTCAGGAGCAATTGGTTCCACGTATATTTGTTTTGCTTCACGCCGTCATGAGTGATTGCTAGGTATTGGCCCCAGGTCTTGCTCCAAAAGCGCTGAACTGCATCCTCGAGTGCAGAGAGCCCGTCCGCATGAAATAACCACACCTTACAACCGGTTGGCGCTTCAGTTGTTTCGCGAGTTCTAGTGAGTTCTTGTAAATACTGCACGGTCTGTGGGGCCACATTGGTTCCATTGATGGCGGCGACGAAATGTCTTTCGCTGTCATTGGTAGCTGACATGAGGGGCGGGTGGTTCAACACGACGTAAACGACATCCTTGAGTGGACTTTGTGGAATCTGATCCAGTGCTCGGACCGCTGCCTTGAGGATGGCCATTAACCTATCGGGGGTGGGGTTGCCTAAGGTGTAAGGCAAGATCCTCCGCCTCACCCTCTCGCCCAATCGCGCGTAGGGGTCGGTCAGGTCCTCGTGTTCTTTCGTAGGCATTGCGTGTCCGTTAGGCTGACGCTGTGCAAACAAGTCTGCGAGTCTCCAACGCCGAATGTAAGTGCGAGTCGAATGCTCGGTTGAAAATTGCAATCGCTCGTTTCTGATCCATTCCCTTTGCGTGGAGGATGGGGGTGATGCCTCCTTCTCCACCTTCTGAGGCATCCTGCAAGCGCACTTTCCTACAGTTCAGGATCAAGCCCTGTGCAACGCCAAGTTCCTCTAGGTCCCGACGGAAAACGCGCAGAAATAGGCCAGGTTTGCCGCCGACTTGCCTCAGAAGCTCAGGCGGGATGGAAATCATGTGTTGAAGCAACTCACGATCGTAATACGGGGCCTCGAGCTCAAGGCCATTATGGTGAAATGGCTTATACATCCGCGACCCGGCATGCTTGGCCAATCCGGTTCCGAGCTGTTTGTTGTAAAGGCCTGCGTCCGCGCTCTTGCCCCACGTGTAAGCGATGCGTTCCTCGACCCTCTCCAGGCGTTCCGAGTTGATCTTTTGCAGGAGGATGTCACATCGGGTTCGCGGGTCCCGCATGGTCCAGTCGTGGTAATCGCCCACTGCTTCGTTCACTGCCTCGCCGCAGAAGGCCACCTCAAATCCCCGCCGCTTCATTAGCTTGCCCATCAAGTGCATCCCGACAGCGCAATAAATGTTGAACAGATGGTAGCATTCCGAGATCTGAATCGCTTCCTCAAATGCTTTCGCAACCTCTTCCGGCTGCACCGAAAGGACGTGATGCTTGAGGTGCAGGGACCTTGCAAACTGCTTTGCCGTCGCCACGTCACCGCCACCGCCTTTCACAGAGAGGGTAACGGCCTCGAAAGGAGCGCCCACTTTTTTCAGGGCGAGAGCAACCGAGAAGCTGTCCAGGCCGCCTGAAAGCAACAGGAAAAGAGGCCTGCCTTTGTGGATGCGGATGCGGTCGCTGACAGAAGCGTGCAGCCTGCCGCGAATCAGATTGCACCCCGTCTCCAAGGTGGCGCTTGTATTGCTGTTTCGAGCGTTTTCGACTGCCTCCACAAAATCGAAGTAGAGTCGGGGCGGCGACAGCCGAATCGTGCTTGAAACAGCCGTAGGCCGCGCTTCCCTGAGATCGATTAGTTGATAATGCGCCTGGGGAAATGCTCGCACGTAGGAATAGGCGTAATCGGAGCCGGCCGCCGCCTTAAGGTCACCGACCGTATTTCCAACGATGAATGCGTTCAACGTGGCAATGTAATGGAATGGTTGTTCACCTATCCAATCGCGCGCCAGGAACAACCGGCCACGGAGACCATCCACAAAGGCGACGGCGAATCTCCCATGCAGCGCGTTGAGGAACTTGACGCCGTGTTCAGCAAATCCCTGGTAAACGAATTCGTCCAGCCATTCCTCCTCGCTCACATCCGCGCCTCTATTCCAAGGCGCATGGGGCACGCCGAACGGGTAGTGTTTCAGGACGTCTTGGACGTTCCAAATTGTCCCGCGGCGTTTGCGCGTGTCTTTCAGCAGGCTTTGGTACGTCATTGTGAAATTACGGTTTGCCGTGGCGTGGCGTGATCGGAAGCGGCCGGCGGTCGGCCGATTCCGGTAATCCTCCCCTGCGTCATGCAGCACGCGGTGCTCACAAAGGCGGAGGGAACCACGAGCGTTTCCTCCGTCACGATGACGGTCTTGCCCTCGCGCGAGATTCGGGCCAAGGCTGCATAGACATCAGTCGCTGTTTGCGCGGCCAGGCCCAGCGATGGTTCTTCCAGGACGAGCAACGAAGGGTCCACCATCAAGGCGCGGCCAATCGCGACCATTTGTTGTTCTCCGCCGGAAAGCGTTCCAGCGGCTTGCCGCAGGCGGCCCTTAAGATGCGGGAAAAGCCCAAGTACTGAGTCGAGCTTCTTCTGTCTGTCCCCGTTGCGCCACGTCGCCGGGGCGCACAGCAAATTGTCCAACACGCTCATCTCGGGGAAAACTCTGGTGCCTTGAAGAACCACCATTACACCGAGAGCCGGCAAGTCTTGAGTCTGGTGCAGAAGTGGCCGGCCATCCAGCAGGATACGCCCTTGACTTTCCTTGTTGATGCGCGCCAAGCACCGGCAGAAGGTGCCCTTCCCGCTGCCGTTGGCGCCCGTGATGGCGAAAAAGTCGCCGCGCGGGACGGCCAAGCTCACTCCGCGCAATGCCGGCCGTGCTGGAGGACTACAATGAACATCCTCAAGGACCAGGTGCGCCGGCTGGGTTGGGCCTTTCAGGGTCATGGCGCCTTGGTGGAATTGAGCCAATGCCGCAACCGGCAGGTTGTTTTCAATTGCCCGCGTTCAAAACAATGGGCGACCGGTTCTTGACAGCAGCCAGCCGCTATACCTTCGAGCAGCACTCGGTCGTGCGTCACCAGCCCGATCGCCAGGGTCGGATACCGGTAAAGGCCTTTTTCGAAGAGCAAGCGGATCATCTCGGGGAGCTTATGCGTGATGAGGCCGACAAGCAACTTTGTTTCCGAACCATCGGCTCCGGCTGAGGGTTCGTCGAGAAGCAGCAGTCTGGGCTGGGAGGCCAGGGCCCGGCCAAGCTCCACCCGTCGAAGCATTGGGAAGGACAACTCATCCATTCGCGCCTGCCGAACAGCTTGGAGTCCCAGTTCTTCGATCAAATGGCCGGCCAGAACCACGGCCGATCCATGAGATTTTGGCTGCCGAAACAAGGAAATGAAGCGCCTCGATTGCCCAGTCGGTTTTCCCAGAATGGCGGCCAGTTGCAACGACTCCTCAACCGTCAGCGACGGAAACAGGGCCGGCGTCTGAAAGGTCCGGGCAATTCCCGACCTCACGATTCTATCGCGTGACAGCCTGGAAAGTTCATAACGGACTCCGTTTTCGAAAATGACCTTGCCCGGCGCCTGGATGGGAACGTAGCCGGTCGCCGCATTGATCAGCGAGCTTTTTCCGGCGCCATTTGGACCCAAGAAAATCGCCAGTCCAGATTGGTCAAAGACCTCCAACTCCGCCAAGTCCAAAGCGGTGACCCCGTCAAATCGGACTCGCACGTCCCTAAACCGTAGTCGTGGAGGTGATTCTTCTTTCATGGCAACGTGGGCTTTGGGTCGGTGGGGGCCACGGGCGGCATCATGGCCACTGAACCTCGCCGCGAACCCCAACACAACATGACAATGGCCAAAATGGAGATTATGACCATTTGCCAGCCCTGTAGGCCTCTGAGGACTTCACTGACAACCACGGCAAATAATGCGGCAATAACAACCGCCCTAAAACGACCCAAGCCGCCAATCACAAGAAAACAGAGATAAGACACCGATTGAGAAACTCCAAAGCTCTCAGGACCGACGAACCCGTCCATATGCGCAGCAATTCCGCCGGCCAACCCTGCGAGCGCCCCACCGATTCCGAAAGCCAGCAGCCGAAGAACGTCCCGCCGTATGCCAAACGACTCCACCAGGATCTCGGCGTCCCCCATCACACGAAGCGATTTCCCGAAAACGGACTTGTCCAGGAGCAGAATGAGAGCCATCGCGGCGACCGCCGCCAACGTGCAGAGGATAAAGTAACGGTGCGGCGCAGCCAGCGATATGTGCAGGATGGACAAGGGGGGCACGCCAATTAGGCCATTTGCGCCACCGGTGACCGCAGTCCAACCACGAAAGACGTTGCTGGAGATCTCGCTCGCGGCCAACGTCGCAAGCGTCAAGTAAAGGTCCTCCAACGATAGAGTGATCCACGCGAGGACCACGGACAACAGCCCTGCAATGGCCGCGCCGCAGACGACTGACAGCAGTGGTGGAATTCCGGCAGCCAGCGTGAGCTTGCCCGCGGCGTATGCTCCGATCCCGCATAGCGCGATGTGACAGAGCGAAATGACGCGCGCCATCCCGGTTATAAGGTGGAGCCCGGAGGCGATAACCAGGGCGAGCATGAACAGGCTGGCCACTCGCCAGTAGTACGCCGGTGCCGATATGATCAGCGGCAGAAGGCATAGGCCAGCGCCGACGGCAACGCAGGCGATTAGGGGCTTGCGGTTCATGCGACTCGTGTTGCTACAGCTTTGTGCAGTCCCTTTGGGCAGAAGACTAGCACGAGAATCAGACAAACGTAAACGTCCAGGTCCTTCCAAGTGGACGACACATATCCGGCGACCAATGCCTCCAGCAGTCCGACGGCAAGACCGCCCAAGAGCGTCCCAGTAGCGCTGCGAAAACCGCCGAGCAAGGCTGCCGTAAACGCCTTCAGGGCGATCGAGGAGCCTCCCGTGTAGCTGACCTGCCATTGGGGACTGACCAGAATCCCAGCTAACGCCGCAAGCGCCGCGCCGCTGCCAAACGCGACCGCTTTGAACAGCCGGGTATGAATCCCGCTTAAGCGGGCCAGGCTTTCACTTTGGGCCACCGCACGCATGAAGATCCCCCATCGAGTGCGGAAAAGAAAACCGCCAACTGCCACGAGTGCTCCAATCGAAACACCGGAAATGATCAAAGCGGCGTACGACACCCGCAGCCCCCAAAAGGCGGTTCCTCCTGCGGGGTAGGCCCCGGGGAACGCCTCGCTGTCTGAACCAAAGACAACCAGCATAAGGTCGCGCAGCCCAAAGCCCAGCGCAATCGTCGCCACAGATTGTGCAAGCGAGTCGCGTAGCATCGCGTTTATGCCATATCCAAAGGCGGTGAAGGCCAGAAAGACCGACCCCACGGCTGCGATTCCCGCCGCGGCGAAAGGGATGTGTAGGTGAGCCTGAAACGCTAATCCGATGAACGCGCCAAAACTGAAGATCTCCCCATGCGCGAAGTTGATAATCCGCGTCGTGCAAAAAATCATCACCAGCCCGATCGCCAACAACCCGTAAATCAGGCCAAGGGAAAGACCGTTGAGAATCTGTTGGCCAAGCATACCGGCTCACTTGATGGATTCTTCCAGCGGGACGAATTTCCCCCCGGCGACTTTCACAATAGAAATTCCGCGGAATTCGGCGTCGCCTTTTGAACTGAAAGAAATCGTTCCCGTCACTCCGGCGAAATCCTTGGTCTTAGCGAGGGCTCCCCGTAATCCGTCGTGGCTGGCCCCTCCCCGTTTGATCGCGTCCGCGAGGAGGTACATGCTGTCGTAGGATTGTGCTCCCCAAGTGTCCGGGTCGGCGCCGAATCGCGCATGGTAACGGGAGACAAATTCCTTGATTCGCGGACTAGAGGAGGTGGGCACAAACAGGCAAATGTTCATGGCCCCTTCAAGTGCGGGGCCTGCGAGTTCAATCGTCTTGTCGTTGACTGGCGCTTGATTCCCCAGCAAAACGGCGGAAACACCCAATTCTTTCAACTGCTTGGCGACGAGCGCGTATTCGGTGTAATAGCCCCAAAACTGGATATGCGTCGCGCCGAGGGAGTGCAACTTCGTCAACTGGGGCTTCACATCCAGGTCCCCGCGCTTGAATCGCTCGATGGCGAGAGGCTTCACCCCAAGCCGCTCCGCTTCCGAGGCGAAATTGAGCGCCGTTTCGCCGAAGGCCGAATCTTCGATCAACAATGCGACCCTGGTCGCCTTCAGTTGGTTGACTACGAAGTCCGCCATCTTGACCGCCGCGATCTTGTCGTTGAGAGCGGTCCGGAAGGTCCATGTCGACCCCATTTCAGTGATGCTTGGCAAGACGGCAACCGGAAGGAGGTGGGGGATCCCGGCGGAATCCACTCGGGGCAGGTATGCCGGAACGTCGAGGCTCGCCGCCGACCCGAAGATGCACGTGAGGTCTTTGCGTTCGGACAAGCGAGTAAACGCCGTCACGGCTGTCGGGGGCTCTGTCTTCGTGTCCTCGATGACCAACCGGAACTTATGTCCGCTGGCCCCACCGGCCTTGTTTATTTCATCGATTGCCAACTGCACGCCATTTTGCTGATCCTGTCCAAATCGCGCACCGTTCCCCGTCACTGGTGCAAGCATTCCGAGTGTGAGTTCGGTCTGAGAGTCTTGGCCGCTTGAATCGCCTTTGGGCTTGCAGCCGATGAGGCATGCGCTGAGAGCGCACAGGGCCAGCCAAAACAGAAGACGACGACGTACAATTTTGCGTGATTTCATAAAAGTTTTGGTAATTGAAGCCCGAGGGGGACGCCCCAGGGCCTTGCGTCCGGGCCAATGGAAGAGATCCCTGCCTTCCGCTCCTTGCGGGCGGGAGCTCTGCCAGGCCCCGAATTCCGGTAGTTGCTCATTCATTTATATATTCGCCGGCCCCAAGGGGCGCCTGACACCGCCGGACAAGCTTCTGCGCGCCACATCCGTTGGCTCACAAGGGCCTGGAACGCAGGCACTTATGCCAACGCTGCTCGGCTTTGAACCGGTAAACCACACCCTCGCACGGCGCCCGAAAGTCCAAAGACCAGAATCATGGCGCCGTCAGTCGCATGTACGTTTCGGGTCGACGATCACGGAAAAATGGACGTCGTTGGCGGGCCCGGAACACCTCGTCCAGATCGATGTCGACAACTGCAAGGTCCTCACGTCCTACTGCGGCACGACCGATGATCGCCCCGACAGGATTTGTCACCAGTGAAGCACCACACGCGGTCAGCTTCTTTTCGGGAACCCCTGCATCAGGATTGGTCCAGGCGCAGTTCCCATGGCCAATCCTGTTCACGCACGCTGTGAACATGCCGTTCGCCATCGAGGCGGCTTGCTGCGGGATGTCCAGGAAACCCGCCGCCTCTTCGTACGCGGCGACCGTAAGCACGGTCGGCACGAAGACGATCTGGGCACCGTCCAAGGCGAGACAGCGAAACACCTCTGGAAAGTTGCGATCATGGCATATTGCAACGCCAATTCGTCCGATGCGCGTGTCAAATACTGGGTATCCTGAGTTGCCGGGCCAATAGTAGAATTTTTCGTTGAAGCCAGGCCCCTCCGCGACGTGCGCCATCCTGTACTTACCTTTCAAAACGCCGTCCGCGTCCACCACGAAGGATGTGTTGTAGAAATCGGCCCGATCCGTCTTTTCGTAAATGTTGACAATGGCGACGATCCCGGCGGCACGCGCCGCCACGCTGATCCGCTCTGTCATTGGGCCTGGCACGGGTTCTGCGTAATCGAACCATTTCCGGTCCCCATAGACCTGTGGAAAAAACGGCAGGAAGCTCAGTTCAGGAAAACAAATCACCGACGCTCCTTTTTCACGGGCTAAACGTATCCATTCGATGCCACGTTCCACGTTTTCCATTACGTCCTTACCGACCTGCATTTGGGCGAGTGCGATTTTCGTTTTCACGGTTTCACTTTAGTCACATTCGTTTTGGGCCACCTGTGCCTCGACATGCGGCCCGCCAACCGCACAGACCGCGTTCCGGCACGGGCTGATCAGTTCTCCGCCGAGGACCCTGTCGGCGCGACAGGCTTTTGGAGCAGCGTTTCAGTAAACCACCCCGCGAGCGTTGAAATGTAGGCTCCCCAAGCAGGCTGTTCGACAAACATCGAGTGCTCGGCCCCTTTCACTCCAACGACTTTGGCGTAGCGGCAGCGCGCGGCGTACCGCATGAGTTCAACCTGTTCGCTTAACTGCGACCATTTGTCTGGCTCGGGTGGGACCGGAGCGTAAGGGTCAGACACGGCACAAGCGAACAACGCTGGTGGGTGCACTGCACCCACGAAGTCAATCGCGTCGCACATTTCGTGGAGAAATGTATCACGTTGATAACGAACGCCCCTTCGGTCGAGCACCTCGGAAAAGAAAGCATCGGCCTTGGGACCTGCAAACCACTGGGAGGTTCTGAGGGCGCTTCCCCAAAGCGCAACGGAAGCAATGCGTTCTCCCAGTTGAGCCGCGGCGGCCAGTGCCACGCCGCCGCCTGCGCTTTTCCCGAGGATACCAACGCGGCGAACATCCAAGTAAGGGCCAAAGATCGAATGCAAGTTTTCAACCAGCCAAGCCAATTCGGCGACATGCCGACGATGTGAATGGCCGCCGTCGTTTGGCCCCTGATCCTGGAAGAGTTCCTCTGGTAGTCGGTGGAACTGGGGTGCCAGATTGTCCCGCATTTGCGGAGTTCGCTTCGGGTCCCCGCGTCTGGAGGGTATGATCGCCCAAAAACCCGCACGAGATAGAGCCTCCCCCAGGTCATGGTAGCCAGCCGCGTGCTTACCGGTAAGCGGAGCTCCAGTGGTTGGATCCTTTCCACCCCCACCGCACGCGATTATGATGACGGGCTTTCTTTTTGTATCTACCTGCGCCCCAGCCACTTCCGGCCTGTATACATCGATGTTCACTCGCTCGTTGCCTCCCAGGACTTCTGCGTATGACTTTTGCATGATTTTAGTTCAGTTCTAATTCCGCCTGCCTAGCTCGCTGGGTATAAATGCCCCTGCCCAACTTAACCCCTGACAAGGGCGGACAAGGCGAGTCGGCGTATGCTCATATCGACGACAAACAGGCCGGGATTTCGGGCCGACCAGGGCGATGGGGCCGTGTTTCAACTCGGGTACTGACACACATGAGACGGATCGATCTGGTAGAGATGTCCTGCGCGGTTCTTGGGGCCGCAGCGCCCTTGTTGGCGCGGCGGGGACGAAGCCGGTTACACCGAACTTGCTTGGCCGATCTGGTCCGGGGCCGAGCAGCGGATCGCTCTTGGGCCTCCGTCAGCGCCACCAGGTCCTTGACGGATTGCATCGGGGGGACGCAAAATCTGGTTGCAGCAGCGGACGACAGCGTGGCGACCCGGACCCTACAACCACGCTGGACGCGGACCGATCAGGAATCTTATGAGAATCCACAGCACGACGCTAAAGACAGGAATAACCCGAACACCGGAATTCCAGCGGAAGGGGCTGGCCGCCTTCGCCGTGAACGTCGGCACCAAGTGCGGTCACGACTGCCGTTATTGCAGCACCGGCGCGCTGTTGCGCATGCACCCCTCTTTTCGCGCCGCTGGAGAGAATCCATTCGGCTCAGGCTTTGCTATCGTCGATCCAGACACACCTGAACGTGTGGCCCGCGACGCGCGGAGTTTGCGAAGGCGCGGTTTGATTCAACTATGCACGACCGTGGATGCCTGGGCGCCAGAGGCCCAGCACTTCGACCTGGGCCGCAGGTGCTTGGAGGCCATCTTGTCGGAGCCGGGCTGGCAGGTGAGGATCTTGACCAAGAACGCCGCGGTTGAGCGCGATTTCCAAGTCCTCCGAAATCACCCGGAGCGGGTGCTGGTCGGGCTGAGCCTGACCACGCCGCCCGACAAGACGGACATGATGCGGGCGGTGGAACCAAACGCATCCGACATCGCCGCACGCATGTCCGTAATGGAGCAGGCCCATCGTCTGGGGCTGCGGACATACGGGATGTTTTGTCCCCTTCTCCCGAGCATTGGGGATAGTCCTGAGTTCATCCACAAGCTTACTGAATTTGCGTTAAGCTGCGGCGTGGAGGAAATCTTCGTGGAACCGGTGAACGCGCGAGGCCCAGGTCTCAAGCTTACAGAATTGGCCTTGCGGGAGGCTGGCTTTCCAGATGAAGCCGATGAGGCTGCCGACATCCGCCACGAGCGCAACTGGTCCTCGTATGTCAGGCGTTTGCTGGGCAACATCCAGCAAGCCATGCGACAGTTCGACGCCTTGGAAAAGCTCCGGTTCCTGCTTTACCCGTCGCGGCTCACGGCAGAAGACAAGAGTTGGATTCGGCAGCACGACCAAGGAGTGCGGTGGTTGGGAAACGAGGAGGTGCCTTCGGCTGTGGTGGATCCTGGACCCAGGTTGCAGCCCGAGACCAATTCAAAGACCCCGACACCCTTAACGTAAGTCGGCCGTCGTCCGCCAGCGATACCTTTTCCTCCCGTCCACGGCATATTGGACGAGCACGGCCTTCTTGGCCGCCACTTATTGCATAAGTTACGATGTTCGGATTTGACGCGGCTTGCGACTGTATTGACGGATATGCTGAATACATCGAAACCCATCCAAGAGGTCCGGCTCGGTTGCATCAAGGCCGCAGTCTGGAAGAACGAAACCGAAAACGGCGTGCGCTACAACGTCACCTTCTGCCGCCTCTACAAAGAGGGCAATCAGTGGCGAACCACCGAAAGTTATGGGCGCGACGACTTGTTGCTGCTGGCCAAAGTCGCTGATCAAACCCATTCCTGGGTTCTAGCGCACCAGCAGGAGCAGACCAACCACGGTGCCGGTGCAAGGGACTTGCCCGGCGTGCAGCACACGACGCCGGCAGCCCGCGACAAGCAGGCTACGCCCTGAGGCTCGCCGGAGGCTTGACCGGCAACGGTTGCTTCCGGCTCCCCCATCTCATCCGACGCCCATGGAAGGGCTTCCGCTACCAGTAGCCCTCGGACCACGGGAGCGGACGGCCAGGGACATAGACGACTTGGGGCGGACTTTCCCGGATAGTTGCGCGGCAGGACCTTCCCGTGAAGTTGCATTGGCGCCGCACCGCTCAGTTAGGCATCGCCCGTCGGTCGAGGCCTCCCGACGGTGCAGCGCGCCCAAGGTCGTCATAACACCGTTTCCGTTTTGTTGACTTGGCTCCTCGAAGTGCGGTAGATGGGGTTTCCCGAGGCAAAACTTATGCGAGGGAGTCATGCCGGCAGTCGCCAGGGGCAGGGCAAAGCCCGACCCGAATCAATTGGACCTTTTTTCGTTTACTCCGAGGAGCGTCCAAACCTATGAAACCACTGACGCAATACGGGTTAATGGCCGAACGGCACTGGCGGGAATTCCTGCCCGGGATGGTTTCGCAATTGCAACGGAAGGGCTTGCTTCACGAAACACTCCTGGAGGCGGAGGAGAAGACGGCGAGAGAAGTGGACGATTTGAGGTCTCACTTCCAGGCCCAGGGCTTGACGGCGCAGCAGGCTCAGGACCGCGCTTGGGAGATCGTCCGGGAACGATACATCTTCCTCCCGCCCGAGACGTAGTCGTCGCTGATGACGAACCCGAGAATGACGCTCTGCCTCCTGCACCTACGACCGCGGAACCGGAGCCGCTTCGCAATCAGAACAACTACCGGATTACGGACTCGGATCGTCTGGGCGCCGGCTCGCTCAAGAGGAAGTGCCAGGACAATCTGGCTGCCATCGAGTTGGTCAAAACCCTTGAGGCTGAAAGGCGAGCGCCCACGAATGCGGAGAAGCGCATGCTGGTCCGCTATGTCGGTTGGGGCGGGCTGCCACAGGTCTTCGATTCGTGGAATGAGGAATGGGCG
>Ga0187868_1001605_pt1 | contig 15784 bp, 14 predicted proteins | sample June2016WEW_13_4_FD_133014 | JGI IMG/M metagenome (GOLD analysis project Ga0187868, IMG submission 133014) | Peatland microbial communities from SPRUCE experiment site at the Marcell Experimental Forest, Minnesota, USA - June2016WEW_13_40 | ecosystem: Environmental > Terrestrial > Soil >... | reverse complement strand
CGGCCAAATCCTGACGCGAGTCATGGCCATTGGTTTGGAGAGGTGTCCCACTGCGGTCATCCGTGATGCTCCTTAGCGGCTCACTCGCGCTTGCGCCGGCGGGACCGATGCCTCGTTGGTTTGCGCGGGGGAAGCTTGCGGCGAGGTCTCCTCGCGCGCGTATTTGAGAATCCAGGCCATCGAAAGCGAAAACAACGCGAGGAAGATGAACGTGATGAAACCGATGGCATAGCCGGGCTGGCCGAGATTGCGCACGGCAAAAGCCATCACCGGTGGAATCACGAATCCCCCGAATGCGCCGAGTCCACCCACCCATCCGGCGGCGCCTCCCACGGCTTGCGGGACCGCCTGGGGCACAATCTTGAAAACCGCGGCGTTGCAAATCCCCATGCCGAACGCCATCAAGATCTCTCCCGGAACGGCAAGTTCAAACTGGCGCGAACTCGTCATTACCAACGCACCGACGAGCGTGATCAGCAGCGCCAGAATCGCTGTGTTTTCCCCGCCTTCTTGCAGCCGATCGGAGAGCACGCCGCCCGCGACGCGAATCAACGAGGCGACAATCGAGAACACCGCGGTCAACATCAGGGCATGCCCCACGCTCACGCCGAAGAAAGAACGCCAGTAGATGGGCAACCAAGCGGTCAGGGCCATGAAACCACCGAAGGTTGTGAAGTAGATCCAGACGAGCGCCCAAGTCCGCCACACTCGAGCAGACGATCGCAGGCTGTCCTTCAGGTTGCCGGCCGGAAATAGATCCTGTCCGAGCTCGTGTGCGCGGACCCGGGCGTCCGCGGGCGCCAGGCCTTTCTTTAGCAGCTGAAAATAGGGGCTATTCCTTCCAAGAGCTGCATAGAAAATTGTCCCAGCGGCGAGGATGCACAGCCAGAGAATGTAGGACCACGCAAGACCGAACTGGCTCAGCGCAAACGGCACAAGCATAAGGAAAATGCCCGGCGCAACGTTGCCGACTCCGGCGAAGATGGCGAGGGCGCGTCCCTGTTTCCATTGCTGGAACCAGTATGAAACCTGGCTGATACCGACGGAGAAGGTTGCGATTCCGCAGCCGCTTAATACACCGAGGACCATCAGCAGCGGATAGCTTGCGTAGGTGAGATGAGCGGGATAGAGAAAGCGAGCGACCAGCGACAGGCCGACCATGCCAACCACGGAAAGACTCAGCAGCCAGAGAAACGGTTTGCGACCCCCGCTGGTGTCCACCCATGCCGAAAACGGAATCCGCAGCAGCGAACCCGAAAGCGAGGGCGCGGCAACGAGAAAACCAAGAGCCAATGGGCCTAGCCCCATGACCTGCTGGAAGCGGTTGGCGGACGGCCCAAAAAGAGCGACTGCGGCGAAGCCGACGAAGAAGCCCAGCGTCGCGCTCCACAGCGCTCGCCTAGGTGTTCCCACGATGCCGTTCATAGTGTCCCTCCTTCTGCGCCTGCTTCAGAAGCGAAGATTCGTTTCGACGTAAGCCAATTGACCGTCGCGATCTTGGGGATAGATGCTGGCGATCACGGCCTTACCCCAAGCGTGCCCGTAATAAAGCCCGACGGAGAAAGTTTGCGTTGCCTGGTAGTCGGCGCTGAGGTCCCAGACGTTGGCCAGGCTACGGTTTCCGTTGCTGGGGCGGCCCGTGTATCCGAACGTCTTCGGCTGGAAAGCGCCGCCGCCTAGATACCAAAGGTCGTTCTGGTTGGCCAAGCGGAGCGCGTGCAGTTCGCTGCGGACTGCAAGCTTTGCGTGCGGGCGGACATTGAGCGACCCGTAGAAGTCTTCGTTGTTCTCCATGTCGTAAAAAGGAAACCGCGCGTAGGGCCGCGGAGTTGGCAGCACCTGGAAAAAAGTCCCGTGGACCGAATCCTTGGAGCTTCCATCGCCGCTGCCGTAGGAGTAGCCAGCGCTTAGCCAAGGTTTCAGGGTTTTCACGGGTGGCTGCCAGCCGAACTCGCCAACGAATGCACCCGCGCGCTGCGTGAGTTGCCCCCAAGAGCCCGTCTGGATTGCGCCCCAGAGCAGGAAGTCAAATTTGCCTGCTGCAGCGGTGTTGAAAACGTGGAGATAGTCGGCGCCGTAAGTTCCGATCTGAATCTGACCATGGTCTGCCGCGCGGGCCGCCTGAGAGCGGTTGTCAGTTTTCAGAACGGTTGTGCGGTGATCGACGTAGCCCACGCCGAACAGACGCAGTTCTCCAGCGCCGTGCTTGGCTTCGATGGGGACGGTGAGGGCGCCATAGTAAAGGTCCACATCCAGCTCGCCCATCCCGTCAATCTGATAAACGCCGCGTGTCGGCCGGGCGCCCATGAGAGTGAAATCAGCCTTCCCCCAGTTGTAGTCGAATTGCGCGCCATCGTAGCTGCGCCCGACTGCCGACCAGCCAAAGTCGCCGATCAGCCGCTGAGCGATACGAGTCTGAACGAGTGCGGCAAGAGTAGGGTCTCTCGGCGTCACCTCGGTGCCGTCGAGGTATCCGAAGCGCCCCAGCCGCAGCTTACCGTGCCCAAGGTGATTGATTCGGATATATGCCTGCTTGACGAATCCATTTGCGTTGTTGCGGCCGTTTCCATTCGCGGCGTAGTACGTGCCACCCAGCCCGAGCTGCCCCTGCGGCGCAGCGACGACGGCATCCCTCGGGAGCATGAAAATCGAGTCCTGGGCTGCCTCCACCTGCCAGTCGAAATCCTCGCTCTCTTGTCCAATCGCTACTCGCAGAAGCGAGTGCGGAAATGCGTACGAATTATTCCCCGAATTGCCCTCAAACCAATCCCAGCCTTCCACGCGCACGCGCCAATTAGCGGATATTTCGAGCGGTCCGAGCTTGTGTTTGCTTTTTTGTGTAGAGTCGGGCTTCGCCGGCTGCGATCCGGATTGCGCCGGGGACTGCGAAATCGATTGCGACGTCAACTGGGACTGCGCCCACCCAGGAACCGGGCAGAGAAGTGCTACACCGAACACGGCCGCCGCGGTGGCGGCGCGGACGACCCGGCAGGGCCGGAAGTAATTGCTCCGAGTCTCTGTCGTCAAATGGAGTCTCCTCTTCACGAGGATTCGCCAGGGGCGCGATACCAGCGCACGACCTGGTTCTTGCGCCAGAAGTAAGGGTTCGGCGTCACGAGGATGTGTACCAGCCGAGTGAACGGCGCGACTGCGATCAGCGTATAAGCCATCACGATGTGGAATTTCACGATCAGTGGCATCATCGCGATAAAGTTCAGATTCGGGTTGAATCTGACGAGCGACCAGAGATACGGCGCCACCGCTGCCGCGAACCACGATGAACCCCACGGATGGAAGACGGCGACGTACACACCGCTCACTACTTGCGCGAGCAGGAGCACGAAGACAACCCAGTCCATACCGGTCGTAACCGCACGGACTTTCGAGAATGTCAGCCGCCGACGGATCGCGCCCAGAAGACCAACCAATGTCAGTAGGCCGAAGATCAGCGCAGAGATTTCCAGCACGTAGAGACGCAACGGCCGGCTGTTCCATGCAAGAATCTCGCGCGGGATCAGGAAAGCGACGATATGTCCCAGAAGAACGACGACAATCCCATAGTGGAACGGCACGAGCCCCCAGAAGTGCTGTTTGTTTTCAAGGAACTGCGACGAAAAACTCGAATACGTGAATGGGGCCTTTCGGTAACGAATGATGGTTCCTAGGAAGAAAATGAACATCGCAAGATAAGGGAAAACGATGAAACACAAGCCGTCGGCAAATGGCAGAGCGGGAGTCATCACCATCCTCCTGAGTTGAGAATGCGAAACGCGGGTTCCGCCGGAACCGTTTCAGGGTCGGGCCGTGGATATCGGTGCTCGAGCACGTGGCTGACAGTCAGCAGGGCGTTCTCGAAGGGGTTCGACCTCCCCTTGAGTGCGGCGCGGATCTTGTCCAGCGCCGGAAACAGGCATGCCGTCGCAAAGTCGGCAGCTTCCTGCGGTTCCATGTGGCCGAGCGCCGCGAGAGCGTGCGTCAGGTGGTCCGGCAACTCTGCGGATTCTGCGACTCCGAGCCGGCGCAATTCCCCGCGCATTTTCACGAGGAACTCGCCGCGCTCGTAATTTTCGCCAAACAGATGCCAGCCGACCTCAAGCGAGCAAGCCGGATCGAGATCGAACGTGGCCGCATAAAGCTCCTGAAGGTCTTCGAGAGAAAAGCTCCGCGTCTGTACGAGAAATTCGCCAAGCGGCACGGCTGCTTCCGGATCATTTCCAGCAAGCGCCTCAAGGCAAAGCACTGCTTTGGTCAAGTATTCCTCTCCGGGATAACCAAGCAGCGAAGCGAGCAAGTCGAATTCGTTCGCTCCCGTCATCACATTCCTCTCTTCGGGCCGGAAAGGAATCCGAATCCCACGCTCTGCTTGTGCTCGAGCGGATCTTGCATCATCTGGATCGCTTCTTCCCGGTGCATCGGGGGAATGACGAAGCGGTCGTCAAACGTGCAGAGCGAAGTAAGCTCGTAGATAGCCTCGGCCTCTGCGGGCGAACAATTCGCTTCGCTCAGCATGCGCGTGGCGGTCTTCTCATCCACGTCACCGACTGTCTTGAAGCGGCGATACCAGCGGACCGCCTTCTGCTTGCGCAGCGCGTAGCGCAAGGGGCCTTCTTCGCCCGCGCCGAAAAGATTCGCCAGGAACTTCATGGGCACGCGAGCGTCTTCGATGTCGTGGAAGAGATCATCCGAAACGTGATCGATCGCGCCGTCCGTCTGGCTCGACATCACCGGAGACATCGGCGGCACGTAGAACAGCATTGGCATCGTGCGATATTCCAGGTGGGGCGGAAGCGCCAGCTTCCATTCCTTGACGAAACGGTAGACGGGCGACTTTTGCGCTGACTCGATGACGGAGTCGTGCACGCCGTTCGCGCGCGCCGCAGCGATCACTTCGGGATCGTTCGGATCAAGGATCAGCGAGCGCTGGCCCTCGATCAGTTTATCGCTCGGCAGACTGGCCACCTCTTCAATCCGTGACGCGTCGTAGAGCAACACACCGAGGTAGCGGATACGGCCGACGCAGGAATGGAAGCAAGCGGGCGCTTGGCCGGTCTCAAGTCGCGGGAAGCAGAGAATGCACTTCTCGGACTTGCCGGTATCCCAGTTAAAAAACATTTTCTTGTAGGGGCATGCCGCAACGCATGCTCGCCAGCCGCGGCAGCGCGTCTGGTCGACGAGCACGATGCCGTCTTCACCGCGCTTGTACAGCGCCCCCGACGGGCATGACGCAACGCAGGAAGGATTCAAACAATGATTGCAGATGCGCGGGAAATAGAAGAACACAAGCCGCTCTACGGCCATGAGCTGTTGCTGCGTGTCATGGCTCAGGCCTTTTAGGTTGGGGTCGTTCGCCGCATAGATCGGAGAGCCACCGAGGTCGTCGTCCCAGTTCGGCCCAGCTTCGATGTTGATCAGTTCACCCGTCACCATCGATTTCGGCCGGGCAGTCGGTTGGTCGTCTCCTGCCGGAGCGGTGAATAAGTGCTGGTAATCGTATGTCCACGGTTCGTAATAGTCGTCCATCGTGGGCATCGACGGGTTGTGATAGATATTGAAGAGCGTCCTTGCCTTGCCGGTGGATTTCAGCCGAAGCTTGCCGTTATGCACCTCCCAGCCGCCATGGTATTTCTCTTGGTCCTCCCAATCGGTGGGAAAGCCGGTGCCGGGTTTCGTCTCGACATTGTTCCACCACATGTATTCGGTGCCCCTGCGATCGGTCCAGATGTTCTTGCAGGCAATGCTGCACGTGTGGCACCCGATGCATTTGTCGAGGTGAAAGACCATCGAAATCTGCGAGCGAACATTCATTGCGGCGCTCCTCTCCCTACCATTTCAGTTCGGGCAGCTTGCGCACGAAGGCGTGCGTATCGCGGTTGCTTCCGGTCGGGCCCCAATAGTTGAAGTGGTACGTAAACTGGCCGTAGCCGCCGACCATCAAGTTCGGCTTCAGCCGCGTGCGTGTGAGGCTGTTGTGGCCTCCCGCGCGACGACCCTTCCGCATCGGTGACTTCGGCACGGAAAGCGTGCGCTCCGGCGAGTGGTATTGAATACACATGCCGCGCGGAATGCGCGCGCTGACGGCGGCGCGAGTCACAACTACACCGTTGTCGTTGTGCACCTCGACCCAGTCGTTGTCCACGACGCCGATGTCGGTTGCGTCCTTGTCGTTCATCCAGAGAGGCTCGACGCCGCGCGAAAGGGTGGTCATACGGTGGTTGTCGCCGTAAGTCGAATGGATGTGCCACTTCCCGTGGGGCGTCAGGTAGCTCAGCATCTTCGTAGGTCCGACCTCCTGGCTCACGCGCAGGTCGGCGTATTGGGCCGGCGACGGCTTCGGCTTGTACGTGGGCAAGTGCTCTCCGAATTGGAGGTAGCCTTCGTGGTCAAGATAAAAATGCTGGCGACCTGTCAGCGTGCGCCAAGGCACGCCGCATTCGACGTTGTAGGTAAATGGGGAGTACGCGCGCCCGTTTTCGGTCAAGCCGGACCACATCGGACTGTTGATGAGACGCTGCGGCAGACCTTGCAGCCCCTTGTAGTCAACTCGAACACCGCGGTTCTTTTCGGCCAGCTGCACCAGTGGGAGCCCGACCTTTTCTTCCATGTTCTTGTAGGAGCGATAGGCAAGCTCTCCGTTCGTCACTGTCGCAAATCTCAGGATCAGGTTGCAGGCATCTTCATCATCAGCAAGTGAGGGATATCGTTTCCCTCCCCAGGAACTCGTCGGCAGCGTGCGAACGCATTCATCGTAAAGATCGTCCACCGGATAACTCGTGCCGTGCGCGCCGAGACCGTTTTCGCGAACGAGTGGCCCGAAGGAAACGAACTGGTTGTAAAGATTGCGATAGTCTCGCGCGACGAGCTTGAATCCAGGCATCGTCTTACCGGGAATCGGTTTGATCTCGCCGTATTTCCAGTCGGCGATCGACGGTTGGGCGATCTCCGCGGGCGTATCGTGCGCGAGCGGCGAAGCCACCAGATCCCAAACGGGTGCCGGAAAGTGCGGCTGCGCGAGCTCTGAGAACTTCTTCGCGACGGCTTCGAAAATCTGCCAGTCGCTCTTCGATTCCCAGCACGGGGGCACTGCGGCTGACAACGGATGGATGAAACTGTGCATATCGGTGGAATTGAGGTCGGCCTTTTCGTACCAGGTCGCGGCCGGCAAAACGATGTCCGAATAAAGGGCCGACGTGTCCATGCGGAAATTCAAATCCACGATCAGGTCCATCTTTCCAACGGGTGCCGTCTCGTGCCAGGCGATCTCCTGAACGGAGTCCTTGGCCATGTCTGGCGCGATGGCGTTGTTGTGGGTGCCGAGGTAGTGCTTCAGGAAGAACTCATGGCCTTTTGCGCTCGCCATTAGCGCGTTGCCGCGCCAGATGAACCACACCCGCGGCCAATTCTCCGGTGCGTCGGGGTCCTCAACAGAAAGCTTCAGTTTTTCTTCGGAGAGTTGCCGCACAACGTAGGCGTTGATTTCATCCTGACTCTTCGCATCCGCGGCTTCAGCCTGCTTCACAAGCTCGAGCGGGTTCACATTGAATTGCGGATAGAACGGCAGCCAGCCGTTGCGCACGGCGCGTACTTGCGTATCAGCGGTGTGGCCGGTCGCAAGCGAACCTGGCTTTTGACCCGCCGGCACTGTGTGGTAATCGGTGAAGCTTTTCTCGTAGCGCCACTGGTCCGTGTGGATGTAGTGCCAGCTCGGCGCGTTCTGCAAGCGAGAGGCCGGGAACCAATCCCGTGCAAACGCGATCGCCGACCACGGCTCCATCGGCGCGAGCTTCTCCTGGCCCACGTAATGCGCCAGTCCGCCGCCATTGACGCCCACGCAGCCCGAAAACATCAGAGCGTGAATCGCGGCGCGATACATCAGGTTCCCGTGATACCAGTGATTCACTCCTGCTCCGATGATGACCATGCACCGGCCCTTTGTAAGTTCGGCCGTCGTGGCCCATTCGCGCGCGAAGCGAATCACGATCTCGCGGCCCATGCCGGTATATTTCTCCGCCCAGGCCGGCGTATAGGGCTGCGAATCGTCGTCATAGTCCTTCGGGTAATCGCCGGGTAGGCCGCGCGAGACGCCGTACTGGGCCATCAGCAGGTCGTATACGGTCGCCACCGTCACCGTCTTGCCATCGGCCGTACGGATCTTCTTTGCCGGAATGCCGCGCAATATGGTGCGGCCCTCGCCGAAATCATCGAACCGCGCCTGGACCACTCCGTCATTTGCCTGAAGGAACGTGAGCGTGGGATCGATCTCGCTCCCATCCACGCCGTCTTTCAAAATCAGGTTCCACTTGCCCTTCTCCTTGCCCCAGCGGAACCCCGAGCTGCCCATGGGCATCTTCGGGCGCAAATCCTTCGCATCCCACATCAGGAATTTCCAGTCGCCGTTCTCGACGCCGGAATACCCCTCTAGCCGACCGGCGCGAAGCATCTGGCCCGGCTGGAAGAAGCCGTCTTTTTCATGCAGCTCGACAAGGTATGGGGCGTCGGTATACTTCTTCGTGTAGTCGAGGAAATAAGGCGTCTGCTTTTCGTGGTGCGCTTCCTTGAGAAGGACGTGGTTGACGGCCATCCACCACGCACCATCCTGCCCTGCGTTGATTTCCACCCACTCGTCAGCGTATTTCGACACCTGGCTGAAATCCGGCGAGAACACCCACATCTTGGTGCCGTTGTGGCGCGCCTCTGCGGCAAAGTGGCAGTCGGGAGTGCGCGTCATGTTCAAGTTCGAGCCCATCACGGCGAGCAGCTTCGCGTTGTACCAGTCCGCAGATTCGTGGACGTCCGTCTGCTCGCCCCAGGTTTCGGGCGAAGCGCTCGGCAGGTCGCAGTACCAGTCGTAGAAGGAAAGCGAAACACCGCCCATCAGTTGCAACAGCCGCGAACCTGCCGCGTAGCTGATCATGGACATCGCCGGGATCGGTGAAAAGCCGGTGATGCGGTCGGGACCGTGCTTCTTGATCGTGTAAATGCAGGATGCGGCGATGAGTTCGAGAACCGTGTCCCATTCGGCGCGCCGGAAACCTCCCTTGCCCCGCGCCTGCTGCCAGCGCTGTCGAGCCTCAGGGTTTTCCACGAGCGACTTCCAAGCCTCCACTGGATCTTGGTGCGTGGCGCGCGCTTCCTTCCAAAGGTCGAGCAGTATTCCGCGCGTATAGGGGTGTTTCACGCGCAGCGGGCTATAGAGATACCAGGAGTAGGAAATCCCACGCTGGCAACCGCGCGGTTCGTACGGAGGCAAGCCGGCTTCCAGCGAAGGATAGTCGAGGCCCTGCATTTCCCATGTGACGATTCCGTCTTTCACATAGATCTGCCAGGTGCATCCGCCGGTGCAGTTCACGCCATGCGTGCTGCGTACAATTTTGTCGTGCTGCCAGCGATTGCGATAGAACTCTTCCCATCCTCGCAGTTGCGGGTTCGATTCATCGCGAATCCACGAAAGAGCGTCTTTGCGCTTCATTGCTCACCTCGCACTTGTGCCCGGACAATCGTTCGCCGGACGGACCGGAATCGTCCTCGCCAGGCAAGTTGAAGCAGAGCGAGGCCAACTAGCATTCCGCTGAAACCGAAGAGGACAACTTTCGCCATCGAGGACGTATCCGCAGGCCGACTGCGGTTGCTCGCATCATCAATCACTGCGAGTAGAGGAAGAATCTCGTCAGGCTGCAGCGCATGGTTGCGGAAAATGGACTGCATGGTCTGAGTCGGCGGAGCGGATAGCCATGCGCCGAGTCCTTTGCGCCCACCGAGCCGGTCGAATACTTGCGTTAGATCCGGGCCGAGCCGCCCGCCGCCCAAGCCACCAATCGTGCCGAGCGTGTGGCAAGAGACGCATGCGGGGCCGCCCTTGGCGAGCGGCCGCTCGCCAAGAAAGAATTCCTCTCCGGTCACAACGTCGTTTGCAGTAAATGGCCGGTCGCTAATGGCAACGCCGGCTAACTCAGATTTCGCAGGACTTGGTGCCCCCTCAATCAGGTCGAGCAGAGCACTAGCCAGATCAGGCGTCATACCCGCGACATTAGGCATCGCTATACCATGGGCATCCTTCAGGAGCTGTGCGGCATACGGGTCACCGCTATCGATCATGGCCTGCGGGCTCTGGAGAAACTTGATCAGCCAGGCTCGATCCTTTCGCTTCGTGACGCCTTCCAAGTCGGGCCCGATGAGGCGGCCTTTGCCTACCGTGTGGCACACCGAGCAGTTCTGTCGAAAATAGTCCGCTGGCACCTGGGCTTGTGTCACAGCCGGACCGCCCAAGCATGCGCATGCGCTGATCGCCAAGAGGCCGATTCTTCCGGTCCAAGTTGATCTCATGGTCGATCCTGCCTTTCACGAGTGACTTCGCTGTTGGAAAAGGCATCGGTCTTACGGGTGTGATGTTGATGGCTGGACTGTTCCTTGGCCGGAGCTTGTTCCAGCTCACGCAACAACGCAGCGAGGGTCGTCCCTTCCAACAGCTTCTGAAAATCCTCCCGAAGAGGCGCCCATCTGCCGTGGAGGGGGCACGGGTTGCTTGGTGAACAGTTCCCTATTCCGAGGGCGCACCGGTCAACGTCTGAGGGACCATCGGTTGCACGCACCAGAGACCACAAGGTGATCGCTTCCGGGGATTTGCCCAGCTCGATTCCACCGCCCGGTCCGCGAAACGTCCGAACAAGACCGGCCTGCGCCAGTCGCTGAATGACCTTGGAGAGGTATGCACTGGGGAGCCTGGTCGCTTTGGCAACTTCGTGGACTGGGGAAAGTTCCCCTGGTGGCCGGCCGGCCAAGTAAAGAGCCGCGCGAATCGCAACCTCGGCAGCATGTCCGTAAAGCATCGCATCACCCAATAGCAGATATAAAGACCTTGTATTCCTTAATAGCCCTGTTTGTCAAGACTTTTTTAAGCTGGTCGGTAGTTCACACCAGAATGGCCATCTAATAAGGGCCGTACATGGGTACTTGACGCTAATCAACGAACTGAGGAAAATAGAATCCGTATTCCTTTATGATCTATTCAAAGCCCTGTGAATACGCAATCCGCGCCCTCGTGTTCCTAGCTCGATCCCCCGACAATGGTACGGCGCAAGGAACGGAAATCGCCAAGGCAGAGGGCCTCCCGGCGCCTGTTCTAGGCAAGGTGTTACAGGAGTTGGTTCGGAAGGGGCTGCTGGAGTCGCGCCGGGGACCTGGCGGCGGGTTCCGATTGGCGCGAAATCCTCAACTGATTACATTGCGCGATGTCGTGGCGGCGATTGACGGCTTGGATCAGTTCGCTGAATGCGCAGTGGGTCTGGAAGGCTGTTCGGATGACTCCCCGTGCCCGCTGCACGACACCTGGAAAGGTCTTCGCAAGCAGCTGATGAATAATCTCGAGGTCACCACGCTGGCCGACATGGCTGCCACGGTGACTAGGAAGAAGAAACTCCTGCATCACCCGACACAAGCTCGTGGCAAATGACGCACAGCCATTCGGCAAACTGCACCTGTATTGGGACACCCTTCATTTTCTGCGCATCACGTCTTCTGCCCAGCTAAGCGCCGCTTGTCCATTCGGGAATCCGATTGTGGTGATGGATAGCAATATGGCGTGGCGGATCTCGTCCCGCGAGACACCTTCGGCCAAGGCGTTCCGCACCGCGGAGTGCATCGCTCCTTCGGAGCCGGAGCCTGCGGCAATCCCGATTTTGATCAGTCGCCGGGAGCGAGCGTCCAACGGACCGGCGCGGTGACATTCCTCTCCGAGTTTTTGAAACGCCCGCCAGACCTTTCCGTGAGTTTTTTGAAATCGTCTCGTCCATTGAGGGAATCGTGTTTGCATTCGAAATCTCCTTTCTAGGTCTCAATACGGCTCGCGAGCAAACTACATCATTTGCGCGCCTACACGAAATGCTGATTACTTTGCCCTTCGTTCCTCCGGCCTTTTCTAACGCCGGAGGACGCGCTGTGTCCTCTCGGTTGCGCCAAACCAATCTCACGGCCCACGGCTGTGGTGTAAGCTTGTCATGGGTGCGCGTATGAAGTTCACGTCAGTCAATTGGGGATTTTCAACTTTGGTAGGAACAACAGAGGCGGATAGGTACGATGGCTGAAGACGTGGAAATAGTTCTGCGAAAAACGCCGCTCTTCGCGAGTCTGACGGAAGCAGAGATACACGCATTGGCTGCGCGAGTCAGCAAGAGGCACTTTCAACGGGGCGAGTTGTTGTTTGGAGAAGGAGACCCTTGCACCGGGCTCTTTCTGGTGGTGTCGGGCAAGATTCGCATTTTCAAGCTGTCGGCCGCGGGCCGCGAGCAGGTGTTAGCCGTTGAGGGGCCTGGTAGCTCGTTTGCGGAGCTTCCCGTGTTCGATGGAGGCAACTATCCGGCCGCGGCATCAGCTTTGGAGGATGCGAACGTCCTCTTCATCTCGCGTAAGGACTTCCAGAACTTTTGCCGCGAGCATCCGGATGTAGCGCTCAAAGTGATTGCCGTGGTCGGGTCGCGGTTGCGACGTCTCGTCGGAATCATCGAAGAGCTGTCGTTCACGACGGTTCGCCAGCGGCTGATCGCCGTGATCCTGCGCCTCGCGGAAGCGGGAGGTAGACCCTCAAAAGAGGGGGTGCACTTGGAATTGACGATGAGCCATCAGGATTTGGCGGCAGAGTTGGGCACAGTGCGGGAACTGGTTTCCCGGAATCTGAGCCGACTCCAAGCGGAAGGATTTCTGGAAGTGGATGGCCGCAAGATCGTGGTGAAAGACTTGGCCGGCCTGAAGAACGAGCAAAACTCCTCCGAGTAACATCCCCCCTGAGAAATTTGATATCCCGCAGCTGGGTAGTGACTTTGGTCACTGCCCCCAAAGCGGAGCTTCGTCCAAACTGGTTGCTGATAGATAGGGGAGGCGATCATGATCATCACCGGTGAAACCAAAGTGAAGGAAATTGCAGTAGCGAACCCGAGGGCGACACGGATTCTGGAGCAGGCTGGAGTGGACTATTGCTGCGGGGGTAATAAGTCCCTTCACGACGCATGCGCACATGCCGGCATATCTATGGAAGAGATCATGGCCCGGCTAGAGGAGAACAAAGCTGAAGTGGGACCAGTTGATGTGAACTGGGCGTCGGCCCCACTTGGCGATCTCACGGAGCACATCCGGGAGAAGCACCACCGGTACGTCCGCGAGGCAATACGGCGTGTCCTCGCTTTGTTGGAGAAAGTGACAGCAAAACACGCTGGGAATCACGCTGAACTCCTGGACATCGAAAAACTCTTCGTTCAAGTGGGCCGGGAAATGACCATGCATATGCAGACGGAAGAGCAAATTCTGTTCCCTTACATCGAGGCGCTAGAACGCGCGGCCAATGGAGTGGGAACGTTTGAACCTCCCTTCTTTCAGACCGTGCGAAATCCGGTTCAAGCCATGATGGAGGAGCACGATGCTGCCGCGGCCTTGGTCAACCAGATTCGCGCAGCCAGCTCGGCGTACACGCCCCCTGCGGACGCGTGCGCGAGCTATCAGGTGCTGTATCGGGATTTGCAGGAGTTCGAGGCGGATCTTCATGAGCACGTGCATCTCGAAAACAACATTCTCTTTCCGCAGGCGGTGGAAATGGAAGCCGCGATCGTGTGACGGAGGGGCAGCATGTTGATCCCGCTCGAACAGGCCGTCACGGTGTCCGCCAGTGAGCGTCGCCCCAGGCGCTCACCGGCCGAAGTCATGGAGATTGCCCGTGCGCGCGAGAGTTCACTTTCCCGCCTGCTGATCGCTTACATCAGTTCGGGACTTGTATTCATGCTCCTCCCCGGCACATTCCTCGGCGTCTGGAATCTTCTCCAGATCAGCGGGCGCGAGAGCGCAGGATCCGTCTCACCGGCATGGTTGCAGGCGCATGGCCACGCGCAGGTGTTCGGCTGGATCGGGAGCTTCATTTTCGGCATCGGTTTCTACTCGATTCCGAAGCTACGGGGCTCGACGAAGCCAGCTTTCGGCGCCGCGTGGGCGTGCTGGATCGTGTGGACGATCGGAGTGGCGATGCGTTGGACCGCGAATGTGTACGGCTGGCAGTGGCGCTTGCTCCTTCCGGTTTCGGCCGTCTTTGAACTCGCGGCATTCGTGATTTTCTTTCGCGCGGTCTCGCAGCACCGGCGTGAAGATTCTGGGAAGAACTGGTCAGACGCATGGGTATGGGTCGTTATCAGCGCGAGTATCGGTTTGATGTTGACGCTCTTCGCGAATCTCGCCGGAACCATTTTCATGGCGGTACGGGACGCGGGCCCAGCCTTGCCGCACGCTCTCGACCAGCGCTATCTCGTGCTGGTCGCCTGGGGATTTCTGGTGCCGTTTGTCTGGGGATTCAGCACCAAGTGGATGCCGGTCTTTCTGGGGCTGAAGCCGCTTCGTCCCAAGCTGCTCGTGACCGCTCTCGCGGTGAACTTTGCGGGTATTGTCTTGGCGCTCGCGGGATGGGGAACTCAAGCGACACCGCTCTTTGTCGCAGGCGCGGCGCTGGCAATTGTGGCATTGCGGATGTTCGAATCGTCGCGACAGGAGCCGAAAACCCGTGGCGTGCACCGGAGTTTTCCGTTCTTCGTTCGGATGGCATACGGTTGGCTGCTGGTGGCCGGCTTGCTCGGAATCGGCGCAGCGCGCTGGGATACTTCCGGCGGGATTTGGGGCGCGTCGCGACATGCGTTGACGGTCGGATTCATTGCCATGATGGTGCTGTCCGTAGGCCAACGCATTTTGCCAGCATTCGCGCGGATGCGTTTGTTGTGGAGCACGGGGCTGATGTTCGCCGGTCTCGCACTTCTCACGATTGGATGTACGCTTCGCGTTTCCTGTGAAATTCTGGCGTACCAAGGATACGCGAACTGGGCATGGGATGTGCTGCCGGTCTCGGCCGTGCTCGAATTGGCGGGGATCACAGCCTTTGCTATGAATATTTTTGGCACGTTCATTCTTGAGCCGAGCCACGTACAGAAGCAGCCACTGGTCGTGGGAATAGACCAGGCAAGTTCATAGGGTTAGCGGGGAGATTCGTTATGGCAAAGATCGATGCTGTCTGTAAGGAAGTGCTGGACAAATCGGAGTGGATCGCTATCGCTACGACTGGTCCTGATGGCCCGCACCTCGTAGCAACCTGGGGCGATCACTTGCGTGCGCTTGGCATCGAGGACGGCACGCTCCTCATCCCCGTCGGCCACATGCACAAAACCGAGGCGAATCTGAAGCACAGCAATCGCGTTGAGTTGCTCTGTGCCACGCGTCAAGTGCAGGGAACTCACGGCCCGGGTAAGGGGTGCGGCATCGTCGGCAAGGCAGAGTTCCAGACGGCGGGCCCGCCCTTCGATGCCATCAAAGCCAAATTTAAATGGGCGCGTGCCGCGCTTGTGGTCAACGTAGAAGAAGCAAAGCCTCAACTTTGATAGGGACTCGTGTTTGATTGCACGCGACCTCGGAATGCAGCTTGCTGCTGGTAGCCTGAAAAGTCGCGGAGTTGACAGCGGCCAACGCAGAAGAGTTCATCGTGTCAGTTTTCAGTTTGCGCTGTGTCAGAACTGTGTCAAAACTCTATCTATTTTCGATATTGGGGTTAGCTTTCGAGCAAAAAGCAGATACCCCAAGTTGTTGTAAACAAACAAAAATGGAAGGAAACCAAAGAGGGTTTGGAATTATCTCGCGAGCTTGCAAAGCAGGTGCTCTCCCAGCTGAGCTACACGCCCACAGCGCGGACTTCTATTAATCTTAAGGCATTTGCAGATGTTCGCAAACTGCGAAACACTACCTTTGACCCTCTACAGTAGCTCCGTTCCAACCT
>Ga0187868_1001602_pt1 | contig 15829 bp, 15 predicted proteins | sample June2016WEW_13_4_FD_133014 | JGI IMG/M metagenome (GOLD analysis project Ga0187868, IMG submission 133014) | Peatland microbial communities from SPRUCE experiment site at the Marcell Experimental Forest, Minnesota, USA - June2016WEW_13_40 | ecosystem: Environmental > Terrestrial > Soil >... | reverse complement strand
TTTCGACGACGCGCGTCTGGCCGGGTTGTTTCGCGTGATTGCCGGTCGCACGCGCTTGTTCATCGCCATCGAGCCGCGCCGCGCGCCCTGGCCGTTGTTTTGCAGCCGGCTGCTTTGGGCGATTAACTGCAATTCTGTCACGCGGCACGACGCGACGGTGAGCGTGCGCGCGGGTTTTGTCTGTGAAGAACTCTCCGCGCTCTGGCCTGACAAAAGAAACTGGCAACTGACCGAGCAGCGCGTCAGTTGGTTTAGCCATTTGTTCATCGCGCGGTGGACCGGATAGAATATGGCGGCCATGAAATCCATTACGATCGTCGGTGGCGGACTCGCGGGGTTGACGCTCGGCATCGGGCTGCGTCAACGCGGTGTGCCGGCGGCCTTGTGGGAGGCCGGGCATTATCCGCGCCATCGTGTTTGCGGCGAGTTCATCTGCGGGCGCGGCCAGGAAACGCTGGCGCGGCTGGGTTTGCGCGATTGGCTCGAACGCGCGGGCGCGGTGGGCGCGGACACGGCGGCCTTCTTTTCCGCAACCCAATCCACCGGGCCGCGACCGCTGCCTTCACGGGCCATTTGCCTTTCGCGTTTCACCCTGGACGCCACGCTGGCGGAAAAATTTCACGAACTCGGCGGTGAATTGTGGGAAGGCAAACGCCGGAGCGACGAAGATGCCGGCGAAGGTGTCGTTCGCGCCACGGGCCGGCGCTTGCAGACGGAGGAGGGCGGTGCGCGCTGGTTTGGATTGAAAGCGCACGCAAGCAACGTTCCGCTCACGGCCGGCCTCGAAATGCATGTTTCACCGCGAGGCTACGTCGGTTTATGCCGGGTCAACGGTGGCATGGTGAACGTCTGCGGATTGTTCCGCCGGTGCGCCGGAGAAAGTGTCGGGCCGCAAAACCGGCGCGAATTATTGCGCGGACCAACCGGTTCGCCGTTGTACCAGCGGCTGGCTTCGGCTGAATTTGATGAAAACTCGTTTTGTGCCGTCGCCGGCCTTTCGTTGCGGCCATACCGGGCGGTCGCGCGCGCGGATTGCTGCATCGGCGACGCCATCACGATGATCCCGCCCGTTACCGGCAACGGCATGTCCATGGCCTTCGAATCGGCGGAACTCGCTATCGAACCGCTGGTCGCGTGGAGTCGCGGGGAAATTTCCTGGGCCGAAACCCAACCGCGAATCGCCCGCCGTTGCGACGCCGCGTTTGCCCGGCGGCTCGCCTGGGCAAAATGGCTGCAACGGTTCGTGCTGACGCCGTCGCTTCAAAATGTGCTGGTCAGGTTCGCCGCGCGCAGCGACTGGTTCTGGCGGATGGCGTTTGAACGGACAAGGTAAGATTTTTGTAGCGGCGGTCTGCGACCGCCGGATAATTTACAAACGTGACGCTCATAGAGCGCCGCTACAGGAACAAAAGATGAAACCGCTCGCGGACTGCCGGCTTTACGCTTTTATTGACACGGCCTACCTCCAGGGCCGCGTGCCGGAACTCGTGGCGCAACAGCTCTGCGACGGCGGCGCGGATTTGATCCAACTCCGCGCCAAAAAATCCACGCCGGACGAAATCCGCCGCATGGCCGAAGCGATTCTGCCCGTCACGCGACGCGCGAACGTCGGGCTGGTCATCAACGATCATCTGGACATTGCGCGCGAAACCGGCGCGGAACTTTGTCACCTCGGGCAGGAGGATTTTTTTGACGCCGGCCATACCCACGTCTCTCAACTCTCAACCCTTAACCCTCAACTCAAGATCGGTTTAAGCACCCACTCACCGGAGCAGGCAAAACGCGCGCTGGCGGCCGGGCCGGATTACATTGCCATCGGGCCGGTTTATGCAACGAGCACGAAACCAATGGCGAAACCGGTGACGCTGGAATACGTCCGCTGGGCGGTGGCCCCGCAAAGCGGGGTAAACATTCCGTGGTTCGCCATTGGCGGCATCAATCTGGAAAATCTCGACAGCGTTTTGTCGGCCGGCGCAAAGCGTATTTGTGTGGTGTCGGCAATTCTGAACGCAACCAATGTGGTGAAAGCCTGCGCGGAATTTCGGCGGCGGCTGAGATAGGAGCGCGGACAGCGGGCGTGCCGCTGGTCACCGGCAACCTCCGTCATTTCCCAAAATCCGTGGCGGGCAAGGTGCCGGTGCTGACCCCCGCGCGATTCGTGGCGTCGCTGGAAAAATAATGGCGCGGTTCAATTCCCTTCTCGCGCGCCGGACATGGCAAAGCCTGCGCGAATTTCATCAATGGTTGCCAGCGTTGGACGAATGGGCCAGAATCGAAAAATGAAAACACGCACATTCGCCATTTATATTTCCTTTTCTTTTCTCTTGTCGGCGATTGCCTCACCGGACGACAAAACGATTTTCAACGTTCGCAACTTTGGCGCCATTGGCAATGGAAAGCATCTGGACAGCCCTGCCATTGACCAGGCGATTCAAGCCGCCTCCGCTGCGGGCGGCGGAACAGTTTTTGTTCCGGCGGGCACGTATCTGTGCGGCAGCATTCATCTAACCAATAACATCCATTTGTATCTGGACGCCGGCGCGGTGATTCTCGGCGCGCCGCAGGCGATGAATGCTTACGATCCGACGGAAGCCTGGCACAGTCAGGCGTATCAGGACGGCGGACACACGTATTTTCACAACAGTCTCATCTGGGGTGAAAATCTCACGAATGTTTCCATCACCGGCACCGGCATGATCAACGGCGGCGGGCTGGTGCGCGACGACAAGTTGCTCGACGAGATGTGCGGGTTTTCAAGCTGGAGTCCGAACAACCGCACGCCGCAGATTGAAACGAATCTTCCGCCCGTTCGGCTCGGCAACAAGGCTATCGCGCTCAAACTGTGCCGCAACGTGCTGCTGCGCGACATCACGATCTTCCACGGCGGACATTTTGCCGTCCTCGTCACCGGCTGCGACAACCTGACCGTGGACAACGTGACGATGGACACCGACCGCGACGGCATTGACATTGATTGCTGCCGCAACACGATGGTTTCCAATTGCCGGATCAATTCGCCGGGCGACGACGGCTTGTGTCCCAAAAGCACCTATGCGCTGGGCCGGAATGTTCCCACCGAAAACCTGACGATTGTGAACTGCCAGGTGTCCGGTTTTAAGGAAGGCACGCTGCTCGACGGCGCGATGAAACCGGGACGCGGAACGGGCCGGATCAAATTCGGGACCGAAGCCAGCGGCGGTTTCCGCAACGTGACCATTGCCAACTGCACCTTCCGTAACTGCCACGGACTGGCGCTGGAGGAGGTGGACGGTGGCGTCATGGAAAACATTTCCATCAACAATATTACGATGATGGACGTCGTCGGATACCCCATTTACCTCACCACCGGCGAACGCCGGCGCGGCCCGGACGTGACCACGCCGGGCCGGATGCGGAACATTTTCATTTCCAACATCATTGCCAGCGAGGTTGATCCCATGAGCGGCATCCAGGTTACCGGAGTTCCCGGACATCCCATCGAAGGCGTGCGGCTTGAAAACATCCGGCTCCTTTTCAAGGGCGGTGGAACAAAAGCACAAGCCGCGCGCGTGCCGCCCGAACTCGGCACCGGCTATCCCGAACCCGGCCGGCTCGGCGTAATGCCCGCCTATGGACTTTTCGCCCGTCACGTCCGCGACCTGGAACTGGTGAACATCCGCGCGAGCTTCGAGACAGAAGACTTGAGGCCGGCCATCGAATGTGTGGATGTGGATGGACTGGAAATTGACAACTTCAAAGCGCAACTCGCTCCCGGTGTGCCGCCGGCAAAGTTTGATTCGGTCAAAAATATTGTCATTCGCAACTCACCGCTGCTGGATGGCATCACTGCAAAATAAAAAGCTGGCGCAAACTGGTTGCGCCAACTTTGGTGAGAATCCGGTTGTTGGAAATTACTGTGGTTCTCGTTAACGAATGGACAGGGCGGTGTTGATTTGATTGATGGCGTTGGTAATGTGTTTGGTGATGCGCTCTTGGTTTTTGACCTCGGCGGCGCCCAGCACGTTTTGAAGCAATCCCTGGGCTTCGCGCAGCTTGGCGTCCGACAACGGCTGCGGTTGCTTGTCTTTGGCATCACCGCTGAGAGTCACGCCCAGCAACTTGGCGGCGGCCTCAATCTGTTTCATGGCTTTTACCCGATGGCCTTTGTAATCATGGTCGCCGGTGGCCAGAATGAGGTAGGCGTTCTGCAGCATTCCAGCCTCTGCCGAGTCGCTGAACGCCACGGTTTGGAATTGGTTCTGAACGGCAACGGAGCCGTTCAACGTTTGCGTGGTTGCTGGTGTCGCGGCGCGAAGGTTCACGCCACAGGCCAGAATGGTGACAAAAACCGCAGCTTTTGCGGCTGATTTCAGATGTTTTGTATTCATATTGCCTACTGGACGGAATGAGAGGCTGTTAAGTTACACGCCTGCGTCAAAATTTATCCTGAATTCCGAAGTTGATGGGGAGCGCACCCGCCTCGGGTGCATCCCGCTCTGCGGGACGCGCCCTCGCGGAAAACATCGGTCGCGTCGAAGTTTCCGAAACTGCTGTATCCGTCACACACGCAAGAGGCTGGACGCGAGGCGCGTCCAGCAACACCCGGGGCGGGTGTGCTCCCCAACTTCGGAGTTCGGGTTTATTCCGTGCAAAGTTTTAGGAATTCCTTTTGATCAATAATCTTCACGCCGTTTTTTGCACCTTGACATCACCTTAAAAAGTGATTATAAGGTCATTATTATGAATCTGATAGCCATCAAGGATTTGAAACAACCGCGCCGGTTGAAAGAGCGGTTGCAGGCCGAAAAGGAATTGCTGCTGACCAGCGACGGGCGGCCCGTGGCTGTGCTCGTCAACGTGGACAACGCGGAGGACCCGGAGAGCATCCTTCAGTCCATCCGTGATTCGCGCAGCCGGCTGGCGCTGAGCCGCATCCGGGAGACGGCCCGCCGCTCCGGCGCGTCCCGGTTCACGCCGGAACAGATTGACCGCGAAATCGCCGCCGCGCGCAAGACGCACAAAACCCGCCGATGAACCGCGCGGTCTTCGACACCAACGTCGTCGTGTCCGGTTTCCTCTCGCCCGCCGGGCCGCCCGGCCGGATCGTCGAGTGGCTGCGTTCGGGCGGCGTGCAGGCGGTGCTGGACGACCGGATTGCCGCCGAATACGCAGAGGTGCTGGCCCGTCCGATTTTTCAACTGCCCGCCGTCGAGGTGGACATCGTGTTGGCGGCCATTCGCGCCCGGGCGTTCTGGGTTGAAGCCGCCGCCGGTCAGAGGGCAGGTGGACTGCCGGACCCGGACGACGCGCCATTTCTGGAATGTGCCCGAACGGCGGGTGTCCCGCTGGTCACCGGCAATCTCCGGCATTTCCCAAAATCCGTGGCGGGCAAAGTGCCGGTGCTGACCCCCGCGCAATTCGTGGCGTCGTTGGAAAAATAAAGGCGCAGTTCGATTTCCCTCTCACGCGCCGGATGTGGCCAGGGCCTGTGTCGAATTCCGGCAAAGGTTGGGATGATTCTGCCGCAGAGCGGCGACGGATATTAGCCAGCCCCGAAAACCTTTGGGGCTGGAACCATCATGCAAAATGATTTTGCGCCCCGCGAGGGACGGATTTCGTTTTGGGACGTGAACCCGACACGCGTGCCGGACTCCACATGAATTGTCCCGGCGGGACATTTGAAAATAGCCGGCATTTCAAAGCCGGGATGTCTTCACGATTGACCGAGTCCTGGAGGGACGGCTGAACCCACACCGCAGAAATCGGTCGTCCCTGCGGGACTTTGGTGGCTTTACGCCTGGCTCCCGGCGTTGAAACGCCGGGCTATTTTCGGCTCGTCTCTCCGAGACGGAAATGAGGTGGGCGTATCCTTATACGGCATAAAATCAAAATGTATCGCCTGATTGACGACAATGGCGGCAAATTGTTACAATCTTCCCATTGCGGAACTATGATTGATGAAATAAAAATCGAGAATTTCCGTGGCTTTACTTCGCTCGTATTGCCAAGCCTCAAGCGCGTTAATCTCATTGTTGGCGAGAACAATGCCGGCAAGACTTCATTGTTGGAAGCCATCTCGCTGCTTTGCGACGCCAGCAAACCTCATAATCTCCCGCATCAATTCCGCCCAAGCCAAGGGGATACCAACTTGCGTTATTTTCGTTGGCTACTTCGTGATGGCACGCAGGACAAAATTGGAAATTTGCAATGTTCGATTGGTGACAGGAGAAATTTGGTTCTCTTTGGAACGCCTACGGTTTCCGAAATACGCCCAGCGGGGTTTTCCAATGAGATGCTCCAATCTCCATACTCATCAACAAATTTTTCGATTTGGATGTCAATGAGCAATCGTCAACTCAACTGTCGGAGTATTTCCGTCTTCCAGCAGCAGCATGACCACAGAGCTTTGGTAGCGTTGGTAGGCCGGGCGCAACGCAAAGGTGACGGCGAAGAGACGCTTCAAAACTTGCTTGCCAAGGTTGATCCAAGAATCAAAAAAATCCGCGTAGATCCCGGCACTGACGGAAACCAAGATGGGAACCAAGTTATTGTGGACATTGGCTTGAGCGAATTGATGCCGTTGGCTCAAACCGGGCAGGGCGTCAACCGCTTGATGAGCATCTTGGCCGACATCATTGGAGAAAGTCCTGACGTGTTGCTGATAGATGAAATTGAGAATGGTCTTCATCACTCGGTGCATCAGCAAATTTGGGCAGGATTGGCGGAAGCCGCCGAAAAGTTGAATGTTCAAATCTTTGCAACCACGCACAGTGGCGAATGTCTCCGCGCTGCCAACGCCGCCTTTCAGGACCGTCCGAATTATGATTTCAGCGTTATCCAGTTGTTCCGCGTAAAATCTGGAGTGCAAGGTCGGGTGCTGGACAAGCAGCACATCGAAGCAGCCATTGCGGGCGATATTGATTTGAGATGATTTATGGCTGCAAAGGAAAGAAAGAGTGAAAATTATCCCGGAGAATTAGTCGTAGAAGGTTACAGCGACTTGTTGTTTTATGCGGAAGTTTTGGAGACGGTGGGCAAGCACGAACAAGTTTTCATCAAAGAACTGGGTGGTAAATCTGGCTTGAATCGCAAACTTGAAGCTTTTGTAACTCCTGCTCTATTGGCCCGAAAAACAGCGATTGCTTTCGTGTTCGATGCAGATGAAAGCCACGATGCAACACGGCAATCTTTAGAAAATCTGCTCTCAAATTTGACAGGCCAAGCCGTGTCAGAAGGAAAATGGACGCAAGGAATTCCTAAAATCGGTCTGATGATTGTTCCCGGAGCCGGTGCAAAAGGAGAAATCGAAACGCTGGTCTGGCAATCATGGAGTTCAAATCCTGACAACGCTGGACAAAAGAAATGTATTCAAGATTTCGTTACTTGTATGCATGCCAGCAATGTGAAACCGCAAAGTCCGGACAAAGGACTAATAGGGGCACTTTTGGCTTTGAAAAACGACGAAGATCCTCGTTTAGGACCTGGAGCCAGAGCAAAAGTGTTTGATTTGAACAGTCCACATCTTCAGCCGCTACGCCAGTTTTTGACCGGCTTCTAAACACCAACTATTTTCAAGAACTCCGCCTCGCTAATGATCTTCACGCCGAGCTGTTGCGCCTTGTCGAGTTTGGAACCGGCTTCTTCGCCAGCCAGAACAAAATCCGTTTTCTTGCTCACGCTCCCGGTGACTTTGCCGCCGAGCGATTCAATCTTTGCCTTGGCTTCCTCGCGCGTCAGCGTCGGCAGTGTGCCGGTGAGGACAAACGTTTTTCCGGCAAAAATTCCCGGCGTTGAGGCGGCAGCGGCTTTGACGACTTCGGCTTCCGGTTTGATTTTCAATTCGCGGATGCGGGCCAGAACTTTTTTCCCGGCGGGTGACGAGAAATAATCCAGCACGCTGGCAGCCGCCACCGGGCCGACTTCCACCAATTTCGCTTTCAAACCACCCGCGTCCAGCCGTGATTCAATTTCGCCGATTTCCAATTTGAGTGCAGCATCACGTTGCTCGCGCGCGGCTTTTTCAGCTTCGGTCTTCGGCGGATTCTTGCGTGAACGCGGGCTGATTTCGGCGCGCTCGGTTTCCTTCGCACCGAGGTCGCGGATGTCGCGCAGAACTTCCGAGTGCGCGAGCGCTCCGAGCGACTCGTGCGTGGCGGCAAGCTGTTTGGCGGTGGCCTCACCCACGTCGTTAATCGCCAGTGCTTGAATCCAGCGGGAGAGCGGCGCAGTTTTAGCGCGCTGAAGCGCTTCCAAAATCTTGGTCGCGTTTTTCTCGCCGAAAACCCGCGGTTCCTCGTCCGTGCCGAGATTCAATTTTCCCAGTTGTTCGAGTTTCAGGTTGAACAGGTCGAGTGGTTCCTTCACGAGGCCGCGTTCGACGAGTTTTTCGGCAACGATGCCGCCGAGCGATTCGATGTCGAGTGCCTTGCGCTGGGCAAAATACTCGACGCGCCGAGTTTGTTGTGCCGGACAACCTGCAATATTCTGGCAACGCCAGGCGACTTCCTCTTCCGTAGGACAGGCTTCCAGCCTGTCTCCATCTAAATTCAATTCAATTTTTGAAGTTTGAGACAGGCGTGACGCCTGTCCTACTTTATCTTTCGCAATCGGCCCGCCGCACGCCGGGCATTTGCCGCCGACGTGTTTGAACAGGTCAAATTCCTTCGCGCCGGGCGGACGTTTGGTTTTTATCACTTCTAAAATTTCCGGGATGACCATGCCGGCCTTGCGGATGACCACGGTGTCGCCGATGCGAATGTCTTTGCGGCGGATTTCATCCTCGTTGTGGAGCGTGGCGCGCGAAATCGTGGAACCTTGCACGAAGACGGGTTCGAGTTCGGCCACGGGCGTGAGCACGCCGGTGCGCCCGACCTGCACGGTGATGGCCTTCAAGACGGTTTCCGCCGGTGTAATCCACGGCACGGGTTTGTGGACGATGGCATAACCGGGCGCGCGGCTGCGTCCGGGAATGCGCGACCAGTCAGCGAGCGTGTTCACCTTGAGCACGATGCCGTCGATCTCGTAAGGCAACTGCCGGCGCAGATCGCGGTCTTCATCGTAATGCGCGACAACTTTCTCTCGGTAAATTTTCAGAACCTCGTCAATGCCGTCGCAAATCCACCAGAGCTTTTGTGTGGGCAAGCCAAATCGGGCGAGTTTTTCGAGCATTTCGGAATGTGTCTTGAACTTGATCCCGTCGAGCGCGCCGACCGCGTAGAACACGGCGCGAATGGGACGTTGCGCGACGAGCTTTGGGTCAAGCTGCTTGAGCGCGCCAGAAGTGACGTTGCGAGCGTTGGGAAAAGGTTTTTCACCGGCGGCGGCGAGCTTGGCGTTAAGCGCGTCAAATTCCTTGATGGAAATGTAAGCCTCGCCGCGCACTTCGAGCAATGCGGGCGGTTTTTTCAGATTCAAACTGTGAGGAATTGATGAGATGGTTTTTATATTGGCAGTTATGTCATCGCCTTCTGTGCCGCCGGTGGGACCTTTCGTAACGCCAAGCGCAAGCTTACCGTGACGGTAGTGAACACTAATGGATGTGCCATCCACCTTTGGTTCCATGATATATTGAATTTTGTCGCGACCCAATTGTTTCCGAATTGTTGCATCAAACGCACGAAGTTCAGCCAAAGTGTTTTCGTCCTGCGCGCGATTACGCTTGTTGCGGTCAGGCTCTTCATCCTTGGTGGGATGATCGGCAGCTTTGACCTTGTCGAGTGAGAGCATCGGGACAAGATGCGTAAAACGAGCAAAGCCTTCGCTTAGCACGCCACCAACTTGTTCGGTTGGAGAATCGGCAATTGGCAGCTCTTCTTGAAGGCGACGAGAAATTGGATCTTTAGTTTTGCTACGCCTTTCTAATTTCTTCAATCGCTCCTCTAACTGATCAAATTCATAATCTGAAATCTCAGCTGATCCGCTATAATAAAGCTTCCTGTGGTGATCAATCTCGGACCGCAATTTTTTTATTTCCGCCTTGAATGCCTCGGATCTTCTTTTTGAAGCTGTCTCCGCGGGCGAGCCAGAAGTAAGCAATTCGGGGAATTCTTTTTCCAATTCGCGCAATTCGCGAACGAGATGCTCTGTGAGTTGTTTATAGTCTAAGCCTGCGATCAACTGTTGGCCTTCGACGTAATAGGCGCGGTCGTGGCGGCGGATTTCCTCCACGAGCTGGGCGTGGCGTTTTTTGGCTTCGACCGGTGTCACGGGGAAAAGCTTAGCCGTAGGCAGTTAAAAAGAAAAGCAAGGTGAAGCCGTGTTGCCGCGTCGCATTATTTCTTCCGGTCCTCCCAACTTTGGGATTACATCTGCCATACAGACATCTTTCAAAACTTCGGTTTCTTCATGTGATATAATTCATACGATCCGGAGATTTGGTCGTCCCCGATAAAAAAGATGTCGCCGGAATATATAATCATAAATTCAATGGCCCCGGGCCTGGGTATTCTACATTGGCACACAATTTCTTGTGTGTTCATGTCCAAGATTGTGATTTTCCCGCGACTGCCCAGCCATAGATAATTTGGCTTATCAGAATCCATGGCGAGGGTGGTAACATGGTTCTCAGCCTGATTTGTTGACAGGTTCAAATGAGTCCATTGGTCTTCTGGCAACTTGCAAATCCCAACCCCGCCAGTTGAAATGATGGTGGCGACAAAATTGCTCGAAGTGGAGAGTGTTCTGAAACCCCCAACTCGCGGGTAATCCGGCTGGTCATGCGTGGGCAATTGCAGACTCCATTGCTGGGAATCAAACTTGAGGCGATACAAGGCCGGATCGGAAGCAATCCAATAAGTGTTCGTCTCATCAGGGCTCTTTATTTGCCAGACTGAATGCCGAGGGGGAGGTTGTAACGCTTCCTCTCCAGTTTTGAAAGTGGTGACCGGCGACATCATTCCTGTAAATTTTAGTGTGGTTGTATCCAGGTAACCCAAGGCACCGTCCTTGCCGCGTCCAAATCCGATAAACAGCCGCCCTGGGACCCGCGCCAAAGACCTTATTGATGACATTGGGAATCCATCTTTCTCGCCAAAAATAGTGGGGGTGCCTCCAGATTGCGGTATTTTTATCAAGCCTCCGCCATCGGTTCCAAGCCACACATCTGACTTGTCCAACGTGATGGCTGTAATGGCGTGTTCCATCTTCAAAGGCAGATCAACTTTTTCAAAATCAGTGCCCGAACCAAAACCAAAAATGCCTGTCCAATTAAAACTTTTCAAGGTCATGCCGCAGGCAACGAGAAGCGGTCCCTTCCCCAATGCCCTGCCCCCCTCAGAATAAGCTGTTATTGGACCATCATCAAGATAGGCAATTACCTCCGGATTTTGCGTTATCGGCACAGGATGTTCTGACCTGACGGCCACATTGGTTATTTCCATGCGCTTGGCGGCCTGGGCCTGGAGCTGGGCAGTTCGCTCCGGCGAAAGACCGGAGGCTTGGGGGATCGAAGCCGGCTGGCCGTGAGTGACGATTGCAAGATTTCCCAACCGGTCGGGCTCCAATGTCAGCCGGCCGGACTTGAAATCCGCCAGCCAGTTTTTGGCTTTCGTCGCATTGGTCACGTCATCCGATGCCGCCACTTCCTCCAACAGTTCCTGACCCTGCTGTTTTTCCACTGGATCATTCATGCAATACAAAGACATTCGGAGGGCCCACTTGGAACGCATATCTTTTGGGTTGAGCAATATTGCCTGCTGGAGCGTCTTGAGCATTTCGCGCGCGTGACTTTCCCGCTGCGCCAGAAAGGCTGGGTCCACCGTCAACTGCCGTTTCCCGCCATACGCATCCGTGACCGTGATGAACGTTTGGTTGGTGGAATAGCGCAACGGTGGCGTCTCGCCACGGCCTTTCACCAGTTCTCCCACATGGCCACTGCGGATTTTTCCCTCCTCTTTTTGCGCCTGCTCCAAGGTCATCGAGTTTGCGTTCGTCAATGCCGATTGAATGGCTTCCACAACGGCCTTTTCCAAGTCATCGCCCGGCGGCTGGGTGAAACTGAATTCTTGTTCGCCACCACCCACCTTCTGGATGCGGATGGTCACGCTCAATTTATCCTGCGTATCATAAATCCACTTGCATTTGCCATCCACGATCCAGAACGCCGGCTTGAGCTTGACCTGATTGGTCGAATCGCCAGTCAAGCCGGCTGTCTGCAACTGGTATTCCGCAAAAATCGGCCCCATTGCTTCGCGTTCAACAATCCCATAACCTGCGGCGAGAAAATGCTTTTCAATCAATGCCGCCAATCGCGGTGACCAATCCTCACGCGTGGAAGAAAGGCTCATGTCCTCAAATTTCCCCATCGCCATGAATTCACGGGGTCGCGAACGTGACCCCGTTTGGGCCAGAAATTTGGCGATGGCGTCAGCGGTGGCGGAAAAATTGGTTCCATTATATGGCACGGCCTGCAGGTCCAACACGACGCTGTCTTGAGTGTTGATGACCTTGACCCAGATTTGCGTGCCGGAGCCGGTCTGGACGAATGAACCGCTGACCAGCCAGTCGCAGGACAAAATCCGTCCCAGTTTTCCGACGGTATCCGCCGACATCAGCCCGGCTTCGGCCAGGTGCATCTCGTTCCAGATCGCATTGACCTTTTCCCGCTCAACCAGTTGAAACCGGTTTTGTTGCGACAACGAGGCCGTCAGCAGGTCGGGCAATTCCGATGCGGCTTTTTCCAGTGACATGTTTCCGGCAGGCGCGAAAAAAGGGCCGATGGCGAGACGGATGGAATTAGTCTCCGCCGCGCCGACGCCGGTCATCAACAGAACCGCCGCGCCGAAAATCAATCGTTGCCAACCATGCCGGATAAATTTTCCTGGTTTCATTTTGAGTAATTAGGGAGGATTCTCTCAACCCGTTTCTGCCGTCGTATTTTGCCAAGCAGTTTTGCTGCCGGATTTCGCCGATGAGTCAGCCGTGATGGGTTTTGGCTTGCTCGCGCTTCATTACGGGAATTGTGTAGCGACGCAGCGATGAAAGGACAGTTTTTTGTGAGGCCGCCGGCGGCCATTTTTCAGGCCGAAGCAAGCACCTTCCGCGAACTCACCCCAAACCGAAGCCTTCAGGCCACGAGGAAACAGATGAATCCCGCGACACAGAGGAGAAAGAAGAGAATGACTGCCCCATCAATCGGGCCAAACCGTGCCTCTTCCGAGTGGTTGGCCGGGACGAGCGCAGTATTAAAAATATGGCTCTTCCTGCTCACGTTGTAAGCAATTCTAGTCATGCCCTGCAATCGAGCATGGACCGGACCACCGGATGCCGGCGAAGGATGAACAAAAAGATGACGCGGAAAAGGCGCGCAAGACAGAATTTGTCCCGGGATTTGACAGCAAAAAAACGCGCCGGGGCGCCCGGTGTCAAGCCGGCTGTCCCAAAAACCGGCGGAGGCGGCCAAGCATGGCTGCGGCCAGGCGCTCGTAAGGCGCGAGCACACGACCGTAAATTTTGATTTCGTCAACCGCCTCCAGCGCCATGCAAAAATCCAGATCATGAAACGCGCGGTCGCGTTTGACGCGCCGCAACCAGCGGGTCAGATCGGTGACTTCCTCGATTTCATCCTTTTGGCCGGGATAAAATAAAACCCGCCATTCGTCGCGGTGCAAAAATCCGTCGGCATCGTTCCGGCGCTCAAACCACGAATCGCACAACAAAGCGCAGACGGACTTGCCCGGACGTTCGCCGAGCCGGTAAAAAACCACCGGTTTGTTGGATTCAGAAAAATGGGCGAACGCGATGTCGAGCGCATCCTCGGGCGCCGGGGTGAACCGGGTTTGAAAACCAAAATGAAAACCGCCTTGCTCGGCGCGCGATTTTTCAACGCAAAGATTTTCCGCGAAAATCCAGATGATGTCCGTTGCGAAACCGCGTTCGGCGAGCAGCTTCTTCCAGGCGTCGAGAGCTTCCTTCAACGAGGGGCGTGTAAACGGCGCTTCCGATTTCATGCCGGGATTCTAAACAGTTTTCCGAAACCAATCTATAAATAATTTGATGCCCGGCTCGATTTTGACCTGCGGATTATAGCCAAGCCTGGCGCGCGCCTTCGTAATGTCGGCGAACGTGACCGGTACGTCGCCGGGTTGCTGCGGCTGGCGGTCAATGACGGCTTTCCGGCCGAGCGCGGCTTCGAGCAGTTCGATGAGGCGGCCCAGCTTCACGGTTTGTGATTCGCCGAGGTTGAAAATTTCAAAGCCGAATTCCATTTGTGTGCAGGCGATGATGCCGTCGAGCGTGTCGGTGATGTAGGTGTAATCGCGCGCCATGCTGCCATCGCCAAAGACCGGAATCGGTTTGCCGGCGTGAATGAGCGTCGCAAACTTGCGGATGGCCAGGTCGGGCCGCTGGCGCGGACCATAAACGGTGAACAGGCGGAGCATCGCCACGTCCATCCCGTAAACGTGATGATAAACGTGGCCGAGCGACTCGCAGGCGAGCTTGCTCGCGGCATAGGGCGAAATGGCGGAAAAAATCGGGTCGCTCTCGCTGAACGGCACCTTGGAATTCACGCCATAGACCGACGACGACGAGGCAATGATGATTTTTTTGACGCGATGGTTCCGCGCCGCTTCGAGGACGTTGACCGTGCCTTCGACGTTGACGCGCTGGTAAAGCGCCGGTACTTCGAGGCTGGGCCGCACGCCGGCGCGCGCCGCGAGATGGATGACCTGGTCGAACTTTACACTGTCAAATAGATTGTCGAGCGCGGCACGGTTGGTCAGATCGCCGTGGACAAATCCAAACGGTTTGGCGAGCGACTGGATGTCGCGGAGGTTCCGGCGTTTGAGTTGCGGGTCGTAGAAATTATTGAGGTCATCGAATGTCCAGACCGCGTGCCCGTCGCGCAGGAGCCGTTCGCAAACGTGCGAACCGATGAACCCCGCGCCGCCGGTGACCAGAAAATTCATGACCGAACCCTAACAATCAGAAGGCGAAGTGTCGAGTGCGGGCGATTTGGTAGGGCGCGCAGTCCCCTGCGCGCCGCCCGGGCGAATGCCGGCCAACCACAGCGCGCAGAGGACTGCGCGCCCGACCAGAGTCCGTTTATCCCAACGATGCTGATGGACGATCCGCCGGGCGATACGCCCAAATCCAATCTTCCATCCGTTCGCATAACGCCTTTCGCACGGGATTCATCAGGATGTAAGAAGTCTTTTCTTCAAGTTCGTGCCGGTCGCGCAGGCGATGGTCGAAGAAATCTCGTTGCCACTCAATGCCATGTTTTATGGTCGTGAATTTTTTCCAGTTTCGGATGGTCATTGCCATGCCCGGTTCACGCGGAAAAGCGATGATGCCGTGCAGATGATCCGGCATCAGCAAACACAACCGGCAATGCCAGACGAGTTTTTCATGATTATGTGCCATCGCCGCCAATATCCCTTCGCCAACACCAGCCTGGCAAAGTTGGTTTCTGCCGGGCGGAACGCATTTGATGGTGATGAAAAACCAACTGTCGTCCAAAACCCACTGTGGCACGGTGTGGGGAATCTTTTTGCGGACGGGCAAATCCATGCCATGGGTTTAGCACCTCAACACGAACGAGAAAAGCCAAAGGTAGGACGCGCAGTCCCCTGCGCGCCGCCCGGGCGAATGCCGGCCAACCACGGCGCGCAGAGGACTGCGCGCCCTATCGTCACAACCCGTTTAACACGTCAATCAACTGGCGTAAACGTCCATAATCGTGACGGTTGAAGCCGAAGGCGATGCGCGCCAGGTCCAGGCTGTCCCGGCCTTCAACTTCTTCCGGCGTCGGTTTGATGCGTTTGATGGGTTCGCCATTGATGATGTCGGCGAAGTCTTCGTTCATCGCGGCCAGGGCGGAATCCGACGGCGCGTTTTTGAGCCGGATGAT